>Ga0209162_1001329_pt1 | contig 24592 bp, 11 predicted proteins | sample YNPNPMetaG_FD_187121 | JGI IMG/M metagenome (GOLD analysis project Ga0209162, IMG submission 187121) | Anoxygenic and chlorotrophic microbial mat microbial communities from Yellowstone National Park, USA - YNP NP MetaG (SPAdes) (version 2) ...
CGCCCGACGCGCTGCTGATAGTTGAACCGTCGAGGAGGCATATTCGCAAGCATCACCGCATTCAGAGATCCAATGTCAACGCCAGCCTCCATCGTCGTTGTTACGCTGAGCAAATCCACCCCATGGATTTTCGGAATCTCGTTCCCCAGGAAAACTTCCTGAAACCAGCGTTGACGGCGTGGTCTATCGTCCTTGTCTGTCTGTCCCGTGAGTTCTTCACTGTTCATACGAAACACGAACGGAAACTTCGTGAGCAGCGTGTAGTAATCAAAATCGTTGCGCATTGGGGTTTTCACCAGTGCACGTTTATCTGCACATTCAGGGCATACGCCGACATCATGAAGAAACCGCGCACTACAGTGTGGGCAGGAGTACACAGATTGCAGTGAGGCGGCATTGACTGGAATAACTGCGAGATGATCAGGGTCCAGAACAATCCCGTTTGCTGAAGGCATTCCAGCCTTATGGTTGAGCAATTGTTGATGGACATCGAGATCGCTGATACCCCGGTTCTGGAGATAGATCTTGTTAAATCTTCGCAACGAGTTGTCAGAACCAGGGTGAAATGCATCAGCATACTGATGGAGACGCCGCACACCCAACTGACGAATGACTGCTTCAGTAGCGCTTCGTATCGCCTGGGGCGGTGAGTCGGTCGGAAGGTAGCTAACGCGCCCCTGACCAAGCCCCTCAATTGTGCGTGCAAGATGCGGAAAGAGCGCATACATGATTTCAGCAGTAAGCTGGTCATACAGGTGCTTAATGTGATTGCGTTCCGCTGATGATAAGTTGATCTTTTCCCTCGGCAGACTACTGCTCCAGTCATAGCACTGGAACCACCAATCCCATTGGCCTTTCTGGCCTTTGTATCGCTTCTCGGTGAAGCCCGATCCACCAGGGCAAATACCGACTGCGAGGAGGTTATCGAAGATGGTGTCACGAAGACTCCTGATCGGCACCGGTCCGGGATATTCCTGAATCAGCCTCATCCAGGCATCGCGGGCTTGCTGGTTGGTTGGGGGGCGTCCCATAACCCAGCGCAATGCTTCGTTAGTGATCTGCGGATCAAGGGACGCTTCAAAGCGATCATGCGCCGGTTTGTCTTCTGCCTGGCGTGCGGCACTGACGATAGCGTGAAGCGTCGGATTGAGGGTTTGGAGTTCAGAGGCTGCATGGGAATTGGGTGTTAATTCATCCCTCAAAAACGATACGAAGTCAGCCCAGTAGGACTCAAGCGACCGGATCAGAGCCAGGCGCACCATATCACGAAAATGGTCGCGTTCGATGCCCGCTGCCAGTTTTGCCGCATCCTGACGGCTGTCGGAGAAAATGACCAGCTTACGTGATGAGGTGTCATCTGCTGTCTGGAAGGGCGCCATCTCACGGAACAGCGCGCTGGCAAGCACCTGGCAGGCTTTTTGAAACCCGGTGCGATGGTTGCGCAAGGGCGACTTGAAGGTTTTGCGACGGCTATAGTCGGCGTCGCAGCGTGGACATTTCGTGGGGAACGCGGATGCGCTATCGCGTCTGCTCTGTGAAATGTTTTTGTCGTTTGCAATGACGTAAAGCCAGCCAGGGATCTCATTCGGCCCGGGTTGAGAAGCCCCCTGCGTAACCAGACCGGTGCTGCGCTCCAGCTTTGCACTCACCCACCGGTATGTCATCTGATCCCGCGTCCACTCCTCATCCTGCGGCTTCTCAGCCCGTGGTTGTCCGTATGGCTGTGGCCAGAAGACCGCATAATTGCCGTACTGCTGTCCTAAGGCAACCCGATCTGGCATATTCTCCAGATCGGGTTGATCAGCGGTCATGATAAAGGCGCCACTTTTGACCACCTTTCGATACCCACCGAGGAACACGTCACCGCAGACTTCGCACACAATGAGATCGAGCACACGGGAACCGCATGAGCAAGACAGCCTGTGCGTGCTATGGATTGCGCCGACGGTCGGTCGAGGCTCCAGAAGCGGATCATTGCGACGATCGCGCTCGACAGCGTTATCGGTGCAGTCAGGATTGCAGCAGACCCATAGATTCTGGAGGTGGTGAAAGAACAGATGCCCACGCACGGGTTGTGGTGAACGTCCTGTCTTGCCGCTTCGCGACATACCCAGCGCCAGCATCAATCCACGCATTGCATCCGATACCGAACCTTTCGAGGCAGAAGCCGATAGGTCAAAGATTTGTTTATCAAGCCCTGGCACAAGGGTCGGGCGCACAGAATCCAGCTCCGCCTGAGCAGCATCACGGATTGCCTCATCCGCCCCAACCTTTGCCAGGGCGTCACCAAGACGTTCCTCAGCAGTCGATCCTTTGCCACCGCCCAGGTGATTCGCCAGTTGATCCATCGCTGCTCGAACTTCATTCTGATCCGGGTTGGGCGGTCCGGTAAGGGGATCAGGCTGTACTGCGGAAGCAAATGCTTCAAATGCTGACTGATAGCTGCGCAGACGAACTCGCGCGCCTGCTTTCGGCGGACGCTGTTGCCCGGTAATAAACGCAAACCGGTCTCGGCCGAAAAACTGGCGTAGAAAATCGCGCCCTTTTTGATTGTCTTCGATACTTGCGGTTGTGGCGATAATCCGCAGTTTTGGCGAGTCTGGCGTCAGACCGAGTCGTGTGAGGAGCAATCGTAGGATATAAGACACCTCCGTGCCAGAAGTACCACGGTAGGCGTGTAGTTCATCGATGATCAGGAAAAACTCTCGCTCGGAATGATCCGGCTCACTGAGCCATTGTCGGGTCCGTTCAAAGATATCGGACTCGATCCTGCGCATCATCATGATGTTCAGCATCGAGTAATTCGTAATCAGGATATCTGGGGGCGTTTCCTGCATATCCCAGCGCGACCACATCTCTCCACCATCGGGTCGCGGGAAGAAGGGCAGGATATCTGGATCAAGCTGCTGTTCCTGTACTCCTTTCAAGATAGTCTGGTATTGCTGATCCATGTCATAGAGATGATCCTTCAGTATGCGAAGCCGTTGTGGATTGTCCTTTAAACCTGGCACAGGAGTTTGCCCTGTGTAGCGCCCGAACGTGATCCGATTTCCCTGACGATGTTTATCGAGCCAATTGTGGATATCGTCGTTATCAAACGTCATTCGCAATCGACGGAGTTGATCTTCAACCAATGCGTTGAGCGGATAGAGAATCACTGCTCGCAGGGCAGCAGGGCGTTGGATATGTGACCACTGTGAAACCCGACTCCCAGAATCACGCCACCAGTATCGTTGCTGCGGGTCAGGGGTCGCAGCCGCCGCCCATGTCTTCGACTCGCGCGCAAGTTGCGCCAGCAGCGGAAGCAGAAAACACTCGGTTTTGCCCGATCCGGTTCCGGTTGTCACCACCAGATCCCGACGGTTTGCAATCACCTCTTCAAGACTCGCCATCTGGTGCCGATAGAGCGTCATTCCTGAACTAAACAGATTTTGTCCCAAAGCAGCCAGGTCACGGTACTCAACTGGCAGCCGCGCTGCTGCTCCGTTGAGATCAAGCCCTGACGACTCATAAACTGGCACAGGCTCGATCAGGGGCGGCTGGCTGAGTACACCTGGACGGGTAAGCACTCTGTCACGTTCCTCGCTAAGTACTGGTGAGCGCAGTGGGAAAGCGCTTTTAAGATACAACCGATACATCTGCTCGATCCGCTGATAGGCGCCAATAACATCATGCATTGATGGACTCCTCATCGATCAGTGGTAACTTATTGCGCAATTCGTCAACCAGTTCCGCACCGACATGCTCGTACATCAACCATCCATTCTTGCGTAAGGGGAGGCGACCAGACGCCAGCACGAGCGCACGTTCGTAGACCTCTGGCCAGCGCCAATCGGCAGGCACGGCGAGTTGATTGCGGTCACTGTTAAATCGCACCGGGCACGGTTGACCGGCATCGTAACGGGTCAGGAACCGCAGCCCATACCAGTCTGCGCGCAGCCATCTGTCTTCAGTTGCATCGTAGTACAGCGTATAGTCTGGACGAACCGACGCTCGTCCAGCGGCACGGACTTTCAACGGCCACAGTTCGTACAGTCCACTCTCACCACTAAAGTGAACCTCGTCAAAGGAGTTGCCGGTGAAGCGTTTAAGGGTAAAGTCATGCGGTCGAATGCCCTGGAGTGACTCAAGGGATCGCTTCCAATTGTCTAGCGATGGCAGCGCCCTCGCCAACGTCAGCCCTGCCTGCTCAACCTGAAGCACCGGTTGTCCTACAGTTGCGAGGATCGTCGCCAGATCGCTGGCGCTCGTTACATCGAGATAGATGGTAGCCGGTCCATCGCCTTGGGGTTGGGGGATGATTTCTACATTGACACGTTGGTGGAAGTGCTGAAGCAGGCGCGTGTTACGCTGACCACAGAGGATCCATCGACCCACACGCTCGCCAGTGGTGATTGGGAAAACCACTGAAGGTGCTATCGTCCAACGCTTGCGATCAACAGAAGTCTCGATATGCCCGAGGAGACGCAGCCGGCGCAAGACCTGCTGCGGACGACTGGCAATCCCAAGGCTCTGCCATGCGTGATGAAACACTTGCCAGCTTCCCTGCCCCGTTGCCGACAACCAGGTGAGCAACCGGTCGTACTGCTGCGTTTGCGACGCAATCTCATTGTGGGCGACAGTTTCTTCGTCTATACCTGCCTCCTCAAACGGGTCGCTGGCTGGCGGGAGGGAGCGACGAAGGTAAGGAATCAGACGGACGTAATCGTGGACCGAATACTCGGCGCTCATCAGGCGAATCTCATCAAAAGTAAGCGGTTGATCAAGCGCATGGCCAATCTGGTGGAAGCAGCGCAGTAACGGTTGCACTTCCTCGGGTACCTGGCCGATGACCGGACTTTCAATTCCCAGAAAGAGGTAATAGCCACCGCGCCTGGGACGCTTCTCTACACGCACCACAGGTATAAGATGTCCAAGATCATTCTGTTGAACCTGTTTCTTAATCCGTTCAACAAGTGTCTGAGGTTCAATCCTTCCACACTGAAAGCCTTTATACCAGCGTGGCATGGCTACGCCTCCTCTTGAACCAGTGCCCCGCACAAACGCTTGCCATTAATGTGCAGCCACTCGAAATCGCGTATCGAAGCAACTGCAAGATTGTCCCAGTCTACGATCTTTACCAGACGCCGACTTCCAGGAGATTCAGCAACAGCCTCGATAAGATAATCGCCTGGTGCAGACCAGGGGACATTGAAAGGTTGGTTCGTTTTTTTCGTCTCCTCAAAAACGATCTGCTCATCGCCGATACGGGTTATTCGCACATCAGACTCGACAGGAAAGCCAAAGACGGTTACCTGTGGACCGAAACCGGCAAGCCAGCCGCCCTGCGGTGCGCGCAATCCACCAGCCAGACCAATGCTCAATCGTTCCTTTGGGCGCAGTGCATGGTGCAAATCGCGGTGTTCGATCTCAACGCCATCCCACACCGGTGAAATCACCATACAGTCGCGCACTTCCATCCATTCGGGGAACAGATCAAGGGGTTGTGGATCACCGTTCCATTCGATCAGGCGTTCGACGCGGAGCCTTTCCAGATCTGAGAGGAGTTCATAGCGACAAAGGATAATGAAAGGCGTTCCTAAAGGAACTTCGCCCCATGAGGCATAGACCCCAGAATCGGGATTGTCCGGATCAGGGCAGAGAATCCAGAACGCGCGGCGGGGAAGGATTAATGCTTCAAGCACATCAGGCTGCGTGATCGGATAGCGCGCTTCCTGATTCAGTTGCTGTACATTGATCGCACAGATCGGCATATACCAGCCGGACCGCTCTGCGATAAGACGATGCTGCTGACCATCGATATCGACGATGACTGTATCGAACTGCTGTCGGCGGGGGGTGCGGGGGTAGAGGAAGTATTCAATCGTCCCGCTTAACAGGTCTTCTTTCCGCCAGAGACCGGCAAGAAGATTATATCCACGATCATACCTCCCCATAGAACCGAAGGACTCACCACTTCTCCATGCTTCATAGACCTCATAAATCGCTTCAGCAATGGCAGTGGCGCGCTGAGATTGATCGTTCAGCAAGGTCTGCAGATGTTTTGTTAAGTACTGCGCTTCACGGCGCACGGCTGCCACCAATGTATCGGCATCCCAGTTCTCATTCCACTTCGAGTCTCGAAACAGTCGGCGCAATCGATCACGATCTGCTCCACGCAGCAGCGCCTGTGAAATTGGATAGCTGATGTAGCGTTTTGCCCCCTCGCCCCGGCGAGCCGACGATATCAAACCGTTCTCTCCCAACCAGACTATCCACTCGTGCCAGAGCGGCTCTTCTGATTCAGAACCCGCCTTCATACCGCGTGGACGGCCGCCATCCTGATCAAGCCCCAGCACTTCACAAAAACGGGCAAAGTAGTTCGATGAGGAAATTTCTTCTTCCTCATCCTCAGCCATCCGCGAGGCTGCCAGTACCATGGACGCGAGAAAAGCAATGCAATTCGGTTCTCCATACTGATTTCTGCCTTGTACCCGATCTAACACAATCCGACGCCCCTGTACAACCCGCTGTTTTACCGCGTCCAGAAATGGGGCTACATCGTTCAACTGCTGTGTCTGTTTAATCTGCTCAATTACTTCATCGTCAATGCTCAGATAGACCGTACTTCCACGCTGCACACCGACTGTAAAATAGACGGCAATAGCGTGGTTCCAGACATCGTAACTGTCCCGTGATCCTCGTTGCACTCTATCTGCTTTTTCTTCATGGCGCTTACCACGAACACTGTCTGCTGATACCTGATTCATCTCCTCACCTGTACAAAGGTTTGATGTTTCGTGTATGCTGGACTTTGCTCCTGATTCGTCAGACTGATATGTGAACGGCGGTGAAGTTGGAGTATTACTCATATTCTCTGGCGTCGACGACTTGAGTGGGAGAGAAGGATCGTGGAACCATCTCATGTCGCTGACACTGTGGTGTTCTTCTTGGACATACCACTGGTAGGTACATGTCCAACTCTCCGGATCGTCGGAAATGACAGAAGCTTTGAAGAAGAACAGATTATCGGCATGAATAATGAAATGAGCAGCAAAAACGCCGGTACTGAAACACCACACGGTACGTGGAGCGAGTCGCGCCGTCAGTTCACGCTGGATTGCTGCTGTTGCTTCGTGCTCATGCACACCTGATCGGTTCACCGCAAGCCTGGCGAGTTGCTCAAGAGTGGAAATCCCCAAACGGCGGAGCCGCTCCTCGGTCTCAGCAGACAACCCGAGAACATCGATTGTCCAACCGTTGAGGCAGTATGTGGAGGTAATGGTACTGGTGGATTGCATTGTTGCGCTCGCATCATCATCATGACATGAGCCTTTTTCTACCTAATTATAACAATCGATCCGAACCGAAAGGTGCGCCTATCACATGGAATGTCACGTTGTTCTCCCTTCTCTTACGACAGGCAATCTGTCGTGCACTGCCAGACGCGCGTGGCTTCGATCTCATCGACGCCGTGCGCCTTCTCTTACGACAGGCAATCTGTCATGCACTGCCAGAGCTTTGCTATAATGGCGAACATACGATCAGGCGCCAGGATGCCATGAGAGGTGGATTGTGTCCACACCACAACAGACCAGGGAGTTGAAGCCAACGTTGGTTCGCGTCGCCGAACCGGGTGACATTCCTGCCTGTAAATCCATCGCGGATACCCATCGAAACGCGCTGGGTTTTATCGTCGCCGCTGTGTTTGCAGAAGCCATCGAGCGCAACCAGTTGTTTGTCGCCGAGCGGGAAGGGGAGGTGGTCGGATTCGTGCGCTACAATCACCGGCGTCGCAGTCATGAGACCGCTTTATACGACATCGGCGTGGCATGGTCGGCCCAACGTCAGGGGATAGGACGATTGTTAGTCGAAAGGCTCTGTGAATCTTGTCGATTGTACAGACGTTGTGCTATTGTGTTGCGTTGCCCTGAGAACTTGCCTGCCAATGCGTTCTATGCACGTCTTGGCTTTCAGCGTATCAGCGTTGAACCTGGACGTCGTCGACCGCTCGTTCTCTGGCGCTTAACGCTCGCGGAGGCATCATGCGCTTTGTCGCGTCAGCCACGTTGAAGCGCTCTGATTGGCGCGGCTTGCTTGAACGCTGGGAACGGGCTGGTCAAGGGCGTGATCCATTCCGGGAGATCATTCTTACCCCCTTGCCCGGTCTCTCGGAACCGACGACCGTTCAGTTTGTTCGTGATCATTTTGTCGGTCGCAGCACCATATGGTTCGATTCTGGCGGCTACTTTGTCCAACAGGGTGAAATTACCTATGAGGATCTGTATGGTCGGCTCATGGAATGGTTTCTCCACAACCTTTGGGCTGATGTCTATGTTCTCCCCGATAATGTCCCTTCTTCCGATCTTAGCGAAGAGGAGGTTGCCGGTCGTATTCACGCAACCATCAGCATTACCCGACTCTTTTCTCGTGAACTCCCCGCAGACATTCGTCAGAAAGCGTTGCCTGTCGTTCAGGGTCATACCCGTGAACAAATCCGAGCGTGTGTGGATGCCTATCTTGATATGGGATACCGTCGATTAGGCTTCGGAAGCTTTGACACAACAGGACCTGGCAAGGATATTAATATTCTTACTCGTCGCGCACTCAGTAATCTTGAGTTCTTGCAAGATCTGGCAGCACGTTTTGGATTTCAGACGCATGCGTTTGGCATTGGCACCCCAGCGCTCATACCCCTTCTTTCCATGTTGGGCGTCGATAGTTTTGATAGCTCTTGCTGGATTCGCACAGCAGGTTTTGGAAATGTGTTGTTGCCTTTTCTTGGACGACGCAATGTATCCCACGGAATGTTGCGGGAAATTGGCGGATCAACATATAACGCAAAGAGTTTTGCTGAACTCAAGGCGCTGACCAATCATCATTGCCCTTTTTGCGAATCATTTGAACGTCTACAGGAGGATCGCCTTGATCAGGCGCTCCATAACCTGTTCGTGATTCACGACACTGTTGCAGCATTGGAACGGGGTATTGACACATTGACGTCGGAAGTTCGATTGATTATTGGTGAGTCGCGTTATCTTCGACAACGAACGAAACGATTATGACAACATTTCACGTTCGCCATGATTTTCATCCCACCCTGGCACGTGAGGCGCTGCTCCTCCTCCAAAACGCTCCGGTCAACGACGAGCAGGACTTTTTGACGCTGGCACGTTCTCAAGACTTCGAGATAGGTCGCCGTCAGTCGCCAGCAAAGGTCTTTGCTTCGCTCCGGGACCTGGGTCTGGTCTATCGGGAGAACCGACAGACGCCCCTGGCATTGACTCCCCTCGGACGCCATCTGGCTGATGTCGCAATCCGGGATACGCTGCTACTGGCTGAGTTGATCCATCTGCGCTATTGTTGGCTCTGGACGCCTGAAACTGGTGGTGAAGGCTTTGCCTGGGCGTATCAGACCGTCGCCGGACTTCTGTGGGATGAAGCGCCAACGTCGATTGATACGGATCGCCTGGTCGCTACGGTTATCACCGGCGCTGAAGAACAGTTCGCCGTCAAAGGCGCCTCGTTTAGCCCATCGAGTGTGTTGGGCATTTTGCACTGGCTCCGTGCGTTAAGTCCCCCGTGTATCATCGCAAACACATTTCATCGGCGACCATCCTGCGCACCAGAGGCGCTGCTGCTCACGCTCGAAGCTATCGCGACGGTAAGCGGCGCCCCGTTTGGCGCCGCACTCCGACTTGACGCATCAACGCGACGCCGCGCATGCCGCATCCTGCTGATCGATGGGGAGGCTTTTGATGAAACACTCGGCCAGCTTGAGGATCTTGGGAGCGTGATGCGCCGGGCTGGTGACAGCGGTGAGATGGTCGTATTGCTTGAGATACCGCTCCCTGGTCTTGCACCCCAAAGGATGTTCCAATGAGTCGCCTGTCCGCCATTGCTGCAAAGGATCCCATCGTTCCGACGTTTCGTGCACGCGCCCTGCGTGACGCCCCCGCCGATGTGCGGGACATCTATGCCTGGCATGCCAGCACCTATGTCGAGCAACCGGCGCTCGCAGATCTGCGTCGGTCCTTTGTTGATGCTGTTCTTCGGGCGCAGACGCCGAAAGCCTGCCTGATCGCCCCCTTTGGTTATGGAAAAACCGCTTCCGTGATCGGACTGTGGAACGCCTGCTCGCAGGGAGGACTGCTTGTGGCGCCTCCGATTTCGTGTAACTCATTCACTGAGCTTGCAGGCGCGATCTACGATTGGCTCGCCTTTGCTCTGCCGGACCTGGCGCCATCGCTTGCCGAAGCTCACGATACGTTTCTGGTCAGCAGCGCCGAGAGCCTTGCTCGCCGTGATGAACGCGTCTTTGGCATCCCGTTCGATCAGGCCATAACAGCGATCCGCGATAAGCTGGAGCGTGGCTATCTGGACTTCGATGACGTTAGTATCAACTTGCTGGCCTTCATTGATCAAGCGACCGCTATCGTGCAATTGGCTGGCTATGGCGGATTGGTCGTCATGATCGATGAGTTCCAGCAGTTGCTTGGGAACGCGAACAAAGGAACGCTTACCGCCCTTCGCCAGTTTATCTGGGGACTACGCGTGCGCAAGATACCCTTTGGGCTGGTGATGACCATGGATCCTGACACGGAGCGCACCCTGTCTGACCGGGCTGGCGACATTCTGCACCGAATCAAGGACGATGGATTCTACCTCGATATCCGGCACATCTACGATCACACCTTTCCTGCGCGTCTCTGGCAACAATACGCTGATGCACTGGGCCTGAGTCCTGCTGAACGACAGGCGATTGATCGCCCGGCGCTGGAAGCGCTAGGTCAATTGTGCGAACGTGATGACTTGAGCAACGGGCCGCGAACGGTTATCAACGTATTGCAACGCGCTTCCGAGCGCTGGATTGTTGAAGGACAGGCGGCGTACAATCCTATCAATCTCATCGACGATCTTCTCACAGGAAGGATCCGCTTTGATGGTGATCGTGGGATTGTGCCTGCGCTCGTCGCCGAACTCCTGAGTTTTCCTTATTTTCAGCGATCACGTGATCGCGCTGCAGCCTTGAAACTCATTGCCGCCTTTCCCCGTGGCTGCCCGGAGCACGTGGCTGAGCAGTACGGGCTAGGCCAGGCATGGCGCGAACTGAACGATGATCTCCGTGGCGAGATCGTAACAGAGACCGGGGAAGGGCTGGCTCTGATCGAGCTTCAGCGGGTCGGCCGCCCGGCGAACCGTCTCAATATCCTTCTGCGACGCTACTGGATGCAGATCACCGACCAGCAACTCTTTGCAGAGGATGCCATTCGTGTTTTTCGCGACATTGTCCTCGCGCTGCTCTTCCCCAATAAGGTCAATGACCTGAATGGCTGGAGTGGTGTCGCTGACGTTCAACTGACGTCCGATAACACCTACGCAGGAATCATCGAAGGCGCCGTCTCACCCGCTTTTCCGCTCCGACGCATCGCAGTCTCTGTGCGACGTCCAGCAATGCACGAGCCGATCGAACCAATCGATGATATCGATGTGCAGATCATCTTCGCAATTGACGTGCGCCCTGACGCGACCTCTTCGGTGACAGTGACGCCTGATCTTTCACGAGTCGTATGCACGCTTGCGGTTGGACGCGTTGCAGAGCACGGGTTCCATGGGAGTATTGCCTGGATTGCTCATTATCTCAGTCCCCATCCCATCTCTCCCGCTGTCGTATTAAGTCTGCTGCGCTATCTCAATCATGAACGCCTGGACACGCTCCCGCAACGCGATCGCGCTCGTATCGAAGATACGGTATCACGACTGCGCGAATGGCTTTTGTCGGCGCTCTTTCCGTCCAATCTCTTCGCGTCTGCAGGCATCCCGGTCATCTCAACCGGAGCGAGTGCGTTCAAGGAGTTCCTCTTCCAGATTTTCACGCGGCGGTGGCCAGCCTACCAGGCATTGGCGCGCTTCCCAAACTGGGCAGCGCTGTTGAGGGATTATCAGCGTGCACTGAGCAAGGTTGCGCCAGCAGCTCGAATTGGTCAAGAGCCGGTGATTGACAGCAAGATCGCCATTGCAGAACTTTTTGGACAAAAACGCCATGCAGGGTTTGATAGCTATGCACGTCAGTACGGTGCGTTGCTTCAGATTGAGACCTGGCAGGGAAACAATGCAGCCATTCGCTTTGCGCCTCACCCGATGGAACTGTCCATTGCAGATATGGTACGTCGCCAGGGTGTCTGCACCGCACGAATAATCTACCTCACATTGAGACAGGAAGGCTTCGCTGCCGCAGAAGCGGAGCAGATTATCACACTGGCGCTTGCTCGCGGTCTGATCCGGCGTGAAGATGACCAGATCACGGCGCCGGTCGCACCTACCGCGATCGAACTCGCAACCCGCCTGCAAGCGCTCAGGCAACGAGCTCAGGCACTGGATATCACCGGGCAGGTAAGCGCCATGCTGGTCGATTTCGACCCGTCCGTTGAGCATGCCGCTGCCGCTGCATGGCGGTTGGATCAAGCAGAGCGTCACATTGTGCAACGAGAGGAGCAGTTACTCGCTGCGACGAGATCTCGTCGTCATGAGCTCCGCCATCGCATCATGCAGCATATGCCTCAATTAGGGCAAGAGCTTCCTGAACCTCCTGTTGGCATCGTGTTCAAGCAGTTGACGGCTGTTCGCAAGGAACTTGCTCAGACATGCCATACCCTCAAGGGTCCGGCCCTGACGTTTGTCGCCAATCCGGATCCGGCGCTGCCGCTCAGTACGATCGAGACGCTCGCATCGCACGTGGAAACCCTGGCAAGCCAGATGCATTTCTATATTCGGTGGGTTGTCTTTGCGAGAGATTTCGCTCACCTGCACGAAGCGTTGATCCGGATCGAATCAGACAGCAGCAGACTGGCGTCGCTCCGTAGACAGTGCGACCAACTCAAGCGACAAGCTCGATCGGTCCTGGCTGAGATTGGTATGAAGGGTCTCGCCGAGATTGATCACTTGCAGACCACGCTCGCGGATCTGAACCGACAGTTCAACACCATGGCGGATGAACGGCAAGCTGCCTATGAAAGCGCTGCTATCAGGCTCAGAGATGATATCGTCAAACTCCTCGACATGTCGGCGACCTTTCCGATACCTGCCTACCAGCCTGATGATGAAGTCCAGAGCTATCGAGCATTAAAACGTTCGATAGCGACCGTTGTCAGTCGCGCTATTGCACTGCTTGAAACGAGTCTGAGCGACGATCAGAACGGCGCTTCACCGGAGAACAAGGGTGCTGTCCGATTACGGAAACGTTTGAGAGAAATGGCTGCTATCACACGCGACCCGGACAAACTTTTTGTGGAAGCATCATTATCAATACGACCTGAACTCATAGAGCGAATACGTAAGCTACGCAATGAGGTTGCTGCGTATCAACAAACAAACACTGCGGTCATTCCAACGCGCTCCGGACTTATTGCCGCTCTCTCCGATTTGCTCTTGGGTCCCGCCGACATGTCATCGATCCTTGCGAAGATGGACGGTACGATCTCACGAGACGAATTGCTCAGGGATCTGCTGCATCTCCATGAGCACGGCGTCGTGCATCTGATCATTGATCTTCCGGAACACGGCAATGCTTGAGACAATTCCGAATATGTACCCACACCTCACAATGCGCGTGACACTGACCTATCCGTTTACCGGGCTTTGCCCGATCAGCGGTGAACCCCAGCCTTCCAGCACCATTACCATTAGCTATGAAGCAGGACCTTGCCTTCTTGAAACCAAAGCGCTACGTCGCTATCTCGAGTCTTTTGCAGGCGAAAATGACTATGGTGTGCGAGACCTGGAAGAAGCAGTTCAGGTAATAGCCCAAGAGTGTGCCAACGCACTTGTTGTTCAAGTAGTCGTTCACGCGCACTATGAGTTATCAGCAGGTTCTATGGACGTTGAAGTTACGGCAATACCCTCTGGATAAAGCCTGGCGTGTTTGACTATGGAGCGTGCTCATAAACCACGCGCTTACAGTAGATGCGAAGACGCCGCTTGGCATGCAAACCCTGGAGCGCGCTCCAGAAATCTGCATCTGTCAAACCGATGGTCATTGAGCGTAAACTGGCAATCTCGGCAGACTCATCAGCGCTTAAGAGCACGGCAAGCAGAATTTCCTCCGCCGGGGTGAGTTGAAGTGACTGGAGAGCCTGTTGAAGAGATAACACCCCGGCTTGAATACGTTCGATTTGAATTCTTAGACGACCGAGATCTTCAGTAAGCTTCCTGAAGCGTCCCCCACCTTCTATCGGCAAATCACGCAACGTCGTAAGGTCTTCAGTTCGCCCCTCGTAATCCATTAATTCCCGACTCAACACTTTAAGTTCGGTCTCAAGTTGCGTGCCCTGTTCGTAGATTTGCCGCCGTTCATCGGTTGAGAGCATCGCTATGTGTGGCGACTCCAGAGTGGAACGGATATCTGTTTGAGCTTGTCGCAAGGTTGCCCCGATTTGTCCACACCAGTGCTGCAAGGTCATCTTCACATCAACCAGTAACTGATTTTCGATCTCTGTCACTGCCTGAGGGTTATAATGATGAAGTGGCCAGAGCGCCTCATGGTTCAGTTTGAGTTGATTTTCGATGAGCTGTCGATAGCGCATCTGCTTGTCTGCGAATCGCTGTGCTGCGGCTGCAACCGCCTGTTTCACCGTGTTGCTTAAGGTTTCTAATTCCTGGTGAAAGTCGGTCGCTACCCCGATAGAGTTGTAGGTCTGGTTCGCAAGGACGCTCTGCACATTGCATACCCATCGGTCGAAGGCTATGCGATATGCACCGGCTTCATCACCAAGCCGTTGCAACTCATCGCTGAGATGTGATGCTCGTTCTGCCAGATCAAGCCAGCCCTCGAAGATCTTAGCCTGCTCCATAAATTGGTTATATCGCTGACGTACCATATCAATCTCATGTTCACAGCGAGCAAGATCTGCCGCACTTTGCGCCAGCATGCTCAATGCAAGGTTTTCGTTCTGGACAATGCGTTGCATCTCATCCAGCCTGGCGCGTGTGTGGTTGAGTGTATCGTCAAGCTCTTCGTATTGATTGAGCGCTTCTGCTCGTAACGCATCCAGCGTCTGAGCAAACGCAACTGATTTGCGTATGGTAGTATCAAGCCTGGCGATTAAGCGACGGTCGAACCTGGGTAGTCCGATCTGGTGCTGGCTGACCTTGTTACGAAGTTGTTGTTGCTGCTCTTCAGCAAACGCTTCGAGGTGTCTCTCGAAGCGAAGAATCTGACGTTTGATCTCTAATGCACGTTGCTCGTCTGGTCGGGTACGTAACTGTTCATCCAGAACGCGGCGAAAAGCGCTGGTCTCTTGTTGCCATTGTGTGATTTGCGCAGATGCAGGGAATGCCTGCCCAAGCATCGCCAGATTATTTTCCCACACCGTCATAATGCGGTTGATCTCGTCGAGAGATGGTGCAATCGTTGGCTTCTCATGCAGGTAATCCCGCTGCTTGTCATGCTCGACCATCTGACGAGCTCTCAGGAGCTCCACCGCTGCGTCAGTCTCTTGTGGCAGATAGCCAATCTGTGCAGCAAGGCGACGAATCTCAGTCATACGCAAGCCCCGACGGGAAACCTGAGACTCCTTTACCGCAGAATGCGTTTCCTGCGGCGCTTCCTGTATCCAACGCATTATCATCTGTTCCAGTGGATGGAGTGTCAGTCGCACCGTACCTTTTCCACCTGCGCGAGCTGTGGCACGCGTAGGAAAGGGACGCTCAATAACAATCAAGTTGCCAAAGTTCTCAACGAAGTTGTCAAAGCCGGTGTCGGACAGTCCGAATATGGACGCGATCTCGCGCTTCGTGCCTTCAATGATAAGTTCCCCATGGGGTTCACAGGTGAGATCGCGACGCTGGAGCACGTTGCTGTACTTCTGCAGCGCATTACCCCACTGACTGGTACGCATCAAGGTGGTGTATGAGGGATAGAGTTGATCCAGCAATGTAATCAGCGCCGACTCAATCAGGCGCTCCTGACCAACGCCGCGAGATCCATCCAGACCAGGGTGAAACAAGATCTGGAAAGCGGCATCCAACAGAGCAGCTTGAAATGCGTATTGCACAAATTGCTGATCCTCTTTGGGAATCAGATTATTGGCTCGCTTCTCGTCCAGAAACTGGTACAGAGCAAGCAACAGATACGGTGTAAGGTGGGTGGATAGGATCGCCGGACGAACGAACTGATCGATCTGCGCCGATGCCAGACTATCATCGCGGCGTAGCAGATTGAGATCGACCTCAATCCGCCGGGTATCTGCATCGATCCGGAGAGCGCCAGGATCGTGTGACAACGTCCTCTGTACATCAGCATAAAGGCGGAACAGGACCATAATCTCGGCATCTTCACTATTGCCAGGTTCGGGATCGTCCTGCCAGAGCACCTGAACTGCAATGCGCCGGTTAGGAAATCGCTGCCGCACAGCAGTGAAGCAGCCTTCGATGATCATCCCGGCACTCGCAAACAATCCTCCAGCAGATCCGCTGGAGACCGACCACTGATTTGGGGGAAAGACCCTGGTGGTCAACAGAGTCAAAAATGCGGTTGTCACCCAGTGTTTCGCTTGCTCCCGATCCGGATCAAACGAGCGCCAGAATTCCCGGATTGCTGTAGTCAGCCAGTCAGTCTGCACACCAACATGATCCAGTCCACGGAGTGTCAATCCGCCACTCCGTCGATCACCAACCTCGATCAGCAGATCGTTGAGTACACTGTGTGCCAGTTCATCGATAGCTTCTGCCAGTCCAAGTCGCTCCTGAAGCGTGCGAGGCAGACCCTCCTGAGGAAAAGCAGCAGCCCACTTGATTGCCCGCTCGCGCAATGGATGTCCCTTCACCATGCTATGACTGAGTGCCTGCCCGGTGATATGTGGAATACGCCGGGCACTATCAAACGTAATCGCACCGCTGAGGAAATCATCGATCAGATGCTCTGGCGAGTAAGGCGAGTCCTCTGGATGTCCAGCTGCGATATAGCGCTGAGTAGCGCGTCGGATGACATTGATCACTGTACGCGGACCGTCAGACAGGTCGCTGCGCGCAGCAATCTGTCCCAGAGCGTCAAGGCACTCAAGGCTAAGAATACGGTCGCGGTGATCTTCAAAAGAGAAGGTCATAGCCAGTCGATGCCAGAGGCGCTGCGGGAACCAGCGATCATAGATTGTGCCTAAATCCAGGCTCACATGGAGCATCCGATGAACCAGGTCGCCGCGCTGATCACGCAGAAGGCTTAGATCCTTTGGCGGGATGATCAGCACCAAACCGAACGAAAGTTGCCCACGACGGCTGCGGATCGCTTCGACGAGATCAAACAGGGCGCTGATAGGGTCGCGCTGGTTGGCATGTGCCGCTGGCTCGATATATTGCTGAAGTTCGTCGGCCAGGATCAGCAGTCCGGAGAAACCAGCTTCCTGCACGAGATTGGTCAACGACTCGATAAAGCGAGTGTAGTCCAGAGTGGTCAGACGTAGCAGATCTGGCTGCTCCTGGATCATCTGTTGTGCGTCACTCAGGCTCATTCGGTAGCGTCTGACAAATGTCTCTGCACTTCTATCAACAACGGTGTTGTAGATCGCCTGTGCCTTGGGGAGAAGATCAGGTCGGGTACGACCCAGTTCATAGCGTGTCCAGCCATAACTGGCAATCACCAGATCCTTAAGATTCTGAAGCTTGAAAGGCGGCACAGCCAGGAGATTCTCGGACTTTGCACGATCCCATAGATAAAGCGCGGTGCTGGTCTTGCCATAGCCATATTCACCAGTGATGTATCCACGAGTTGCACCACCTTCGCGGACATCACGGATAACCCGGCGCTCGAAGTCAGCAACGCTTGGTCCTGGTTCACCGCCGGTCACCTGGCGCCCTAAAGGGATGTAGGTGCGAACATGGCGGCGAAACAGATCCTCGATTCGTGCGGGATGATCGAGCATGTCGCTCGCCAGTGGTGTTGACACGATCTCTTCTTTGTCGAGAATGGCTTGCAATCCTTCCAGGCTCATCACATACCTCACAATTGCGGTCAGGTAGATGTCAGATCATCAAGTCGTGGCCAGTGCACAAAACGTATAAAGCGTCCATAGGCGCCAGCGCGCGTACCGGGACGGATGCATTCAGAGTACAGCGAGAGAGTCCAGTCGATTGACCGATCCAATGCCGCGGGATCGAGAAGACAAAGCGCGCATAACGCTTTGCGTCGCTCTGGAGAGAGCAGAATATCGATACCTGGCTCACCGCCGCTGATTTGAGCAACCCAACCGAGAGCCAGTACCATCAGTTCAGGCGGGCAGAAGAAGCGGCGTGAAAACTGCTTCCCGTTCATGACTGGCGGTTGGAGTGCGGCAAGCCAGTTGAGCGCACCAACAAGACTTGCGGTGCTAAGCGAGACTGTACCCGCGCGTGTTTTGCTCCCGATGACGTCTGCAAAGGCTGGATCGGACTCAATGGCATTGATCAAGGCGCCGACTGCCGGTTTGAGATAGTTGTCATCCACAAGAATCTGCGCATCCTCCCAGAGTAGATGTGTAAATTGGCGATAAACCCATGAAAAGGCATACGCAGTCGGCTCAAGAGGAGACCAGCGTGTGTAGTGGAGAAAATGAAGAAGATCTCCCCATAAACCCGGCTTCTGGCGATACACTTGCGCTAATACCTTGCCGTCTGCACTAAGCTGCTGGCCAGCGATGAGACCAAGCTGCCGCAGGCGGGCCTCCTGGCGATCGCTCTGGAGGATATGCTGGTACGGAAGTCCCTCCGCGATCGCCTCAAAGACTTCGCTACAGCGCTCCGGCGTGACCTCGTGCCGAATGTGAAAACTCAATGGCGCCATATCTGAATGGTTTGATCAGGTACAATGACACGCAAATTATGATGGACATCAGCGCCAATGGCGGATGCAAAGGCGGATGTTGGCCAATTCATTCCTGATTATACCGCTTCCAACACCTCATTACGTTCAGGCAGTTCCTTAATGATTACCATGTCCCGCTTAGAAGATGTGCGCGCAACCGTGCGCGAACGCAACTTTTCTATGCACATTTGTAGTCGCAGCGAGAAGTCCAGGGAGATCGCACGCGAGACGGGTAAACGTGCACGGCACTTTGTCGGGGCGCTGTGGCACTGGGCCCATATCAGGCGCAGTCAGATCTGGCTCAATCGGTTTCGCCGCTTGTTGGTGCGCTGGGAGAAAAGCTCGAGCACGAATGCGCCTTCCTCTACGTCGCCTGTGGCGTGATCGCCCTTCGTACTGCCGGGTTATTCGGATAGGCTCTTAAAGCATCCCGCATAGTAACCATTCACACCAAAGTACGGCATTCTTACAACGCCCTGTTGCGTCGCGGCATGCTATGCTGAATTCAAAAGTCAAAAAATCGCTAAAACGAACCGATCAACTGTACGTTGATCGTGTGGCGCGTCGGTTCCATGCGTAACAGGCGCACCAGAACAGGCATTCCCAGGAAGGAGCGATCCCATCCATGCAGCGCAATCCAGCCCTGATCGTGTCGGTATGTGCCTTGTTGGTTTCCATTCTCTTCGCCGCCGGCTTGAGCCTTGCCGCCCCCTCATCAGCCCATCTCCCCTCTGTACAGATCACGCTTGCGTCTGGCGATCCGCCTGCACCGCTGGACGTGCAGGTTGAGCCTGGCGCTGCGGTTGTCTGGCGCAATGACGACACCCAGGCGCACCGTCTTCGCTCTGTCGATGGCAGCTGGAGATCACCGGTCATCGCACCAGAATCAGATCAGCGTCAGGTATTCGTTGAGCCTGGACGCTATCCTTTTGTCTGCGATTTCGATCCAGGAATGCGTGGTGTGCTCACCGTTCAGCCTGACGCGTACCGCGTATTTCTGCCGCTGGTAATCCGCAGCGCTCCCGGAGCGCAATCCGGCGAGCGCTGGTCGAACCCGGCGACGTGGGGTGGGCGTGTGCCGCAGGGCGGAGATGCGGTAACCATCCCGGCAGGCAAGGTCGTTCTGCTCGATGTCAGCCCGCCGCCATTACAGAGTCTGACTATCGAAGGCGAATTGGTCTTTGATCGGCGCGATCTCGATCTGACTGTCGGCTGGATCATGCTGCATGGGCAGGGACGCCTGCGCATTGGCACGCCAGCCGAACCGTTCGCCCATCGCGCGACGATTACCCTCAACGCGCCCAATCTGAACGAAGATGTGATGGGAATGGGCACACGTGGCATAATGCTCATGGGTGGTTCCTTCGAAGCGTATGGCGCGACGCCGAATCGTGTGTGGACGAAACTGAACGACCATGCCGCTGCCGGTGCGACCACGCTTACCCTCAGCGATACGGTGAACTGGCAGCCCGGCGCCCAGATTGTCATCGCGCCAACCGACTTCTACGGTGTGGCAGAAACCGAACGACATACGGCGCAGGCAGTGAACGGCGTCCGGGTCACGCTGGCGACGCCTCTGCAAACATCACGTTGGGGTCGGTTGCAGTATGTCAGTTCCACCGGACTGACCACGACGCCGACAACGGAAATAACGCCGCTCGTGCTCGATGAACGCGCCGAAGTGGGACTGCTCTCACGTCAGATCGTGATTCAGGGCGCCGATGATGCACGCTGGCGCAATGACCGCTTTGGCGCTCAGATCATGGTGATGGGGAGCGGGGTCTTGCGTCTCGATGGCGTTGAACTGCGGCGCGTCGGGCAGGGCGGGCGTCCCGGTCGCTATCCGATCCACTTCCATCTGCTTTCGTATGCAGCAAACGGCAGCCTGATCGGTGATGCGACTCAGCAACTGGTCGCCAACTCAAGCATCTGGAATTCGGTCAACCGCTGCATAACGATTCATGGCACAAATGGCACAACGATTCGCAACAATATCTGCTATGACATCGCCGGTCACGCCATCTTTGTGGAAGACGCGGTTGAGCGCCGCAACCTGATTGAAAACAATCTGGTGCTGAAGGTGCGACAACCGCCTCAACCGATCCTGCCAAGTGATCGCGAAGGTTTCCTGCGCGGTCCGTCGGGTTTCTGGCTGACCAATCCCGACAATATCGTGCGCGGAAATGTCGCCGCCGACGCCGCTGGCAATGGATTCTGGCTGGCGTTCCCGGAACGTCCGCTCGGCTTGAACAAACTGGTTCCGATACGTCCAATCAACACCCAATTGGGAGTGTTCAGTCATAATGTCGCACACTCGAACAACAAGCCGGGCATCAACCTCGACTTTGCCCCCTTCGATGATGCGGGGAACACCCGCGAGAGCAGGTACGTGCCGACCAGTGATGGAGGGCTGGATCGCTACAGCGCTAACCGCGTGCGCTTTACGTTCAACGACATTACAACCTACAAGAACCGGGACAATGGGTTGTGGAATCGAACCTCCTGGCCCGACTACGTCCGTTTCGTTTCTGCCGATAATGCTGGCATGTTCTTTGCTGGCGCCGGTGACAATGGTCGGATATCCGATTCGCTGATCGTTGGCGTGAGTCTGAATAACAGCACGCCGCCACCCACATCGAACCAACCGAATGTTGCGGTTGCCAGCTACCATAGCACCTTCGACATTGCGAACAATGTGATTGTCAATTTTCCGCTCAATGACCGCATTGACCGCGCCAGCGGCGCTTTTGCCACCAACGACTACTACACCAGCCCGGTTGATCGTGGATTGATCCGCAATCCCGGTAACAGATTGATCAACAGCCATCCGGGACGACGGGTCATTTCGCCAAACATCAATACGCCGGTCGGAAATGCTGCACTCGCCGGTGCGCTGTGGGATCCGCACGGATACTGGGGACCGGCAGGGAACTACTGGGTATACGACATTCCCTTCCTGACCGCCGGACGGACGTGTATGCCGGTTGCCAGCGAGCATCTTACCAGGAGTTGCGCCGGTCCGTACTACGGCGTCTCCGGCTTCACGATTGATGGGAGCGATCGCTATAAGCCGGTGATGCCGCTCACGATCACTCGTCTCGATCACGATATGCAGCCGATCGGCGCCTGGATTGTAGAAGACGGGAGTAGCGGCAATCGTAACACGTTCAATATTATGTCGCACATGCGCCATTTTGCCGCTGTTCCCGATGGTCGTTACCGGATCGAGTTCCGTGACAATCTGGTCAGTTACCCTCTGCCGACACAAGAAGTTATGCTCGTGCTCTCGAACATGCATTCGATCTCTGATCGACTGATTCTCTCAGTACCATTCAGCGGGAGTGCAACGATACAGGCATACCTCACCACCCGCGAGTTATACCGGGACATTCAGGCGCCTAATACGCCGGTGCGCCACCTGACGCCGGTCAGTTCGTTCGCAGCCTTGCTCGCTACCGAAAATAGCGTATGGCAAGACTTCGCGAATCAACAGGTATGGGTGAATGTGAGCGGCGGGCTGGCATTGCCGGGAGGCGCCCCGACCGATCCACTGTCGGATGAAGTGCTGTACCGCGCCACGTATCTGCGCATTTTCAAGCCATAGGAGCGTCAATGCGCCCCTCCAACCCAATACCGGGATAATAACCGTAGAAGTACATGAGACTCATCTGGTCGAGTTGTGACCGGTAAGCGAGTGATGAAAGAGAACGAGTGACCGACCATTTTCATACGATTGTGATCGGCGCCGGTTCGGGCGGTTTAACCGTCGCCTATGGGCTTGCCAGCCTGGGCAAACCGGTCGCGCTGATCGAGGCGCGCCACGTTGGCGGAGATTGCACGAATACCGGCTGCATTCCATCGAAAACTCTCATCCACCTCGCCGGTCGAGGCGACAGCAACGCCAGCGCCGTGCTCGCCGCAGTGCGTCGCAGGCGCGATGCCCTGCGCAACAAAGAGACGCGGGAGTTCGGCGCAGTCGCCAACCTGAGCCTGATATCCGGTCGTGCGCGTCTGGTCGGCCCGCAACGGGTCGCCGTCACCCTGCCCGATGGTGGCGAGCGCATCCTGACAACACGCAATATTGTGCTGGCAACCGGTGCGCGACCGCGTATGATCGCCATTCCAGGGTTGCCAGCAGCGTGCGCCCTGACCAGTGAACGCATCTTTGAGATCGACACTGCGCCGCGCCATCTGGCAATCATCGGCGGGGGAGCGATTGGCGTCGAACTGGCGTTTGCGTTCCGTGACCTGGGCAGCCAGGTGAGCATCATCGACATCGCCCCGCGGGTGCTGATCCGTCATCTTCCCGGCGTCTCCCGCGTGATTGAGGCGTCGCTGCACGCCAGAGGGATCGCGCTCCACCTGAACGCGCGCCCCCATTCCTACGACGAATCCACTCAGACCTTGCGCGTCGAACACGCCGGACGGGTCATGTCGCTGCACGACGTGGACTATGTGCTGATCGCTGTGGGTCGTGAACGCAACGTGGAGGGTCTGGGGCTGGAGACGGTCGGTGTACGCTTCAGCACTCAGGCGGGAATTAAAACCGATGCGTATGGTCGCACGAGTGTACGGAATATCTATGCGGTCGGCGATGTGACTGCCACTTCTGCGTTCACCCATTCCGCCAATGCGCAGGGACGCCGCGTGGTGCAACAGATCGCCTTTCCCTGGTTGCCGCTGCGCACGCCTGAACCGTTCTATCCAGAGATTGTTTTTAGCAACCCGGAGGTGGCGACGACGGGGATGAAGCCGGAGCAGATTGCGCAGCGCTACCATCCGAATCTGGTTAAGCGAATCCATATCAATCTGGCAACGCAGACTGATCGCGGGTATACTGACGAAGTGCAGCATAGTTTCATTACGGTCGATGCGATGCGTCTGACCGGCAAGATTCTCGGAGCGACGATTGTTGCACCAAAAGCGTCGGAAATGATCTCTTTCTTTACACTGGCGATCCAGGAAGGCATCTCGATGTACCGCCTGTATCGCACTGTCTACCCGTATCCGACGTTTTCCAGCGGAATCCAGAAGGCAACAGACATGTTCCTGCGCGACACGCTTACCAATCTGCGTGGCGAACTGAGCGCCTACCTGCGCTATCGCTGGTTCCAACGCCGTGGAGAAGCGTCGTTCGCCAGCGCGATTGATCGTCAGGCGCGGCAACCCTGAAGCCAGGTTGCGTTTCGCTTCGCCCCGTCAGCAGATGATCGGCAACGTCCCATCGCCCTGGATACCGTCATGATCGACAAAACGCTGCGCGAGTTGAAAGATGCGCTGTTCACCTGGCTGGTACGCGGTCCTGTTCGCCAGATCCATCCCACGGTCATTACTGTTCTGGCGGCTGTTGTCGGTGTTGCGGCTGCCGTCGCCGCCTGGCAGAGCGCGTATGTGGCGGCGGTGTGTCTCTGGTTGATGAACCGCGCGCTCGATGGACTCGATGGCGCCATTGCGCGGGTTACAGGCACGCAGAGCGATCTGGGAGCATACCTTGACATCATGCTCGATTATGTCGTCTATGCGGCCATACCGCTGGGATTGGCGCTCGCAAGCGGAGAATCCGCCGTTCTGCTGGCGCTGGCAGTGCTGCTGGGAAGTTTCTATCTCAACAGCGCAAGCTGGATGTATCTGGCAGCGGTGCTGGAGAAGCGCAACGCTGGCGCTGCGTCACGGGGCGAAACCACGTCGGTGACGATGCCGACGGGGTTGATCGAAGGCGCCGAAACGATAGTGTTCTATACGCTCTTCCTGTTGTTTCCCAACGCTCTGGTTCTCTTGTTT
>Ga0209162_1001332_pt1 | contig 24544 bp, 21 predicted proteins | sample YNPNPMetaG_FD_187121 | JGI IMG/M metagenome (GOLD analysis project Ga0209162, IMG submission 187121) | Anoxygenic and chlorotrophic microbial mat microbial communities from Yellowstone National Park, USA - YNP NP MetaG (SPAdes) (version 2) ...
ACCGCGTCGGTGATCATCGAGCCGTGATAAGGCGGCACGACACGGATGCGGCCACGGAGGGCACGACACGGATGTGGCCACGGAGGCCACGGATGGTGTTGTGGTGGCCGCCGCCTATGCAGCGCCATGCCGGTCGTGATCCGTGGCATCCGTGCTCTCCGTGTCGGGCGATGGCACGACACGGATGTGGCCACGGAGGCCACGGATACCGCCGTGGTAGCCGTGGCTTATGGAGCGCCGCGCCGGTTGTGATCCGTGGCATCCGTGCCTTCCGTGTCGGGCGATGGCACGACACGGATGCGGCCACGGAGGCCACGGATACCGCCGTGGTAGCCGTGGCTTATGGAGCGCCATGTCGGTCGTGATCCGTGGCATCCGTGCCTTCCGTGTCGGGCGATGGCACGACACGGATGCGGCCACGGAGGCCACGGATACCGCCGTGGTAGCCGTGGCTTATGGAGCGCCGCGCCGGTCGTGATCCGTGGCATCCGTGCCTTCCGTGTCGGGCGATGGCACGACACGGATGCGGCCACGGAGGCCACGGATATCGCCGTGGTAGCCGTGGCTTATGGAGCGCCGCGCCGGTCGTGATCCGTGGCATCCGTGCTTTCCGTGTCGGGCGATGGCACGACACGGATGTAGCCACGGATGACCATCGGTGGTTTTGTGATGTCCAATGGAGGCACGCACATCGGAATTGATTCCCGATCTTCGTTGCTGGGAGGCACTCTGGATGCGGTCCAGGGCCTCATCTTCGATATTCAGCGTTTTTCGATCCACGACGGCCCGGGTATCCGCACTACCGTCTTCTTGAAGGGTTGTCCCTTGCGCTGTTTCTGGTGTCACAACCCCGAAGGCTTGCGTATGGCGGCCGAGATCCGCTTCCTGCCCGAGCGATGCATCGCGTGCGGCGCCTGCGTGACGGCCTGCGAGCATGGCGGCCAGCAACTCGATGAGAAGGGCCGACGTTTCGTGCGCGAGCTTTGTGTGGCGTGCGCTGCATGTGTGGAAGCGTGTACCACCGAGGCGTTGGTTCTGGCCGGTCGCCGGCTCACGGCCGCGGAGGTCGTGGACGAGGTCTTGCGCGATCGTATTTTCTACGAGAATTCGGCCGGCGGCGTGACCCTCTCCGGCGGAGAGCCGGCGCTCCAGCCCGAGTTCGCGCGCGCCATCCTGGCACGCTGCAAGGCCGAAGGGCTGCATACCGCCATTGAAACGTGCGGGCATGTGCCGTGGGATAACCTGGCGGCTCTTCTGCCGTTCACCGACCTGGTGATGATGGACCTTAAGCAGATGGATCCCGACCGGCATCGGGCCGTCGCGGGCGCGAGCAACGAGCGGATCCTGGCCAATGCCCGTGCTCTGGCCCAGAGCCACGTGCCCTTGATCTTCCGCACGCCGGTAGTGCCCGGAGTGAACGATGCAGCGACCGAGATCGAAGCTATTGGGCTGTTCATCCGTCAGCTTACAGCGCTGCGCGCCGAAGCCGACCATCGTTCCTCTCGCAGTGAAATCTCCTGGGAACTGTTGCCCTTTCACCGCCTGGCCGCCGACAAATACCGTAGCCTGGGCCTGGAATATCCCGCTCGCGGCCTGGAGCCTCCTTCGGCCGAACAGATGGCCGCGCTCATTGCCGTAGCCGCAAGGTCGTCGGGGGTGGCGGTGGCCGGTCATTGACGGGCCAGGCGAGGCGTCGCATGATCGAGATAGATGGAGCTTTGGGCGAAGGCGGCGGCCAGGTGCTGCGCACATCCCTGACGCTCAGCATCCTCACCGGCCGGCCGTTCCTCATCACGCGCATCCGGGCCGGACGGGCCCGGCCCGGCCTTCAGCCGCAACATCTCGCCGCGGTGCGTGCCGCGGCAGCGATCAGTGCCGCGCAGCTAGAGGGGGACTTCGTCAATTCCCAGGTCCTCAGGTTTGCACCTGGGCCGGCGCGGCCGGGCGAATATCGCTTCGAGATCGGCACGGCCGGGGCCACCAGCCTGGTTCTGCAAACGATCTGGTTGCCCCTGGCGCTGGCGTCGGCATCTTCGGCCATCACCGTAACCGGCGGCACACACGTGCCCTGGAGCCCGTGTTATCATTATCTGGAGTGGCAGTGGTTGCCGTTTCTGCGGCGGCTCGGCCTGGACGGCGCGTTGACGCTCGACCTGGCCGGCTTCTATCCCCAGGGTGGGGGGATCGTCCGGGCGCAGATCGCGCCGGCCGGCGCGATCGCACCGTTGCGCCTGACTGAGCGGGGCGCGTTCAAGGGCATTCGCGGCCTTTCGCTGGTCGCCAACCTCGATCTGAGCATCGCCGAACGCCAGCGCGAGCGGGCGCTGCGCCGACTGGCGGGCCGCCACAACCGGATCGAGATCGAGACGGCCGACGTACGGGCCAACAACAAGGGCACGGCCCTCATCCTGCTCGCGGAGTTTCGGCATAGCACCGCCTGCTACTCGGCGCTGGGCGCGCCGGGCAAGCGGGCCGAACAGGTGGCCGATGAGGCCTGCTTGCGGCTGGAGAAGTTCCTGGCCGGCGCGGGCGCCGTGGATGAGCACCTGGCCGATCAGCTCCTCCTGCCCCTCGCGTTCGCCGATGGCCCGTCCGAATACCGCACCGCGCGCGTGACGGACCACCTGACGACGAACGCCGAGATCATCCGCCTGTTCGGCGTCGCCGAGATCGCGATCGAGCGACGAGATGCCGACGAAGGGACGGTACACATTGTGCCACGAACCGACACTTTACGAGGGAAAGCATCATGAACGATCATTTGTCTACCGGCGCCGAAGCCATCACCTGGGACCTGAGCGACCTGTATGCGGGCATAGACGACCCGGCCATCGAGCGCGATCTGGACCGCTCGGATGCGGAGGCCGACGCGCTGGATGCCCGGTATCGCGGCCGCATCGCCGGCCTGAGCGCGGCCGAGCTGGCCGCCATGTTGTCGGCCTATGAGGCGCTTCTGGAGCGGGCCTACAAGGTGGGCAGCTTCGCCCAACTGGCCTGGTCGGCCGATACGAGCGTGCCGGCCCACGGCGCGCTGCTCCAGAAGGCCACCGAGCGCGGCTCGCGCTTGAGCCAGAAGCTCGTCTTCGTGGAGCTGGAACTGGCCGCGGCGGCCGATGAAGCTGCGGCCGCGTGGCTCGCCGACCCTGTGCTGAAGCGCTATCGGCATTGGATCGAGCAGGTGCGCCGCTTCCGGCCGCACATGCTCAGCGAGGCAGAGGAAAAGATCCTGGCCGAGAAGGCGGTCACCGGCCGCAACGCTTGGGTACGCTTCTTCGAAGAGGTGCACGGGATTGCACGCTACGCGCTCGACGGCCAGGAATTGACGCGCGACCAGGTGTTGGCGCGCCTCTATTCGGCCGACCGCGACGAGCGACGTCGGGCGCAAGAGGCGTTGACGGCCGGCTTGAAGGCCATGCGTCACACGACGACCTATGTCCTCAACAACATCGTAGCCGACAAAGCCTCGGACGACCGGTTGCGCAAATATCCCACCTGGATCTCCGCGCGCAACATGGCAAACGAGGTGGACGATCGCACGGTTGAGGCACTGGTCGAGGCGGTCACCGGCCGCTACGACATCGTTGCCCGCTACTACCGCCTCAAGCGGCGGCTGCTCGGCGTGGACGAACTGTTCGATTACGATCGCTACGCGCCGTTGCCGGCCGCCGACCGTCGTTACACGTGGGATGAGGCGCGCGACATCGTGTTGAACGCCTATGCGAGCTTCGACCCGCGCATGGCCGACATCGCGTCCCTGTTCTTCGAGCGGCGGTGGATAGACGCGGCGGTTCGGCCGGGCAAGCGCGGGGGCGCATTCAGCGCGGCAACCGTGCCTTCGGTCCATCCCTACGTTCTGCTCAACTACGAGGCCCGGCCGCGCGACGTGATGACCCTGGCGCACGAGCTGGGGCATGGCGTGCATCAGAAGCTGGCGGCAGCGCAGGGGCTGCTTCAGGCCGATACCCCCCTGACGACCGCCGAGACGGCGTCGGTCTTCGGCGAGATGCTGGTGTTCCAGGACCTGCTCGCCCGCGAAGAGAGGCCGGAGGTGCGGCTGGCGATGTTGACCGCCAAGATCGAAGATTCCTTCGCGACGGCGTTCCGGCAGATCAGCATGAACCGCTTCGAACACGCGGTGCACACTGCGCGGCGGTCGGAAGGGGAACTGAGCGCCGAGCGCATCTGCGAGCTGTGGATGGCGACCCAGCGGCCGATGTTCGGCGACAGCGTGACGTTGACCGACAACTATGCGCTGTGGTGGAGCTACATCCCGCACTTCATCAGCACGCCGGGCTACGTGTACGCGTACGCGTTCGGCGAGCTGCTGGTGCTGGCGCTCTACGCGCGCTATCGGCAGGCGCCGGTTGGCTTCGCCGACGCGTATCTGGACATGTTGGCTGCGGGCGGCTCCGACTGGCCGCACGAAATCGTGAAGCCGCTGGGCGTGGATTTGACCGATCCCGGCTTCTGGCAGAACGGGCTGGGGATCCTGGACGAGATGGTGCGCGAGGCCGAGGAGCTGGCGCGATAGCCGGCCGCGGGACGTTGCACGTTGTCGCGTCCTGGAACTTGAACAGGAAAGGCCGCCGGTCGGTGAAGACCGGCGGCCTTATCTTTGCTGAGTGCCCCGCTGTGCCGTGTGCCGCCTGATGTTTGAACCTGCTCTCGCAGGTGGGGGTCTTGCCGTCCAGGTCTGCCTTGCCAATACACGCGCTGGGTTCAGCAGCGCATGCGGCTATCGCATTCCTGGGCGGGATGTCCAACCCCCTGATTTTATGGTGTTGGCTCAAAACGTGTCGGCGCATCACGTGCACCGCAGGGTACTACGCTTACATATTAGCACAGGTTGCGCCGACGCGCAAATGTCGAAAGCGGCCGATCGGCCCTCTCGGACCCTATTCGGTGATCGCCAGGTGCAGCTCGCGGAGTTGCGCGGGCGAGATGGGCGACGGCGCCCGGAACATCAGATCGGTGGCCGAGGCCGTCTTCGGGAAGGCGATCACCTCGCGGATGCTGGAGGTGCCGGCCAGGATCGCCACGGTGCGATCTATGCCGGTGGCGATGCCGCCGTGCGGCGGCGCGCCGTATTCGAACGCTTCCAGCAGATGGCCGAATTTCTCCTCGGCTTCTTCCGGGCCGATGCCCAGCGCCCGAAACATGGCCTGCTGCTGCTCCCGACGATGGATGCGGATGCTGCCGCCGCCCACTTCCCAGCCGTCCATCACCAGGTCGTAGGCCTTGGCCCGCACCGCGCCGGGATCGCTCTCCAGCAGCGCCCAGTCTTCGTCCATTGCGGAAGTGAAGGGGTGGTGCATGGCCGTCCAGCGGTTTTCCTCGGCGCTCCATTCGAGCAGCGGGAACTCCACCACCCAGCAGAGCGCGTGAACGGCATGGTTCACCAGGCCGAGCCGGTTGCCCAGCGCCAGGCGCAGCTCGCCCAGGCTGCGGGCCACGATGGCCCGATTCGGATCGGCCACGATCACGATCAGGTCGCCGGCCGCGGCAGCCGTGCGCTCCAGGATGGCGGCCATCGTCTCGGCCGGGAGGAACTTCGCGAGCGATGACTTCACGCTGCCGTCGGCCTGGCGGGCGATGGTAGCGATCCCTTTGGCGCCGAACCGCCTGGCCAGCTCGGCCAGCTCGTCCACCTGCTTGCGGCTGAAGCCCGCCGCACCGGGCGCGACGATCGCCTTCACCTGGCCGCCGGCCGCCAGAGCGCGCGCGAACGGCTCGAACTCGCTCCCGGCCGCCAGGTCGCTCAGGTCTATGATCTCCATCCCGAAGCGCAGGTCGGGCTTGTCCGAGCCGTATTTCGCCATCGCCTCGGCGTAGGTGAGCACCGGGAACGGCTTGGCCAGGATCGGCTTCGTGCCGTAGGTCTCGATGATCTGCGTGTAGAGCGGCTCGATGACTCCCATGATGTCCTCCCGCTCTACGAACGACATCTCCAGGTCGAGCTGGGTGAACTCCGGCTGGCGGTCGGCGCGCAGGTCTTCATCCCGGAAGCAGCGGGCGATCTGGAAATAGCGCTCGAAGCCGGCCACCATGAGCAATTGCTTGAGCTGTTGGGGCGATTGCGGCAAGGCGTAGAATTCGCCCGGATGGACGCGGCTGGGCACCACGTAGTCGCGCGCGCCTTCCGGCGTGGTCTTGATGAGCATCGGCGTCTCGATCTCGATGAAGCCGAGCCGGTCGAGATAGTCGCGGATCAGCTTGACCACGCGATGGCGCAGGATGATATTGTGTTGCATGGGGGGGCGGCGCAGGTCGAGGTAGCGGTACTTCAACCGCAACGCTTCATCCACCGCAGCGTCTTCGTTGATGTAGAACGGCGTGGTGCGGGCTTCGTTCAGCACCTGCGCCGATTCGACCACCACCTCGATCTCGCCGGTGGGGATGTTGGGATTCTCCAGGCCGGCAGGTCGGGGTTGTACGACGCCCGTTACCTGGATGACGTATTCGTTGCGAACACCGTTCAATATGGCGTGGGCGGTCGGTGCGCTTTGCGCGTTGCAGGTGATCTGCACCAGGCCCGAACGATCGCGCAGGTCAATGAAGATCAGCGCGCCGTGATCGCGGCGTCGGTGTACCCAGCCGGCCAGGGTCACGGTTTGTCCGACGTGTGCCGGCCGCAGCTCTCCACAGTGATGGCTCTTCAGCATGATGCGCTCCCGGATCGAAATCTGGCCGACATTATAAACGGGGGCGGGTGAAAAGGCCAAACGCGCGACGTCAGATCGCGGCCGGACCGCTACGGGCAATGATCGGAAAAATGTCAGACAAAATGTTTGGCGGCCCGGCCGCCTTGCACTATAATAGCGGCGTAATGCTCGACCCTACCATTCAAGAAGGAGGGGGTATGCGCTGTCTGATCACGGGTGGCGCCGGCTTCCTCGGCACAGCTCTGGCAAATTACTTGGTCGAAAGAGGGCATCATGTGCGGGTGCTGGACGACCTGAGCACGGGCGACCCTTCTCGTCTTCATCCCGGCGTCATCTTCACCCGTGGCGATGTGCGGGATCGGCCCAAGCTGTGGACCCTGTTACAGCAGGTGGATTGCGTGTTTCATCTGGCCGCGCGAGTTTCGGTGCAGGAATCGGTGCTCTATCCGCGCGAGTATAATGATATCAACGTCGGCGGCACGGTCAGTCTGGTCGAGGCCGTGCGCGATGTGGGGGTCAAACGGATTATCTTCGCCTCTTCGGCCACGGTGTACGGCCCTCAGCCGGTCCAACCGGTGACCGAGAACGTCTGGCCGCGGCCCCAGGTGCCGTATGCGGTCAGCAAGCTGGCCGCGGAATATTACATCTCGGTGTTGGGCGCGCTGAACGGGATCGAGACGGTGGCCCTGCGCATCTTCAACGCTTACGGCCCGGGCCAACGTCTGCCGCCGGTCCATGCGCCGGTCATTCCTCTCTATGTGAAGAGCATCCTCAGCGGCGCTTCGCTGGTGATTCACGGCAGCGGCGAGCAGACGCGCGATTTCGTCTATGTAGACGATGTGGTGGAGGCGCTGGCGGCCGCAGCGACCGTTTCGGGCGTGAACGGCTCGATCATCAACGTCGGGTCGGGCGAGGAGACGAGCATCCGACAACTGATCGCCATCCTCAGCGAGGTGACCGGCCGTCAGCCGCATGTCATCACCAATTCGCAGCAGAGCGGCGGGATCAGCCGTCAGGTGGCCGATCTGCGCCGGGCGCGCGAAGCTTTGGGCTACGTGCCGAAGGTGTCGCTGCGCGAGGGGTTGAGCCGGCTGTTGGAAGAGGATGAACGCTTCGCCCGCTTGTGGCAGGCGCCGGTGAGCGTGATGGCGTGAAGATAAACGGGGCCCGCATCGGGGATGCGGGCCCGGCGGTCTACGAATGGCCGCTGCTCAACGACAGGAGTTACGCGGTATGCGTAACTCCTGTCAATAGTGAACCACGACCGGCGTCCCGATGCTGGCCCAGTTGTAGAGCCATTGCGCATCGGGGATGCGCAGGTTGATGCAGCCGTGGCTCATCGGCCGGCCGAAGTTGTTGTGCCAGTAGGTGCCGTGCAGGGCATTGGCGCCCGCGAAATACATGACCCACGGCACGTTCGGCAGGTTATAGCCCGGCCCCACCATGCGCTGCGACGGGATCTTAGTGCGGATGGCGAATCGGCCGGTAGGGGTGCGGTGGCCGGCTACACCGCTGCTGATCAGCGTGGAAAAGACCGCCGTCTGACCCTGATAGGCCGTCAGCCGTTGCGCGTTGAGATTGACATCTATCCAGCGGCCCGCGGTCGGCGCGGCCGGCGCGGGTTGCGGCGCCGGCGCGGCAGTTCGGCCCGGAATCACCAGGCGCTGGCCGGTATAGATCAGGTTGGGGTTGCGAATTCCGTTGGCCGCCGCCAGCGCGCTCGCTGAAACGCCGTAGCGCGCCGCGATGCGCGCCAGGGTGTCTCCGCGCTGTACGACGTAAATCCCTCCGCTCGGGTCGGATTCGGCCAGGGCCGCCGCGGGCGCGAGCAAGATGGCCATCACCAGCAGGAGCAGGACGATTCGGTGTACACGGAAGCGATGATGCATGAGGCTCTCCTCGGCCGGCACGCGCCGGCTCACCGAATGTTGAATGGGCGGACACACTCACGGCGATCAGTACAGTTGTCACTTTCGAGAGTATTTATAACAGAGTACGGGCGGTTTGTCAATCCCATCTCGACGGAGGGTGCACAATGATCATCCGCGGACAGGATCTCCCTGATCAGAACGGCCGCAAGGGGTATCCGATTGCCGACCGGCAACACCTGCTTCATCACCTGGCCGTGCGCGTGACCACGGCCGCCAATCCGTTCAAGCCGCACCGGCATGAGGCGGAGGAGATCTGGTACATCATCGAGGGCCGGGCGTGGGTGAGCCTGGACGGCCGCGAGCATGAGGTGGCGGCCGGCGATGTGATCCTGCTTGCGCCGTGGGTCGAACACGGGTTACGGACCGACGAGCGGGTGGCGTGGATGTGCCTGGGCTAACCTGAAAATAGCCGTCACGTGCCAGCCCGCCCCCTGGCCCCTGGCCTGTCGGCCAGGACAGGCTGTCGGCCAGGACAGGCTGACTCCGCCACGCGGGCCAGGGCGGGCTGGCACGTAAGCGTGGATAACTGAAAAGACGATCACCATTCGTACAGCAATAGCGCGGAGATCGCGGCAAAGAGCAGCGCGACCGCGACCAGTTGCGGGTTTTCGGTCACCGGTCTGAGGTCCACGCTGATGCGCAGAATGCCGCTCAAGATCAGCGCCAGGAAGATCAACATGGCGGTTGCCAGAGTGAAGCTGACGACCGGCCGGGCGCGATGGTAGTAACGCATGGGCGTTCCTCACACAGGGTGTTTCATTTCCTCATCACAAACACCGCGGCCGAGCGCGGGGCCAGTGTCACGTGGCGCAGCGTGCCGTGAAGGACGCGTGCCGATCCGCCGCCCCAGACGTCGGTTGTCGCGCCGTCGGGGATCAGATTGCCGGTTTCGATGTCGAAGGTGCGTTCTGTGCGGCCGGCGTTAAAGGCCACGACGGCCACTTCGTCCTCCAGCCATCGGCCGAACGCGCACACGTCATCCGTGGCGTAGAGCGGCTCGAACCGGCCGCGGCGCAATACGGGATGCGCGTGGCGCAGTGCGACCGCCCGTTTGACCCACGCGAGCAGCTCTTTGTCCCAAACCGCCTCGTCCCACGGGAATGCGCGGCGGCACTCGGGGTCGGGGCCGCCGGCCATGCCGATCTCCGTGCCGTAGTAGATGCACGGCGCACCGGGGATCGTCATCAGGAAGAGGAGCGCCAGTTGCAGCGCGCTGCGGTCGCCGCGGGCCTGGGTGATGAAGCGGGCGGTGTCGTGGCTGTCCAGCAGGTTGAGCTGCGCCTGGACGATCGGCCAGGGGTAGCGCTTCATCAGGCGGTCCACCTCGCGGACGAACTGCCGCGCGGCCATCTCGTGCAGGCGGAAGCCGCCCGGCCTGTAGTCGCGGTCGAAGGTGGCCGCGGCGAAGAACCCGATGGCGGCGCGCGCCACGCCGTAGTTCATCACCGCGTCGAACTGATCCCCCTGCAACCAGCGGTCCGCCTCATCCCAGATCTCGCCGACGATGTAGGCTTCGGGGTTGGCGGCCTTCACCCGGCGGCGGAATTCGCGCCAGAACTCGTCGTCGTTGATCTCGGCCGGCACGTCGAGCCGCCAGCCGTCAATGCCGAACTCGATCCAATAGCGCGCCACGTCCCACAGGAATTCCCGCACCGCGGGCGTGTCGGTGTTGAACTTCGGCAACGCCGGATTGCCCCACCAGCAGCGGTAGTTGGGCTGTTTGCTGCCGTAGGGCCGCAGCGGCCAATCCTCCACCGTGAACCAATCCAGGTATGCGGACTCCGGGCCGTTCTCCAGGATGTCGTGGAACTGGAAGAAGCCGCGGCTGGCGTGGTTGAATACACCGTCGAGCACCACCTTGATGCCGCGGCCATGCGCGGCGTCGAGCAGCTCGCGCAGCGCCGCGTTGCCGCCGAGCATCGGATCTACCTGGTAGTAGTCGTGCGTGTGGTAGCGGTGGTTCGAGGCCGAGCGGAAGATCGGGTTGAAGTAGATGGCCGTGACGCCCAGGTCGGCCAGGTAGTCGAGATGCTCGACCACGCCGAGCAGGTCGCCGCCCTGATAGCCGTGCACGGTGGGCGGACTGCCCCACGGCTGGAGGCCGGTCGGCTTGGGCACGCGCGGGGAACGCGCGAAGCGGTCGGGAAAGATCTGGTAGAAGACGGCATCCTTGACCCACTCGGGGGTTTGCACGTCGGGCATGGATGAAAGGCTCCTCGGCGAGATAGGGTCGTCGGGCCGGCCGACGCCGCGAGTTACCCTTGGGGCATCAGCCGCGGGGTGGGGATGCCGCACAGGAAGCGGAACGGCTCGTCGCCGGCGTTGGCGTAGCAATGGCGGACGCCGGCCGGGACGAAGATGACGCTCCCCGGGCCGACGTCATGCCATTCGTCGCCGATGCGCACGCGGCCGCGGCCTTCCACCACGAAGTTTTCGTGCTCGAAGGGATGCGTATGGTCGGGCGTGTGTCCGCCGACGGCCACTTCGATCATGCGCAGCGCGTAGTTGGGCGCGCCGTCGTGCGGCTCATCTATCAGCCAGCGGATGGTGGCGCCCGGCGCCTCCGGGCCGACCACCTCGGCGGGAACAGCGGTGTAATGGACGACCTTTGCCGTGGGTTCGGGCATGGAACAGAGCCTCCTGAGATCGGGATGAAGCCATTATACTCGCCTGGGGGCTGGCGTCAAGCTGGCCGAAATGGGGCGCAATGTGATCCACGTGCCTGGCACTTCCGAAAGTGCCAGGCACGTTCGGGAAGCTCTATTCTGGAAACACCTTGCCCGGGTTCATGATGTTCAGCGGGTCGAGCGCCTGTTTGATCCGCCGCTGGATCTCGATGGAGAGGGGGCCGAGCGCCCTTTCCATGTAGGGCCGCTTGAGCGCGCCGACCCCGTGCTCGCCGGAGAGGGTGCCGCCGAGCGCCAGCGAGATCTCGAAGATCGCGGCGACCATTTTTTCGACCGTGGCCCATTGCGCCGGATCGCGGCGGTCGAAGAGGATGTTGGGATGCAGGTTGCCGTCGCCGGCGTGGCCGAAGACGACGACCGGCAGGCCGTATTGCGCGCTGACGGCCTTGATGCGGCGGATCGCCTCGGGGATGGCGGTGCGCGGCACGGTGATGTCCTCGCCGAGCTTGTTGGGCGCCTTGCGGGCCAGGGACGGCGACACCGCGCGCCGCGCCCGCCACAGCGCGGCGCGCTCGGCCTCGCTGCGCGCCACCTGCACGCGGCGCGCGCCGGTCTCGCGACAGATGCGCGCCGCGGCCTCGATCTCGTCCTGCACCGCGGCCTCGTGGCTGCCGTCCGTTTCCAGGATCAGCAGCGCCTCGACATCGCGCGGCAGGCCCAGGCGCATGGCCTCTTCGATGCACGCGATGGCGGTCTCGTCCATCAGCTCCAGCGCCACCGGCACGATGCCGGCCGACAGGATCGCGTTGACCGTGCGCGAGGCATCGTCGAGCGAGGGGAACTCGGCCAGCGCAGTGCGGATGAAGCGCGGTCGCGGCACCAGGCGCAGCAGCGCCTCGCAGATCACGCCCAGGGTGCCCTCCGAGCCGGTGAAGAGCGCGGTCAGGTCGTAGCCCACGACATCTTTGATCGGCTTGCCGCCGGTCTTCAGAACGCGGCCGTCCGGCAGGACGACGGTGAGCCCCAGCACGTAGTCGCCGGTGACGCCGTATTTCAGGCAGCGTGGGCCGCCGGCGTTGCACGCGATGTTGCCCCCGATGGTCGAGTGGCGGATGCTGGAGGGGTCGGGCGGGTAGAAGAGGCCGAGCTTTTCGACCGCGGCCTGGAGGTCGGCGGTGACGACGCCGGCCTGGACGTGCGCCACGCCGTTCCCCGCATCTATTTCCAGGATGCGGTTCATGCGAGTAGTGGCGAGCGCGATGCCGCCGGCGAACGGCACCGAGCCCGCGGCCAGGCCCGATCCCATGCCGCGCGGGACGATCGGGATGCGTTCGGCCGCGGCCAGCGCCACCACCCGGCTCACCTGTTCGGTGGTGGTGGGCAGGACGACCAGGTCGGGCCGCTGCTCTGCGAAGGTCCCGTCGTAGGCGTAGACGGCCAGGTCTTCGGCCGTGGCCAGGACGCCGTCGGGGCCCGCGATGGCCTGAAGTTGTCGGATGAGGGTGGTGGGTGTGGTCATGGGCGGTCGGGAAGAGTGAAGCGTGAAACGTGAAACGTCAAGCGTTATTTGTTGGCATAGGCGCGGTCGAGGAGGACGATCGGGTGGGTGACCGCGATGTCCAGGCCGCGGCGGCGGGCGCCGGCTGCGAGCTGCATCTGGCAGCCGGGACAGCCGGAGGCGATGATCTGGGCTTGCGTGGCGGCGATGTTGTCCATTTTGCGGTCCAGCACGCGCAGCGATGTTTCGTAGTGGGTGATGAGCTGGCTGCCGGCCGAGCCGCAACACCAGTCGGCTTCGGGCAGCTCGACGAATTCCAGGCCGTCAATGAGCTGGAGCAGGGCACGCGGCTCGCGCCACACGCCCTGGCCGCGGCGCAGGTGACACGGGTCGTGATAGGTGACGCGCGCCGCGAGGCGGCCGGCCGGCTTTGCGAGCGGCAGGCTCATCAGGAATTCGCTGATGTCGCGCACTTTGCGGCTGAACGCGGCCGCGCGATCGGCCCAGGCCGGGTCGTCGGCCAGGATCTCGCCGTAGTCGCGCAGGGTCGAGCCGCAGGTGGCGCAATCGGTGACGATCACCTCGACGTCGGCGCGCTCGAAGAGCGCGATGTTGAAGCGGGCCTGCTCGCGCGCGGCCTCGCCGTCGCCGTAGCCGCGCGCCGGCATTCCGCAGCATTTCGTCTCCCGCGGGGTGATGACGGTGCAGCCGTTGCGCGCCAACACGCGCACGGTCGCGGCGCTCTCTTCGGCGAAGAGCACGTTCTGCGCGCAACCGAGGAAGAAGCCGACGCGGGTGGACCTCACCCCTTCCGCGGCAAACGGATAGGTGATCTCGGGCAGTTGGCGGCGCAGCGGCCGTTGCGGCAGGCGCGGCAACATCGCCTCCAGGTCGGCCACCTGGCCGGGCAGGAGCCGGCGCAGGCCGAGCGCGTAGACCAGCCGGCGCACGCCCAGGCGCTCATAGAGGCGCAGCGGCAGGGTCGCCAGCTCCATGCGGCCGGGATGCGGGATCAGGCCGCGGAAGAGCGGCCGCTTCCAGCGCGCCGGCCGCATGGCCTCCTGGGTCTCGCGCAGCGCCAACGCCAGATCGGCCGGCCGGATGCCCACCGGACAGATCTCGTTGCACGCCAGGCAGTCGAAGCAGGCGTACATCTGCTCGAAGAGGTTGGGGCCGAGCGCCAGCTCGCCCTCCAGACCTTTGCGCGCCAACGCCACCCGGCCCCGCGGCGAGGCGGTCTCGGTGAGCAGCACGCGGTAGGTGGGGCAAACCGCCAGGCAAAGGCCGCAGCGGATGCAGTTCAAATAGGCGGATTCGGGTGGACGATGATCGTGGGTTGTCGTCATGCTTCAGGCCAGACTCGATAGTACATCAGCCACTGTTCCGGCCGCTCGGCGATCCAGCGTTCGATGATCGCCAGCACGCGGCGGGCATTGTGCTGGATGTCGGCCGGCCGGTCGCCGGTCAATTCAAGCTCCAGGTGCGGCGCGGTCAACATGCGGTAGCCGCGGTCGGCGTCCCAGCGGAACGCGACCGGCAACAGCACCGCGCCCGCATCTATGGCCAGCCGGATGTGGCCGGTAGGCAGATGGGCCGGCCGGCCGAAGAAGGGGATGCGTTCGTTGGCCGCGGCGGCCGGCGGCCAATCCACGCCGGTCGCCACCATGCCGCCGGTCCGCAGCCTGTGGAGCGCAGCCCGCAGCGAGGCCACACCGATCGGCGTCTCCAGGAACTTGGGACTGCTGCGCAGCTCGTGCATGATGCGGAAGCCGCCCGTCATCTTCGGCGGGGCCAACACCTGGATCTGGGGCGTCTCGGCGCGCTGCGTCAGGGCCAGGAAGCCCAGGTTGAAGTTGCTCATGTGGCAGCCGCAGATCATGACGCCGCGGCCGGTAGCCATGGCGCGCTGGACGTTCTCCCACACCTGATCGTCGAAGAGCACGGCGTCGCGCAGCCGATCCGCGCCGCCGGCCAGATAGTACATCAGGTCGTAGGCGGTGCGGCCCACGTGCTCCAACACCCGGCGCACGGCCGCGTGCAGTTCGGCCTCGGGCGTCCGGTCGCCGAGGACGGCCGCCTGGTTGGCGTAGAGGATGCGGTAGATGCTGGAATTGCGGCGCCGGCTGACGATGCCGACCGCCAGATGCGCTATCCGGTACCCTACCGACGGCGGCAACCAGCGGCCCAGCGACATCCACAGCTTCGTGCCGAACCGGGTCGTGATGAACTCCTGGAGGGTCATCTCCTATTGCCCGTATTCCCACCAGAAATCTTCCAGCGCGGCCTCGGCTTCGGCCGAAGGTCGCCACAGGCCGCGCTCTTTGAGGCGGCTGATCAGGTCGAAGACGCGCCTGAACTCCTGAGCGGCGAGCGAGATCTCGACCTCGCGCATCTCGGTCGGGTAGCGGTCGGCCTGGCCGCGCAGGCTTGCAAGCAGGATGGCGGCTGAGGTTTGATCGTTCACCGGGAATGGCTCCGTGAATACTGGATTTTACACGCTCTCGGCTTTTCGCGCAAAGAAGATGCCCCTGTGGCGCAAGAGCCTCTGGCTTGCGGTACGCGGGTCATTCGCCGAGCCGCCGCTCGAACAGGGCGTCCTCGCGACGCCAGAGCGCGGCTTTGCCGGCGCCCGTGTAGAGCAGCGGGATCGTGGCCGCCAGCAGCACGGCGTGCCAGGGCTGAAAGCCATCACGGGCCAGCGCGACGCAGACGGCGATCAGCAAACCGATGGCGCCCAGGCGGGTTCCTGCTCCGAGCAGCAAGCTGCCGGCGCCGAGGACCGTCAACGCGGCGCCGAGGCCCGCCGTCCAGCCGGCCGGGCCGCTCCCGGCCGCGCGCCAGAAGGCCGGCGCCAACATCAGGAGCGCCGCGCCGCCGCCGAGCGCGCGGAGGAGCGGCGGCAACCAGGCCCACACGGCCGCGCGCGCCTGCCGCAGTCGCCGGTAGGCCGGCGTCGTCGGCCGGAGCGCGGCGCTGACGACCAGCCAATCCCGGACGAAGCCGAGCAGGATGGGCGCCACAAACAGGATGCCGGCGATGGTCGTCGCGGGCGGACCGAAGATCGGACAGAGGGCCACGCAGAAGAAGCCCATCTGGAAGCCGGCCGCCAGCCGGCGGGTGTTGCTCGGCGGCAGCTCGCAGATGGGCAAGCCGCGGCGCTGGCGCAGCCACAGGCCGGCCACGAACAGATAGCGCGCCAGCCCCAGGCTGATATACCACGCGGGAACCTTGCCCAGCCGCACGGCCAGCAGCGAGACGATCAGCATCGCCAGGGAATCGTATTCCATGTCCAGGATGCCGCCCAACACGGTGACGCGGTGGGTGGCCCGCGCCAGCGCACCGTCCAGGAAGTCGGGCAATACGCCGAGGGCGTAAAGGAGCGCCGGCGCCCACGCCAGGAGGCCCTCCAGCGGCAGCGGCGCGGCCAGGAAGCCGGCGCACGCGGCGATCGCCAATCCGCGGCCCAGGGTGACCAGGTTGGCCGGCCCCATGTCGGCCAGGAGCGGCAGGTCGGCTTCTCCCGGCCGGTAGTTGCGCGCCAGGTTGCGTCGCAGCAAGACCAGTTGAAACAGCAACGCGGCGGCGGCCAGGCCGGCCCAGCCCACCACCCGATCGGCCGGCCAGAACGCGCGCAGCGCGGCCGTCCCGGCGGCGAGGAGCGCGACGGCGAGCGCCAGCAGCGCCCACCAGCGCCGGCGCAGATCGGCCAGGCGAGTCCTTTGTTCGGAGGAGTCTCTCATCGGATTGCCGCCCGGCGGCCCTACGGCCGCAGCCGCGCCAGGGCCGCGGCGAAGTCGGCCGGATAGGGCGCCTCGAAGGTGATGCTGGCAGCGGTCACGGGATGGAGGATGGTCAACGCGCAGGCATGGAGGCCCAGGCGGGCCAGGGGCGCATCGGCGATCAGCAGCCGACGCAGCCGGGCGCCGTCTTCGCCTTGCAGCCGACCGCCTTGCGACGCGTAGAGCAGGTCGCCGACGAGCGGCAACCCCTCGGCGGCCAGGTGCGCCCGGATCTGATGCGGCCGGCCGGTGAGCGGCCGCGCCTCGATCAGCGCGTAGTCGGCCAGGCGCTCCAGCACACGGCAGGCGGTGGCCGCTGGCTTGCCGGCCGCCGGGTCGGCCACCGTGCGATGGCGGCGGTCGCCGTCGGGCCGCAGCGGCAGATCAATGACGCGCTCGTCCCATGCCGGCCGGCCGACCACCAGCGCGTGATAGGTCTTGCGGGCCGCGTGCTCCTGGAACTGCCGGTTCAGGTCGCGGTGCGCGTCGGCCGTGCGCGCGAACACGATTACGCCGCTCGTCTCCCTGTCGAGCCGATGCACGACCCACAGCCGGCCGAACGCTTCCTGCAAGAGCCCCGCCAGGTACGGCGCTGCCGACCGATAGCCGTCGGGCAGGGTCGGCAGGCCGGCCGGCTTGTTCACGGCCAGGATGGCGTCATCGCGGTAGAGCACCCAGGCGAGCGGGTCGGACACCGATGTCCTCCTTCTGTTGGCGTCGGCCGGCCTGTTCAGGCTTCGTCCTTCGACAGATGGATCGTCACGTCGGCGGGCAACGCCAGGCCGGCCTCCACCTCGACGACCTTGATGATGCCCGACGGCACCGGACAGGCCGGATGGGTGAGGCATTGCGGCGCGACCTGGAGGGTGAGCGGCCCGCCGCGGCGCCAGGTGAACTCGCGGAACGGATCCACTTCTTTGAGCTGGGCGGCGAACTTCATCACGCCCTTGCAATCGCTCTGGATGTCCAGATGCACGGTCCCGTTGTCGTCCTTGTGCGCGATGACCGTGGTTTTGAAGCCACAGATCCCCGCGCAGATCTCCGCTTTTGCCATGTGAACCTCTGATGGATGGTGTAGGTGTGCGGCAGAGAAGGAAAGAGATGGTAACCAGGATCGCCTGTTTCGCCAGGGGGCATCGCCGGATATCTTGATTCAATCGGATGGGACGCCATACCCGGCTCTTGCTTCGTTTACCCGCATTGATGTAGGGCTCGAGCCCAAAACATCGCGATCTGATAGCGGTCTCATCTGGTTGGAAACGGCAAAAAGTGTAGCAAATCGGCTTGCCTGTACTTGTTTATGGATATATGTCAGGAATTCGTCTGGCGTCATCTCGCGCGTTTCTGCGTAAATCTCTTCTTGGATGCGTCGTTTCATTTCGATGCAATCTAATCTTTCGTCAACTGTTATCTGGTTCATTGTCGGTCACCTCTATAACTCTGATGAGTTCTGCAGGCGTCATAACAACAATCAATCCGTATCCTCGCGCCAGATTGACTCCGTTAAACTCTCTAATGCGTTCTGGATTGACCAGATGCTTGAAATTCCACGAAGAGATCACGTCTGCGCGCGCCAGAGTGGCCTGCGCCACGTGAAGCGCATCGTTAGCATACTTTTGTGTGATCACTCCGTTTCTCACGTAGGCATCTCGTAGCGCAATGGCCTCCGGCGTTAGGACGAGCTGCTCGATCCGGGCGCGAACAGTTTGGCTCAACAGATCTTGAACGGGTTCAGGTGCGCGTACTAACTCAGCGACAAGCGTTTCGGAAACTAAAACGACAACTCGACCGGCGAAAACAGCATCGAAAAATCGGCGTGAAGCGGTAGAAAACTCTTCGTCGAAGTAGCCGCCGAACACGGATGTATCAACGTATACACGCAAAGGCATCGAAATCTTCATTTTGCTTCCGGCCATCGGTATACCTTGTCACGTTTGACCGATATCTCAAGTATAGCACATTACGGAGGCTCTCACAAGCGTGTTTGGTCCGAAAGTCTCGGAGAGTGTCTCTGCGCCTCTGGAGCGAATCTCACAGCCGCGCGTCGGCCGGCTCGCGACGGAACAGCTCGACGTATTCGAGCGACTGATGCCGGAAGTAGGTGTTGTAGAGCTCCGCGTAGTGGCCGCCGCGCGCCAGCAGCGCTTCGTGCGTCCCCTCTTCGATGATCCGCCCTTCCTTCATGACGATGATCCGGTCGGCGTGTTTGACGGTGGACAGGCGATGCGCGATGACGACCGCGGTGCGGTCGGCCATCACCGTCTCCAGCCCTTCCTGGATCTGCGCCTCGGTGAAGGGATCCACGCTGGCGGTGGCCTCGTCCAGGATCAGGATGGCCGGGTCCTTGAGCAGGACGCGCGCCAGCGCGACGAGCTGGCGCTGGCCCATCGAGAGGTTCGCGCCGCGCTCGCCCACGTCGGTGTCGAGGCCGTTCGGCAGGTCGGCCAGCCAGTCGCCGCCGGCGATCCGCTCGGCCGCGGCGCACACTTGCTCGTCGGTCGCGCCGGGCAGGCCGTAGCGGATGTTCTCCAGCACGCTGCCGGAGAAGAGGAACGGCTCTTGCGGCACCAGGCCGATCTGCCGGCGATAGTCGGCCAGGTCCAGGGTGCGGATGTCGCGGCCGTCAACCAGCAGCTCGCCGTCCTGGAACTCGTAGAAGCGGCTGATGAGCCTGGCGACGCTGCTCTTGCCCGCGCCGGTGTGCCCCACCAGCGCCACCGTCTCGTGCGGCCGGATCGTCAGCGAGAAATCGGGCAACACGACCTCGCCCGAACGGGACTCCGCGCTGCGGGAGGTCTGTTCCGCGGCCCCGGCCGGCACATAGCCGAAGCGCAGATGGCGGAACTCGATGCGCCCTTCCAGCCGGCCGACCGGTTCGGCCGCGATCTGCTTCACCTTCGGCTCGGCGTCCATCAACGCAAAGACGCGCTCGGCGGCCGCCAGGCCGTCCTGAAACTGGCTCCAGAAGGAGGCGATGTTGATCAGCGGCCACCAGAAGAAGCCGACCGATTGCATGAAGAGGTACCATTGGCCCGGAGTAACGCTCCCGGCCCGCGCGGCCAGTCCGCCGAAATAGACCAGCGCGGCCACCCCCAGCCCCGAACAGATGCTGAGGATCGGGAAGATGCTGTCGAAGGTGAGGCCGCGGCGCAGTCCGACCGCGTACGCCTGCCGGTTGTTGGCCGCAAAGATGTTGTAGATGGCGCGCTCCTGCCGGAAGCTCTTCGCCACCATGATCCCGCTGACCGATTCCTGGATCTGCGCGTTGATCTTGGCCGTCACGCGCTTGGCGCGCTGGGTCACCTGGCGGGCGACGCGGCGGAAGCTGAGCGCCACCGCCACGGCCACCGGCGCCATCGCCAGCAGGATCAGCGTCAACTGCACGCTGATGCTGAAGAGATAGGCCGCCAGGATCACGACCAGCAGGGTCATGCTGAGCAGGTTGGTGGTCAACGTGACCACGTCGGACAGGTCCTGCGTGTCGGACGTGACCCGGCTGACGATCTTGCCCGATTCGAACTCGTCGAAGAACGACAGATCGTGGCGGATCGTCGCTGCGAAGACGTCTTCGCGGATCTTCAGCACGACGTTGCCCACCACCTGGGCCGAGAACCACTGCTGGATGAAGTTGAAGCCCCACGCCAGCGCGCCCAGGCCGAGGATGAGGCCGGCCAGGATCACCATCAGGCCGGTGCCTTTGTCGTGCGTCAACAAATCAATGCCGCGGCCGAGCACCACCGGCCCGGCCGCGCCGGCCAGCGAGTTGAGCGAGATGGCGACCGCCACCAGGAGCATCTTGCCGCGGTGGGGCGCGAAGTAGCCCAGCAGCCGGCGGATCAGCTCGCGGTCGCTGTAGTTGCGGTCGTATGCCTCGGTGTCGAGGCCGTCGAGGATGAAGCCCATGGCAGTGGTCAGTTCTCAGTGGTCAGTGATCGGTTGTCGGTGGTCAGTCGTAGCGCGCAAAGATGCGCCGGTAGTCCGCGCTGCGCGCCATCAGCTCCTCGTGCGTGCCCTGATCCACCAGCTCGCCGCGGCGGAGCACCAGGATGCGGTCGGCCCAGCGGATCTGGCTGAGCCGATGGGTGATCAGGAAGGTCGTGCGCGACCGGCTGATCCGCCGCATGGCGCGCTGGATCTGGTCCTCGGTGGCGCTGTCAATGGCGCTGGTGCTGTCGTCGAGGATCAGGATGCGCGGGTCGGTGAGGAAGGCGCGGGCGATGGCGATGCGCTGGCGTTGCCCGCCCGAGAGCATCTCGCCCCGCTCGCCGACCTCGGTGGCGTAGCCGTCGCGAAAAGCCATGATGAAGTCGTGCGCCTGCGCGGCTTTGGCGGCCTCCTCGATCATCTCCTGGGTGGCGTCGGCGCAGCCGAACGCGATGTTCTCCGCGATGGTGCGCGAGAAGAGAAACGGATCCTGCTCGATGGTCGAGATCTGCGAACGGAGCGACTCCAGGCTCCAATCCCGCACGTCCACGCCATCCACCAGCACGCGGCCGCCGGTCGCATCGAAGATGCGGTTGATGAGCCGGGTGAGGGTGGTCTTGCCCGAGCCGGTCTGGCCGACGATGGCGATCGTCTCGCCGGCCGCGGCCCGGAAGCTGATGTCCTTGAGGACGGGGCGGCCGTCGGCCGCGTTGGGGTCGTAGCTGAAGCTGACGTGCTCGAACACCACTTCCCCGCGCATCGGCGCCGCGTAGCCGCCGACGTTCTCGTCCAGCTCCGTCTCGGTGTTGATCGTCTCCAGGATGCGGCGCGCGCTGGCAACCCCCATCTGGATCAGGTTGAAGATCCAGATTGACATAAAGGTTGGGAAGCGCAGCGTGCCCACCAGCCCGATGTAGGCAATCAGCTGGCCGGCGTTGATCTCGCCCGCGCGCCAGAGGAGCGCGCCGTAGAGGAACGCCGCGGCCCAGGCCACCGCGAAGGCCAGGGTGGGCAGGTAGAGCGCCTGGATGCGGCCCTGGCGGATGAAGAGATCGCGGTAGCGCCTCGCGTTGCCCACGAACTTGTCCCATTCGTAGCGCTCGCGCACGTTCGCCTTGACGACCTCGATGCCGGAGATCGCCTCGGCCAGGCCGGCGTTCAGCGCGCCGAACTGCTCGCGCAGCGCCTGGCTGACGGGGTTGAGCCGGCGGTTGTAGTCCCACACGGTGATCGCGAGTGCGATCAGAAAGAGGCCCGGCACGAGGAGCAGGCGGATGTTCAGGCTGGCGATGACGAAGAGCGGCACGACGATCGCCATGCCCGAATCGAGCAGGAGCATCAGCGCGGGCGCGAAGAGCAGGTTGAGGAAGCGCACGTCGTTGGTGGCGCGCGCCATGATGTCGCCGATGCGTTGGCGGCCGTGGAACGTCTGGCTCTTGCCCAACAGGCTGACGTACAGCTCATCGCGGGCGTCCCGTTCGACCCGTTGGGCCAGGAATTCGAACGCATAGTTGCGCGCCAGGCCGGTGATCCCCTGCGCCAGGGCCGCGGCCGCCACGCCGAGCGCCAGCCCGGCCAGCGCGGCCGGCGCCCAGCCCGTCGCCGTGATCAGGTTGTAGGCCCGGCCGATGAGCAGTTGGATGGAGCTGTACGCGTAGTTGTTGGCCACCGCGGCCACGACCGCGATGACCGGAAAGAGCGGATAGCGCGCCGCGTGGGAGATGATCCAACGCACCGGGCCGGCGCGGTTGTAGTGGTATTCGTCCTCGAGGCGAAACTCGCGCTTGCGCGCGGCGGGGGACAGAGCAATCGTCATGATGCGACGGGCTTTCTCCTCATCGGGGGATCAAGGTCAATGCGCCAGCAGCCCCGAAAGGCCCTGCAACACCACGTAAACGCCCAGGGCCACGGCCGGGAAGAGGAGCGCGGTGCGGAGGCGGGGCACCAGGAGCTGCAAGTTCCAGCGCTGCAGTCCGGTCTCGGCCGCCGACCGGCCCTCGTCGAGCAACAGCGCTCGCATCCGCTGCTCGCGCGCATCCTGGATGCTCCCGCGGCATCGCTCCTCCAGCCAGAAGATGTAGACGACCCAGAGGATCGCCAGGATGATCAGCGCGGTGCGGTCGAAGGTGTTGACCACCCCGCGCAGCTCAACGGTATGCAGGCGGTAGTACGGGTTGCGCAGCAAGAGGATCGCGATCAGCGGCGTGCTTGCCGATTTGACCATGACCAACAGGATCGCGCTCAGCGCGCTGAGCGCGATCCAGATCACGTAGGCCAGCAGATAGGCCAGGGCGTCTCGCCACGTGGGCTTGACGGACATCTCATCGTTCACCGTTGCCGACACGGACTCCTCGTTTTTTGAGTTCTATGATACCCGAAGTTGCCCTGAATGGCCAAACCGCATCCGCAGCGCGACGATCTCGAACGGCCGGATCGGCAACGTCGCGATCTGGCCGGCGGCCGCGATCGGACCGGCATTCTCCTCGACCAGGTTACAGGAGACGATCTCGCGCCAGGGCCGTTCCGAGCGCAGCGTGACCGTGCCGCGGCCGCCGTGCGGCTCATACAGGCGCACGATCCAGCCGTCGCCGTCCTCGGCCGGCTTGATGGCCTCGAGCACTGCCGGGCCCTCCACCTGGAGGAACGATGCGGCCCGGGCCGTCGTCGGTCGGTCGTCGGCCGTCGGTCGGTGGTCGGTCGCGATGCAGACCACCGGCACGTTCAGCTCCCAGCCCCGGCGCACGGTGTCGGCCTGCGTCCAATCGCCGGCGTGCGGGTAGAGCGCGTAGGTGAAGCGGTGATGGCCGCGGTCGGCGTCCGGGTCGGGCGATTCGGGGCCGCGCAACAGCGTCAGTCGCAGCACGTTGTCGCGCACGTCGTAGCCGTACTTGCAGTCGTTCAGCAGGCTGACGCCGTAGCCCGGCTCCGAGAGGTCGGCCCAACGGTGGCCGCACACCTCGAACTTCTCCTGCTCCCAGGAGGTGTTGCGATGGGTGGGCCGCTCCACCGCGCCGAACTGGATCTCGAACGTGGCGCGCGGCGAGCGCACGGCCACCGGGAACGCGGCCTTGAGCAGCACCTGGCGCTCTTGCCAGTCGGCCTGGGTGACGAAGTCAATGCGCGGCAGGTGATCGTACACGAGCACATCCTGCACGATGGTGCTGGTCCGATAGCGCCGTGTGATGCGGACGCCGCCGCGCACCGGCCCGGCCTCGATCACCGCGATCGTCACGTCGGGGTCCCACGCGTAGCGGCGCTTCTCGAAGGTGGCGTGGATGTTCCAGGCCGCCTCGCGTTCGGGGCCATCCTGGAAGAGCTGGAGCTCGTTGCCGCGGCGGCCGGCAGGGATCACCTCGCGGCCATAGCGCCTGTCCAGCAGCCGGACGATGCAGCCGTCGGCGTCCAGCTCGATCCTGAAGAAGCGATTCTCGATGAGCCGCGGCGAGATGCGCAGGCTGGAGTCGGCGGCCGCGGCCGCCTGGCGCAGCGCGAAGGCCGCGTAGCCGGTGGCGGGCACACCCTCCGCGGCGAAGGCCAGCTCGACCTGGCCGTCCGCCTGGCGCACGACCTGGCCCGGCCGCGGCCGGCCGTCCGCGGCGACCAGTTCGAGCGCCGGCGCGCAGTCGCATCCCATGTGGACCGGCAACGCGCCCTCGGGCAGGACAACGGTCGCGACATCGCCGCGCGGCCACGAGAGGCTGTTGAACGCGACGATCTCGGCCGGGCCGGCCGCCTGGGCGGCCAGATGGCGCCAGGCCGCATCGCGCGCCGCGCGGGCGGTCGCCGCGATGCGGGTGTGGTCGGCTGCGGCCTCGCGGTACACCTCGCCGATGGAGCTGCCGGGGAGGATATCGTGGAACTGGAGCAGCAGCAGGTTCTCCCACGCGGCGTCCAACGGCCGGAGGTCGGTCGGCATGCCGGCCGCCTCGGCCATGAAGCCGGCGATCTCGGCCTCGCGCAGCAGCAGCTCGTTCTGGCGATTGGCGCGTTTGATCTCGCCGTGGGTGGTGTAGGTGCCGCGGTGCGTCTCCAGGTAGAGCTCACCGACCCAGGTGGGGAGCGCCTCTCCCCCGGCGCCTCCCACCTCTCCCCCGGCGCCTCCTACCTCTCCCCCGGCCCCTCC
>Ga0209162_1001333_pt1 | contig 24530 bp, 20 predicted proteins | sample YNPNPMetaG_FD_187121 | JGI IMG/M metagenome (GOLD analysis project Ga0209162, IMG submission 187121) | Anoxygenic and chlorotrophic microbial mat microbial communities from Yellowstone National Park, USA - YNP NP MetaG (SPAdes) (version 2) ...
AAATTCTCCCAGTTATTCTCATCAGCCTTTATTACAATGTTTGATAGTATAAGAAACGCTACTAAAAACACGCAATACAGTCCTTTTATCAATATCTTTCTCGTGTTGTATTTCCCCCTTATTGATTGCTCAATGATAGCAAGATAACATATATCATTCAAATATTTAAATTTTTTCTCTATAATGTCCTAATTTATACAGCAAAATTATTTTGTTAAAACCCTTCCTGAGACTAAATAAGACCAGTCAGGAATTAAAGCATAGCTTGGTTTTTTTCATCGCAACAGTGACTATGCAAGTCAAATAGAATTAAATAAAAACTCGCTGTGTTGATTAACGTATGCTTTCCCTCAAAGGAAAGGTGAAGATTTACCCTTCTAAATAGAGTAGAGTTTTGTTCTACGTGTTTAGAATAATATTCGAAGAGTATCTAGATGTAGTCTTTGTCATCATTAGAAAAGATTAGATCCTTATATAGAAGATGTGTATTTTATGCTCGTCGATAAGAGGGTTATTAAGCATCACGCATTAGTTTTATTGTGTTCAACTCAGATCGCGTAGGAAACGAGAGGATAGGAGTAATGTTTCAAGTTGATGTATAGCTACGCATCATCTTCGCGAGTTGTCTCTTAGCTTTTCTGCTTAGTCTCCTCTTGTTTTTTTGATGAACAACCACATCTCATCCAGTTCAAGCTGACTAGTCCTCATGTTTCTCAGAAGAAAATCATTAATCATCTCAGCGTGACTGGTGATGTCCTCAATTAAACGGCTGATCGTGTCACGATGATGACCTGTAAGGTGTTCGATACTCCTGGTACTGTTCCTTTTAACCAAGTGCTTACAGATATTTATGATCTCATCTTTCTAGAGATGCTTATGATAAAATGGTGTATTCGCGGTTTCTACGAACCATTTGCGGCAATGATTACAGTAGTATTGCTGATGCCCTGCTCTATTCCTCCCTCTTTTGACTATATCTTTTCCCTTGTCTTGTAGGAAATATCTGCATCTAGGGTTTTGACAGGTTATATCAGTTATACTTCTTGGTCGCGCCATTATCGATAGATAAGCCTCTCTGCTTATATCAATCATGCTGTCTATTCAAGGACATTATTAAATGTCAGCTGCTGAGCCTCAGCCTAATCAAAAACTCGTAAATCATCAAATACAAAGCCTTTTAATATCTAGTCATCATAAAGGTTTTTTAATCACGGGTTATATACTAGTTAACCATATGAATAACGCAGGGGTACCCGAGCTTGGTCCAAGGGGCAGGGCTTAGGAGTATGACTCTTTCATTTGCACCATACTGAGAAACCCTGTTGCGTAGGCACACGAGCGTTCAAATCGCTCCCCCTGCATAAAAAACATTTACACAGAGTAGTAAAAAAACGTTTAGAATATCAACTGAGATGTGACTATGAAGATAATAGCGTTCACTGGTATGCCTTGTTCAGGTAAATCAGAGGCTGTGAATGTAGCCATGTCAATGGGTATACCAGTGGTTAGAATGGGTGACGCTGTATGGGAGGAGACGAAGAAACGTGGGCTTGAGTTAAACAATAAAAACGTTGGTAGAATAGCTCAGGAGATGCGTGAGACCCATGGTAAGGATATATGGGCTCAGAGGACTATATCTAAGATTAGGTCACTCTCTTCACCTGAATGCGTCATTGTGGATGGTGTAAGAAGCATAGAGGAGGTTGACACTTTTAAAACAGTTCTAGGCTCAGATTTTGTTTTGATAGCTATAAACGCCTCTGATGAGACAAGGATGAAACGTGTTTTGAAGAGGAAGAGGGTAGATGATAACACTAATATTAAGGATTTTGAGGAACGTGATAAGAGAGAACTCAGCTGGGGTTTAGGTAAAGTATTATCAGTAGCTGATATAATCGTTGATAACGACAACGGGTTAGATGAATTCCAAGAGAGGATAAGAAGGATACTGCAGGGTTTTATTAAAAGATAATTTAATCTACAGGTTCACTTATTACACCACTCCAGGGTAGGTTTTTTCATGTTTGAAGCACAGGTTAAAATAAAACTTAAAAAAGGTGTATCAGACCCTGAAGGCGCTAACACTCTTAAAGCGTTGCATCTACTTGGTTTCAACAATGTTAAAGATGCTAAAACACTAAGAGTCATTAACCTCCAGATAGAAGCTAAGGATAAAGAATCAGTTAGAAGGGATGTGAACCAGATGTGTCAACGTCTGCTAACTAACCCTGTTATACACACTTATGATATAGATATAAAAGAAGTCAAGGATTAAAAAAAGAGAGGGGGTTGGTGACCTGGTTACATGCAGAAGGAGGAGTTCGCATTGGTTAATCATCTTTTCAAAAGAAGAGAAAAAACCTCTTTTAACTTGTTTGATGTTGACGTGGTATCAGCATCTGACGAAGAGTTAGAGCTTATCAGTAAACAGATGGGTCTAGCTTTATCATTAGATGAGATGAAACGTATAAAGAATTATTTTAAAAGTAAAGGTCGTCTACCAACTGATGTAGAGCTACAAGCCTTAGGTCAAGCATGGTCTGAGCATTGCTGTTATAAATCATCTAAGACTCCTCTGAAAAAGTATATCTACAATGTAGCAGAGGATCGAATAATAGCACGTGAAGATGCTGGTGTAGCATGTTTTGATGATGGGTATAACTACTGCGCTAAGATAGAGTCTCATAACCACCCGTCAGCTATAGAGCCTTACGGTGGAGCAGCTACTGGTATAGGCGGTGTTGTGAGGGATGTAGTATGCATGGGTGCGCAGCCAGTTGCTTTCATTGACCCTTTATTCTTTGGTCCTTTAGATTACCCTGTATCTAAGCTACCTGAAGGCGTTAAACATCCCAGGTACCTATTCAAAGGCGTGGTGGATGGTATAAGGGATTACGGTAACAGGATTGGTATACCAACATTAGCAGGCTCAGTATACTTCCATGAGCGTTACCTTTCAAACTGCCTAGTGAACGTAGGATGCATAGGTATAATGAAGAAGGATGAACTAGCTCACAGCTACGCTAAATCACCAGGTAACATATACGTTTACGCAGGTGGTAAAACAGGTAGAGATGGTATACACGGTGTAACATTCGCCTCATCTGAATTAACTGATAAGAGCGAGGAGAGCAGCAGATCAGCTGTACAGGTAGGTGACCCTATAACCAAGGAGCCGCTCATACACGCTACGTTAGAATGCAACAGGAAAAAACTACTGGAAGGGTTAAAGGATTTCGGAGGAGGCGGTTTATCATGCGTATGCGGCGAGTTAGCGTACGCTGCTGGTTACGGCGCTGAGATACACTTAGATGATGTACCATTAAAAGAAGAAGGTTTAGACCCGTGGGAGATATGGGTGTCAGAGAGCCAGGAACGTATGATGATGCTTGTTGACCCTAAGAACGTGAAACAAGTACTCCACATATGCAAACAATGGGACGTGTTCGCTACGCCTATAGGCCAGGTCATAGAAGAGAAGGTTATACGTGTATTCTACAAAGGCGTTAAGATACTAGAGATGGATTTGGATTTCCTAACAGGTGGACCTGAGTACGATGCATGTGTTAGACCATACAAACTACCTGAACCAAAGGTTTTACCTGATGAGGATTTCAAACCACCGTTACCACATGAAACCTTATTAAGGCTGTTAGAGTCACCTAACATAGCATCTAAAGAATGGGTTATAAGACAGTACGATCATCAAGTGAGAGGGTGCACGGTTATCAACCCGTTACATGGGAGGCTAAACTATGAGACCCATGGAGACGCCTCAGTGATAAAACCACTGGAGCATTCATGGAAAGGTTTAGCGGTAACAGCTGATGTTAACCCTAGATTCATGGAGCGTGACCCTTACTGGGGTGCTTGCTCAGCAGTGGATGAGATGTGCCGTAACCTAGTAGCTGTTGGTGCTCGCCCTGATGCTATACTAGACTGCCTTAACTTCGGTAACCCTGAGAAACCTGAGCGTATGGGTGAGATATACGAGACTTGTCGTGGTCTAGGAGACATGGCTAAGCAGCTTAAACTACCGTTCCTGTCAGGTAATGTTAGCTTGTACAACGAGTCAAACATAGCGTCTATACCACCTACACCTGAACTCATGGGTATAGGGTTGGTTGATGATGTAAGGAAATGCGTAACCTGTGAATTCAAAAAACCAGGGAACCCTGTTTACATGATAGGTGGTGAGACTAAGAAAGAGATGGGGGGCTCAGAGTACTATAAACTACTAAGAATAGAAGGTGGAGTAGTGCCGAGGAGTGATGCTAAACTACTGCAGAGATGCATAGATGGTTTACTACTAGCAATGAGTAGACAACTCATATCAGCGTGCCATGATGTAAGCGAAGGAGGAGTAGGTGTAGCTTTAGCTGAGATGAGCATTGGTAACGATATAGGCGTGGATGTTGATCTGAAAAACGTAGGAGAGAGTCTACGCTCGGATTATAAACTATACTCAGAGTCTAATACAAGATGGGTAGCTGAGGTTAAAAAAGATAAGCAGAAGGTATTCGAGGATCTACTAAGGAAGAATAACACGCCTTTCACTCTTATAGGATGTTTAACAAATGATAAAAAACTAGTGATCAAGGATAACGGCAGGGTGATCATTGATCTAGAGTTAGAGACTCTTCGTAGACGATGGCGTGACACGATATGGAGTATAATGGGTTAAGAAAAATTTAAGGGTAAAGCAGGCTGATCTACTACGAGGTTAATCACACTCTTAAAGTTTATAAGTTAACATCGTAACATATCTAAGAGGGGGATGATTTCATCTGCAAATGTTGTATTCCTAGTATTGATAAGAGCGATCTTGATAAACATTGATAATATTTCAAAAGATGAAGGAGAAAAGGAGAAAGGGTGTTATGTCGGAATTAAAATGGATAAAAGATAAAAAAAGTTGAAGAAATAGAGGATGAGCTTGACGAAAAAGAAATTGTATGCTTAGAAAAATGGGGGAAATTGGTGGATAATACTCCTATAAACCGGGTATCTTCAGGTCTTCCTAGTCTTGACTCTTTGATGGAAAATGGGTTCCCAAAAGGGTCGAACATTATAGAGTAACAGGACTAAAAGGTACAGGAAAAAGCACCTCTGCCATGCAGTTTATCGCTGAAGGATGCAAAAAAGGCGAGAGATGCTTGTATATAACTATAGAACAATCACCCCCTTCAATCATAAAACAAGCGCTTCAATATCATTGGCCATTCCCAGAATGGGAAGAAAGAAGCATCCTTCAATTTGCCTATCTAAACTTCAAGAAACCGATGAGTACGAAAACATTTGAGTATATCATACGGACTGTTGAACAAGGTCATTGGGATAGGATAGTGCTGGATAGTATCAGTGCCTTAATGAATGCGCAATTTCCTATAGCATATAACCATATTCTTGAACTCTTTGAAAAAACAACAGAACATGGTGCAACCACAGTTTGTGTCGCTCAAAAAGACGAAACGTGATTGTTTAGAAAAATAATACTTACTCATGCAGGTTTACTTGTTTCCCATTTATACAAATAATTCCTAAGCATCTTTAAAAGGAAAGTTTAAATTAATACGGAAATTATACCAACAGTAAGCATGATGAACGAACCTTTACTGAGCCAGATAATAATTTATTATCCGGTGATGATGAAGATCTTGAGTGCTGAAAAAAACAGGGGAGGGTGGATATAAGTCTCAAGTTGTTAGATAGACGCTAAGCATGCCAGCTAGGTTTTCTAGGAATTCTTTATCCTCCTCTGTGAAAGCATCTAATCTATCAGAGTCTATATCAATCTCACCTATGATTTTTTTACCGTGTATTATTGGTACTACGATCTCTGATTTAGTAGACGCGAAGCATGCTATGTATCTTTTATCCTTTGATACATCTGGTACTACCTCTGTTTTACCTGATGTTGCTGCCGCGCCGCATACCCCTTCCCCTATGTTTATGGTTTTATGCTGGGTTGCTTCCCTACCGTACCATGGTCCTAGTACTAATTTATCACCCTGTACTAGGTATATGCCAACCCAGTTGTATTTCTTGAAGTTCATCTGCAGTAGCTCAACGAGATCCTGTAAGGCTCTAGGGTAAGGCGCTGCTAGTATCTCCTTCGCCACTTCTAATACTCTTTTATAATCCATAAAAAAACCTCAATCCATCTTTTTAATTTAAAATCATGTTTTTAATTATTTTTTCATCGTACTCTAGGAGGCTAGTTTGTTTATTCTTAGGTTCTGATTTTAAAACCGCTGCCTCCTCCTGCGTTGGTAAACGTATCTCACCGTATTTACCTCCTCCACCTGGTATTATTATAACTTTTTTCTCACGGAAAGCCTGTATCGCATCTGATACAGCTGGTACTGTAACCTTTCTTATATGCTCTATATCAGCGTCTATGAGTACGTTTATCTCACTACCGAAAACGTTGATTAGATCAGTCCAGTGTTTTGATACACTCTGTGTGAATGGTGTATACTGCCCTAATGCTTTAGCTATTATCTCAGCTAATGGTATGAGATGAATATAAGGTGGACGATGAGGAGGGTGACAGGGCTCTTTGAATGTTGCTATCTCCTCTACTCTATCCTTTACTCCTTTTTTTATTCTTTTACCGCATTGGCATCTCCATCTTCTACGCTCAGCCTCCTCTAACGTGTAATGCGTGTAGCATGATATACACGCTGATTCATTGTATTTACCTTCTTGTGGTGGTAGACCCACATTTAGAACAGGTTGGTTTCCTCCTTCTCTGAGTAAAGCTTTCTTTATCTCTTTGAATGTTGCATCCTGTACTTGGAAACGAGTGAACTCTCTAGCTAATCTCACAGGGTGAGGGCTATGTGAATCAGAGTTAGTCAGATATGTTAGTCTATGCAGCTCTTGTATTCTATCAGCGTAGTCAGTATCAGCGCTTAACCCTAACTCAACGAATGAGACGTAATGCGCCATGTCACCGTAGCAGTTTTCCAGTGATTTATGAACAGCGTACATGGATGTCCAAGGTGTGAATATATGAGCTCCTCCTATTAACGCGTCAACATCCTTAGCTAATGTTGCTAGCATGGCGCCATCCATGTCAATGTTAGGTCTGCCATCAGTGTCAAGGTTCTTTGATTTTGGAGCTACTCGTTCTTTGAAATCCTGTAGAGATGAGAGACTAGGGAAGTATATGAGATGATGAACCCTGTTTTTATCCTCAACCTCTACTCCTAGTATGAACCTTGTGTTGTTCAACTCGAATGTGCCTTCATCGACTTCTCTGCATTGTTTAACCTCTTTCATCCATCCGTCATGTAAGCAGTCACCTGTGGATAGTAGCTGTATGCCTTTACGCGGTGCCTCTAATGATATAGTCTCTATAGACATCTTCTCACTAGTCGCAGCTGAGAAACGAGAATGAATATGGAGATCAGCGCTTATAATCATATAAGTGGATAATCCTCCTCTTTTTTGTAGAACACAGGTATCATCATTCCTTTTTTCTTCATTGTTCTATTACTATCTAACCTTGTTTTTTTTATCTTGTTTTATCATTGTTTATCTTTTCTTCAGGTGTTGTTTTCTTCTGCTCGTAGAAAACCTGATTTGATATGATTAGTAGTACACCAGCTATCACGAATAATAAACCTGATGCTAATAATAGGTACAACCCCATACCGCAACCCCATTTAACATGTATTACACCTGACGCATCAGGTAAGTTTAATCTTTCTTCACCGTTTAAAGGTGAACTCGTTATGGATTGTATAACCTGACTCATCTCTGATTCACCACTCTCAGATGGAGCGAATGTTGAGACGATCCCTCCTAGGATCAGTAATGCTATTATCAGAATGATGAAAGGCATCATTAAACGTACCCCGCGCCATATGAATTTCCGCCCTAGTTTTTTACTCTCAGGTAAACCTATGGTTGATACTACTAGTAGTATTAAACCTATAAGTATGAATAATGAGAACGGTAGAGCGAATGTTGTTACTGGTGTAGGACCATTTGAACTAGGTATGAGTACCTCTATTCCTCTCCAGCCGTCAACTGATATTATATCAGCCATAGGGATATTCTTGTATGATGGGATGTCAAGTGAGAGTTTAACATTGTACCATGGCGTGTATAAGCCTATGATAGCTATTACTATACTGATTATAGCTAATGCGTTACCTAAGCTCTTCATGTTGAAACCATCAATATAGAGAATTGATAGTACCCTTGGTCCTAAACCGTGTTTCTTATGCCTCCTGTACACCCTGAATCCGAGTATTGATAAAGATAAGGCTAGTACTAGGATCATGATCATTATAAAGTTGTACAGTACCCACTCCACTATGAGGAAGATGTCGTTAACCTGCTGGAGGCTTCTACCCCATGATAACGGGTTATCCCACATTTCACCATTCTCCCTGAATCTAGGTCCTTCAGGCCCTGCTTTACCTAGTATTATCGACTCCATAGCTGTTTCTTGGTTATCACCGAACCAACCCCATCTTCCTTTATAGTTAAGCCAGTTTTGATTGCTAAGCACCTCTATCCTGTAATCATCAGAGGTTAACCTTAATCCGTTATCCCCTACTATGTCGCTAGCTGCTGTGAATCTACCAGAGTATGATCTAAAGTAGTTAGCATGACTACCTCTAGCTACGTATACCTTGAAGTGGTCCCCTTCCTTCTCTACTTGACTCCATTCTGCTCTCTGACCTGAATGATGCTGACTGTACATTGCTTCTACTGGTTCATTGTTCTCGATTAGTATCTGCACCATCTCCCAGTCTCCTTCATGTTTGTTCAACTCGCCTTTGTTGAAAGCGTAGAAGAACCAGTACTGAAGGATTATGCTATGGGTGTTTGATACTACCCTACCATATACCGTGTATCCTAGCTGGTTCATCCTACTCTGGTAGTCGTTAATGATACCGTCATCATCAGGTGAGCCTTTTACGTTATCAAGGTAGTATCTATCAGACGTGTATGATCCAAGTGATTCTAACGACGGGTTCGTTGATACTATCACTGATGAGGGTTCACTTAACTCGTATAATACAGAGTTCTCAACCATGTATGATACGTCGACAGGGTAGCATTTCTCCGATCCTTCAAAGTATAGTATAGGAGCGTACCTTGATAGTATCTCTTGGTCGCTGTCAGCGTTCACTAACCCGCTGGGTGATACGCATATGATGATACCTGTTAGTAGTATTAATAAAAACCTTACTCTAAATTCCCTTAAAATAATTCCTTCACCTCTTTTTTGGATTGTTGAACTAATGATAACTAGTAAAGGTTTTTTAACTTTATTAAAAAGAAAAAAACACTATGCTAAAACAGGAGGTTTTTTCAGTTCCACAGCAACCAATGATTTATATACGTATAAAAAAATAATAAACCGTGTGTTAAATGATGATTTTTAAAACAGATTTTTAACTATAAATCATTTCTAAATAAAATATAAAAGTTTACTAAATAAACTTTTAAACTAAAATAGTAACCTTTATTAGCCTCCTCTCCATATGTGTATCTAAATAAAAAACATATGAAAACTTAACCTGTGAGATGGGATACAAAAAAACCAGGTTTTATTATAACAAAAAAATGTGATAAATGTAGTGTAAAAAATCGAGGTTATCCATATGCCTAATAACACAGATACACAAACACAAACAGACGTGTACGATGCTAGTAAAATACAAGTACTAGAAGGGTTAGAATCAGTCCGTAAAAACCCAGGCATGTTCATAGGCAGCACGGACGCTAGGGGTCTCCACCATCTAGTCTACGAGGTTGTTGATAACGCAGTTGATGAGGCGTTAGCAGGCTACTGCACGCATGTTATAGTCTCATTAAACAAGGACGGCTCAGTAACAGTCACTGATAACGGACGAGGGATACCAGTGGATATACACGAGAAATACAACAAACCAGCGGTTGAGATAGTGATGACTACCCTATACGCTGGTGGTAAATTCGACACCCAAGCCTATAAAGTATCAGGTGGGTTACACGGTGTAGGAGTCTCAGCTGTTAACGCGTTATCCAAATGGCTTGAAGTCAGAGTGAGAAGGGATAAAAAAGAGTACTATCAGAGGTACGAACGCGGTAAAACTGTGACAGAGCTAAAAGTAATAGGAAAAGCTAAGGATACTGGTACAACTGTTACATTCTACCCTGACCCTGAGATGTTTGAAACCCTTGATTTCAACTATGATACATTATCTACCCGTCTAAGAGAGATGGCTTTCTTGAACGCTGGTCTCCGCATAGACCTGATAGATGAACGCACCGGTAAAAAAGAATCATTCCAGTATAACGGCGGAGTCAGCGAATTCGTAACATTCATAAACAAGAATAAAAACGTGCTTCACCCAACACCGATATACATACAAGGTGAGGATCAGGGTATACAAGTAGAAGTAGCGTTACAGTACACTGATGGTTACACTGAGAATATATTCAGCTTCGTTAACAATATAAACACTGTTGAAGGTGGAACACACGTTGTCGGATTCAAAGGAGCATTAACAAGAGTACTTAATGATTACGGTAAGAAGAATGGTTTATTAGATGAGAGCCTATCGCTAAGCGGTGAGGATACAAGAGAAGGGATAACAGCTGTTATATCTGTTAAAATCCATCATCCTCAATTTGAAGGTCAAACTAAAACCAAGTTAGGCACATCAGAAGCACGCGGTGTAGTGGAGAGTATCACAGCTGATAAACTATCAGAGTTCTTCGAGGAGAACCCTTCAGTTGCTAAGATCATACTAGAGAAGGCTATACTATCAAACAGGGCTAGGGAAGCTGCTAGGAAAGCAAGGGAGCTTACAAGACGTAAGGGTTTACTCGAGTCATCATCACTACCTGGTAAGCTAGCTGACTGCGCATGCCGTGACCCTAGTAAATCAGAGTTATACCTCGTTGAGGGTGACTCAGCTGGTGGTAGCGCTAAACAAGCTCGTGATAAGGAGTTCCAAGCTATACTACCGTTAAGAGGTAAAATACTAAACGTTGAGAAAGCACGTATGGATAAGATATTGAAAAGCGAGGAGATACTGCATCTGATAACAGCTATAGGTACAGGTATAGCTGAGGAGTTCAACATTGAGAACGCTAGATACCATCGTATAATAATAATGACTGATGCTGACGTTGACGGTGAGCATATACGCACATTGCTTTTAACGTTCTTTTTCAGGTATATGCGTCCTCTAATTGAAGCAGGCTACCTCTACATAGCGCAACCGCCGTTATACAAGATAACTAAAGGTAAAACAACAGTCTATGCTTATAGTGAACGTGAACGATTACAGAGGCTTAAAGAACTAGGTGAATCAGGTGTTAGCATACAGAGATACAAGGGTCTAGGTGAGATGAACCCTGAGCAGTTATGGGAGACTACTATGGATCCGTCTAAACGTGTAATGTACAAGGTCACTATAGAGGACGCTGTCGAGGCTGATAAATTATTCACTATATTAATGGGTGAAGCAGTAGAGCCTAGACGTGAATTCATTGAGATGCATGCAAGAGAAGTTGTTAACCTTGATATATAAGAGTAAAAAGGAGTAGTGATCAACTCGTATGGTTGAGGAATCATCTTTTATCGGTAGAAGAGACCTCCTACGTGACATAAACGAGGAGATGAAACGCGCTTTCATAGACTACTCAATGAGTGTTATAATGAGCCGTGCACTCCCTGATGTGAGGGATGGTTTAAAACCAGTTCAAAGACGCATCCTATACGGTATGAATGAGATGGGTCTTACATATGAGAAACCATTTAAAAAATCAGCTAGGGTAGTAGGTGACGTACTAGGTAAATACCATCCTCATGGTGACCAAGCAGTATATGAAGCACTGGTTCGTATGGCTCAGGATTTCTCACTGCGTTACCCCTTAGTAACAGGTCAAGGTAACTTCGGTTCAATCGACGGTGACAGTGCAGCAGCTATGAGGTACACTGAGGTTAAGATGTCACGTATCGCTAAGCTAATGCTCCAGGATATAGAGAAGGAGACTGTTGAATGGCGTGATAACTTCGATGGTTCATTAAAAGAACCAGAGGTTCTACCAGCTGCTTTACCTAACCTTCTCATCAATGGTTCTTCAGGTATAGCGGTTGGAATGGCTACTACTATACCACCGCATAACCTGAGAGAGGTTGTTGATGGTATAATAGCTGTGATCGATAACCCTGATATACCATTCTTATCACTAGTGGATATAATCAAAGGACCTGACTTCCCAACAGGCGGCATCATCTACGGTAGAAGTGGTATACTAGAGGCTTATAGAACCGGTAGAGGTCAGATAAAAGTACGCGCAAAAGTAAGCATCGAAGGAGAGGATAAGAAACGTATAATAATCACTGAGCTACCATACCAGGTTAATAAATCAGAGTTACTTAAAAAAATAGCTGAACTCGTACATGATAAGAAGATAGAAGGGATATCTGATCTAAGGGATGAGAGCGACCGCAGAGGCATGAGGATTGTTATTGATCTTAAACGCGATGCTTTAGAGGATATAGTACTGAATCAGTTATACGAGCACACTGACCTGCAGAGTACATTCAGCATTCTAAACATCGCTATAGTAAAAGGGCAGCCACGTGTACTAACACTAAAAGATATGATACAGCAGTTCATTGAATTCCGCATAGAGATCATTACTAAGAGATCACTCTACGACCTGAAAAAAGCCAAGGAGAAAATGCATATCCTAGAAGGGTTGATGATAGCTTTACGTAACATCGATGAAGTAATCAGTATTATAAGACAGAGTAAAGAGGTTGAAGAAGCCAAGGTTAAACTCATGAACCGGTTCAAACTCTCAGAGACACAAGCCAAAGCTATACTTGATATGAGACTCCAGAAGCTAACAGGCATGGAGATAGAATCAGTGGAGAAGGATTACAAGGATACTAACCAGCTCATACAGGATCTAGAAAGCCTTCTAGCTGATAAACAGAAGATACTAAACGAGATAAAACGAGAGTTACTAGACATGAAGGAGAAATACGGTGATGACCGACGCACAGAGATAATAGAAGGAGAAGCTGAGATAGAGATAGAGGATCTAATACCAAAACAAGAAGTAGTGATAACAATAACTGAGACAGGGTACATAAAAAGAACACCAGTTGATATGTACCGTATACAGCACCGTGGCGGTAAAGGCTTAATAGGTATGAAAACAAAAGAGGAGGATATAGTAGTCAACTGCTTCATAACATCAACGCATGACTACATCATGTTCTTCACAAACAAGGGTCAAGCGTACTGGTTGAAAGCATATAAGATACCAGAAGGTGACAGACACGCTAAAGGCAAAGCAATCATCAACCTCCTACCTAGATTATCTGAAGGAGAGAAGATACAAACAGCTATACCTATACGGGAGTTCGACGATCAGCATTACCTAGTATTCGCTACTAAGAATGGTTTAGTAAAAAAAACCATGCTATCAGAGTATGGTAACATACGTGTAAACGGTATAAGAGCCATTGGTTTAAACGAGGATGACGAGATAATAAACGTTGTGTTATCAGATGGTGACCAGACGATAATGCTAGCATCAGCTGAAGGACAAGCTGTTAGATTCTCAGAGCGGGAGATAAGACCTATGGGTAGAACAGCACACGGAGTCATAGGTATGCGCTTAAAGAAGAAGAACGACGCGGTAGTAGCAATGGCTGTCGTAGATGACACAGGATCCTTACTAACAGTCACAGAGAACGGGTACGGTAAACGATCACCAATAGAAGACTACCGTAAAACACACAGAGGAAGCACAGGGGTTAGAACAATCGTTACCAATGAGAGAAACGGCCAGGTTATATTTGTAAGTCAAGTAATCGACGAGGAGGAGCTACTATTAACAACCATGCAGGGTATGACGGTTCGTATACCAGTACGTGATATAAGAGTACAAGGTCGTAACACACAGGGTGTCCGCATTATGCGTCTAAATGAAGGAGACAAGGTTGTATCAGTCACGAAGATACTAAGCGGAGGAGCAGGATGCGAAACAGAGAATCATCAAGAGGAGAAGAAAGAGATAAAAAAAGAGGAAACAAAAAAAGAAGCAGAGGCAGAAAAAACAGTTGAACAACCAGGATCAAAGCCAACTCCTTTAAACCAGCAGATAGAGAAAAAAGAAACAGAAGAGATAAAACCAGTAGAACCAATAGTCAAACCCGTGCTAACTGAACCAGAATTTAAACCTGAAATCAGAGAAGAGACAAGACTTGAGAAGAAAACCAGGTTAAAAAAGAAGATGAAACCATCTAAGAAAAAAACCATTAAACCAGCTAAAAAGAAACCATCAATGAAGAGAAAAACTAAGATTAAAAAACAAAAAAAGAGAGCAATTAAAACTAAAATCAAAAAAGGTAAATATAAAAAAACAAAGCACGCTAAGAGCAAACACGCTAAACGCAAACCATCAGCAAAGAAAAAAAGAAGTAAAACACATGTTAGGCGAAAACGACAGGCTTAATAAAAAGAGGATGCAATGGCTAATCAACGGATAAATTTCAAAACTAAAAGAGAACTTCAAGAAGTAATCTTGTAAGAAAAGGCGAGAGGAACTCCCGACCTGGAAATTGGTCAAAAATATGGAGTCACATTTAGATATATTGAGAGGCTTATTACTCAAACTCATGGGCTTAATATTAGGCGTTTTAAGAGTTTCTAAAAAAATAAAAAGGCTTCATCCAAAAGATTTTAAAGAGGAACAAACCACTATTTGGAGTTTTAAGCAAAGAGGGGATCGGGCAACTCACAGTGGGGAATACCGATAAAATTGGTCTCCTTATATCCCTAGAAACGTGGTGCTAAAATATTCAAAACCTGGCAAATTAGTTTTAGATTATTTTGTTGGAGGTGGAACCACTGCTGTAGAGGCAAGATTATTGGGTAGAAGGTGTATAGCCAGAGACGTCAATCCAGCATGCGTTAACTTGGCACTAGAAAATTTAAAATTCACACCACCGCAAATACTATTTCCATTTTCTATATATGAGTCTGATGTGACGGTAGGAGATGCGAGGGATTTATCAGGCATACAAGATAACAGTATAGACCTGATTTGTGCGCATCCTCCTTATGCAAATATGATTTATTATACTGATTTTAAAGATGGTGATTTATCATTTTTTGATACAATAGCCATAGACTTTTAAAAAAGGAGCAAGTTTATGAAACAATATGAAGCTGTAATAAAAGTTATGGAAGAAAATGGAGGCTTTGCTACTTTAAGTTACTTATATGAAAATGCATTAAAAGTACCTTGGAGTTATTTGGAAAACCAAGACACCTTTTGCAACTATTCGTAGAATTGTTCAGGATAATCGGTTCTTTTTCAAGATTCATTCCCACCCAGTCTTCATTTTTCAGGCCAGAGCATGTCGAGCCCTTTAAGGACTTAGATAGAGTTGGAGAATTTACAGTAGAATTTTTGCTCGTTGTGACAGAACTTATAGCAATACAAGAAAAAACAAACTATCCAGAAGGCTCTTTAACAGAAAGCCTTTACAAGGATTTCGGAGTTAAAGACCGATTCTCTGTAATTCAAAAAGCAGTATTGAAGAGGTTGAGATGAGCAAAGGATTTACTTTAAATATAAGCCCGCAGCATCGCCTAACACAGCATAAAAGGCTCGCTCACCCGAATCCTTCGCTAACGCTCAGGACCTCTTTTATGCTGAAACCGTTAAAAAGACAAAGAAAAAAACCATACCCTCTAAAAAGAAGAAAACAAGAAGAAAAAGATAAAAACAAGGATGAAATCACAGGTTAATCAAGCAGCCCCATCATCTTTGTTCTTGGATTTGTCACCCTTATTTTTATTATTTTTACCAGGGCAGTCAGGATTCAAACAAAGCTCCCATAGTTTTTTACCTTTCATTTTAACCTGTATGATAGGTGAATTACATTTAACACAAGTCTTACTAGTCATTGATAAACTACCACTCTGCGGTAATGAATAAGTATTACTGCATTCAGGGTAACCTGTGCATCCTACAAAACGTTTCCCTTTCTTAGAAACCCTTAGCATCATATCCTTACCGCATCTTGGGCATTTACCAACTGTATTCTGCTCTCTTATAGCGTTATTTATATTATTCTTAATACTCTCCTTGTTAACCTCTAATGTTTTCATAACCTCTGCTAGCATCATACGTGATTCTTTAACTACTTCAGATAACGTCTTCTTACCGTTAGCTATATCATCCATATCATCCTCAAGCCTAGCGGTCATATCAGGTTTAACAACGTCACAGTGCGATAAAGCATCCACTACAGCCATAGCTGTTGATGTAGGTACAGGTGGAGAACCAACAACGTATTTCCTCCCGTACAATTTAGCTATTATTTCATGACGTGTGGATTTAGTCCCAAGTGCAAGCTGCTCCATCTTAGCTATCAACGCACCTTGAGAGTAACGCTGAGGAGGTTTCGTTTGTTCACCCTTCAACTTTACACCCTTAACAACTATAACATCACCCTCAGTTAGTTCAGGTAGAGGCTTCCTTTTATCCTTCACGTAGTTGTAGATCCTCCTCCAGTTTGACTCTATCAGTCTGTAACCTTTAGCTGTGAATCCTTCATCCTTTATTTTCAAAGTCACGTTACTACTCTCTGATACTGCATCCTTAGCTAATGTAGCGAGGAAACGACGACATATAAGCTCATAGATTCTATCCTGGTCAGATGATAGTTTCTTTGATGGTGCATCAACAGGGTGTATAGGCGGGTGATCAGTGGCTTGTTTACCGCCTCTTGTAGGGTACTCTCTACCGTTCTTAAGAACCTCATCAACCTCACCACTGAACCTGGTTTTTGAAAGCTTCTCAAGTACACCTCTTATGTTGAGTGATGAAGGATAAACCGTGTTATCTGTACGGGGATACGAGATGTAACCTAGCATGTATAACTCCTCAGCTATACTCATAGCTTTAGCAGCTGAGAAACCAATATTGGACGCTGCCTGGAGGAACATCGTAGTGTTAAAAGGCGGAGGCGGTGATTCTCTGTTAACAGTCTTCTCTACTTTTATAACTGTAGCCTGCTTAGCATCCTTTATCCTATCGTATATATTTTTTGCTTTCTCCTCCTCCCAGAAGACGTTAACCTCATGGTAAGCATCAAACCCTTTATCCTCCTTTAATAGCTTAGCTATGATTTGCCAGTATGGTTTAGGCTGAAAGTTCTTTATCTCTCTTTCACGTTCAACTAGTAAAGCTAATGTTGGTGATTGAACACGCCCGATCGATAAGAAATCCTTCCCTAGTCTCCTAGATGTTAATGATATGAAACGCGTTAGTACAGCACCCCATACCAGGTCAATGATCTGCCTAGCCTCAGCTGCACTAGCTAGATTATAATCAACATCAGCTATATTATTGAACGCTTGTTTTATCTCATAAGGCGTTATAGCGCTGAATCTAGCGCGTTTAACCTGGAGAGCAGGGTTATACTCTCTTAGGAGGTTAGCTACTTCTACTCCTATAAGCTCTCCTTCTCTATCATAATCAGTAGCTATTATTATAAACGGGTTCTCATCTATAAGACTCTTCAAAGCTTGAGCTATATTCCTCTCACTGATCTTCTTCACTGGTTCAACATTGATTAAATCCTGTGGTTTGATCCTACTCCATTGGTTAAAACCAGATGGGTAATCAACGTTTATTATATGACCTTTTAAACCTATGATAACCCATTGCTTACCATCCTTCTCGAACTCGTATACAGGTACCTTGTTCACAAGCCTCGTCTTCGCTTTCCCATCTGATAGTATATAGGCTATGCGTCGTGCAGCTATGTTTTTTTCACATATCACAAGATTCATAGATTAACGCCTTAACCTCAAAGCTCGAACATGATTTTTTTAATGCCAAACATGGTTATTAAATATAATTAGTTTGCGCTCAAGAATATAATCAAGAATATAAATATCATAAATAATATAAATAAAAATTTTAATATTTAAAATCTTATAATCTTATATCTGTTGCATCATTAATTTTTTTTGATTTACCTATAATAGAGACTGTTAGATTAACAGATACATATCTTACAAAAGACTTGCTTTGGATCATTAAAATTTAATTTCAATGGATAATCTGATGAAGGCTTATGAAGGTTCAATCTCCATCTTATTCAAGGATTTATCAACCTGGTTTTTTTAGATGAACCATATAATCATTTTTATATGATGATACTATATACCCATTTATAGGTTTAAGATATAAAAGGTGCTGTTATCCATGAAGGTTCATATAATAATGGGTTCTAAATCAGATAAGAATGTAGCTGAGTCAGCTGAGAAGATACTAGATGAATTCGGTGTTAAATACGATACCGTGGTAGCTTCAGCTCATAGAACACCTGATTATCTAAAAAAGATCGTTGAGGAGAGCGACGCTGACGTATTCATAGGTATAGCTGGTTTATCAGCTGCTCTACCTGGTGTGATAGCTGCTCATACTGTTAAACCAGTTATAGGTGTACCTGTTAGCGGTAAGGTTAATCTTGATGCTGTTTTATCAATTGTTCAGATGCCACCTGGTGTACCTGTAGCAGCTGTAGGTCTGGATCGTGGTGAGAACGCTGCTCTATTAGCAGTTGAGATACTAGCAGTAAGTGATAAATCATTATCTAAGAAGCTCATGGATTACCGTAAAAAACTACAGGAGCAGATAACAACATCAGGGTAAAAATAATATACATATAAAGGGTTTTTGATTTAACCATGTTTAACGCTAAACGTTTCATTGATGAAACCATTGAGAAACTTAGAGATGAGATAGATGGTAAAGCATTGATCGCTTTCTCAGGTGGCGTGGATAGTACAGTATGCGCTGCCTTAGTGAATAAAGCTATAGGTGATGATCTAATAGCTGTGCATGTTGATACTGGTTACATGAGGAAGAATGAATCAGAGAATGTTAGGAAAACCATGTATGAGATGGGTTTGAATCATCGTTTCATTGATGCTCATAAAGAGTTCTACGCTGCTCTCAGGTACGTGCATGACCCTGAGATGAAACGAAGAATCATAGGGGAGAAGTTTATACGTATATTCGAAGAGGTAGCTGAGGAGGAGGATGCATCATACCTGGTTCAAGGTACTATAGCGCCTGATTGGATTGAATCAGGAGGAGGATTACGTGATACTATTAAATCACATCATAACGTAGGAGGGTTACCAAAGGATATACGTTTAAGGATCATAGAGCCATTACGAGACTTATACAAGGATGAGGTTAGGAAGCTAGCTAAGGAGTTAAAACTAAGTGTTAATGAGCGTCAACCATTCCCAGGTCCTGGTTTAGCTATACGTATCATAGGTGAAGCCACAGAGGAGAAGGTTGAGATTATAAGAGAGGCTTGTTTCATAGTTGAGGATGAGATTGATAAAGCAGTGGTTAACGGTGAGATGAGTAAACCATGGCAGTACTTCGCTGTATTGTTACCAGTGCAGAGTGTAGGCGTACATGGTGACAGGAGGGTTTATGGTTACACTGTAGCTGTACGCGCTGTTGATAGTATAGACGCTATGACTTGTAACTATACTCATATACCTCATAGTGTACTGGAGCGTATATCAACAAGGATTACTAATACCCTGAAAGATAAGGTTAACCGAGTAGTGTACGATGTAACTAATAAACCACCAGGTACCGTGGAGTGGGAGTAGAGGGGTATATTAGTGTTATGACTAGGATACTAGTAGTTGATAACGGTGGTCAATGGACTCACAGGGAGTGGCGTACCCTGCGTGATCTGAATGTTGATGCAGCTATCATACCTAACACTACGCCTTATCAGAGGATAATGGAGGAGGGGGTAGATGGTCTTGTATTATCAGGTGGTGCTCCTCGTATAGGGTTAGATGGTGACTTAGGTAACTGCAATGAGTACTTGGAGAAAGCCTCGTTCCCTATACTAGGTATATGCGCTGGCCATCAGTACATGGCTCGTTACTACGGAGGATTAGTTAAACCATCTAAGACACCTGAGTACGGTAAGGTTGAGTTGTTAGTAGTTGAACCTGATTCCCCTCTTTTTAAAGGTGTACCATCCAGGTCTATAGTATGGGAGTCGCATAATGACGAAGTCGTGGTATTACCAGATGATTTCATGTTACTAGCTGAGAGTGTTAACTGTAAGGTTCAAGCGATGCAGCATAAAACCAGGCCGTTGTATGGTTTACAGTTTCACCCTGAAGTGGAGCATACAGAGTACGGTGAAGTAATCTTTAAGAATTTCATAGAGATGTGCAGATGATGAATCATCCCTGAGGAGAATGTTTACTCAATTTCTAGATGCTTTTTTTATTTTTCTTTTGTTCCTCTAAAGCGTTCTTGAATAGCTTATACTCCTCTTCAGAGTCGAATAGTAAAGGTTCACCTTGGTAACCGCAGTCTTCGCATACACTCTTCCATGATGTTACACCGAATAAAACACCTGAGTTTAATTTTCCCATCCCTATGCGTCTGCTACCGCATACAGGGCATGCTGCTATATCCACTTTTCTTTTCTTCATTTATACTATTCAGGGTTTGTTTAATTAACCCCCTCCGTTTTATTAATGCAGTATTCTTCTTTTGATGTTTTTTTAATCCTTGCAGAGTGTCACCATTATCGCTATCTGCCCCCATAATCGGTTCTCAGCCTCGTCGAATATCACTGATCTTGGGCCGTGTGCTACATCCTTTGTGACTTCGTAACCGTAATACGCAGGTAGGCAATGCATGAATATAGCATCAGGTTTAGCTTGTTTCATTACCTCCTCTGTTATAGTGTACCCTTTGAAATCCTTTAAACGTTGCTCCTTCTCTGCTTCATCACCCATTGATACCCATGTATCAGTAGCTACCACGTCAGCGTTTTCAGCTGCTTTATCCATACTATCAGTAACCTCTACTTCTAAACCTAGTTTCTCAGCTTCTGATAGGTAGTACGAGTCAGGCCAGTATCGACGCGGTGATACTATACGCATACTCATACCTGTTATACTGCACCCTAGGATGTACGAATGAGCCATGTTGTTGTTACCATCACCGATGTATACGAAACTAAGGTTTTTCAGATTATCTTTGTATTCTTTTATAGTCAGTATATCTGATATAACCTGGCAGGGGTGCTCCCTGTCATCAAGACCGTTTATGACTGGTATAGTAGCGTATGATGCTAGCTCCTTCATCGTCTTATGGCTTTTAGCCCTGTACATGATCATATCCACGTATCTTGATAATACTAGAGCGGTATCCTCCACGCTTTCACCACGTCCGAGTTGTATATCATTAGCGTTAAGGTACAATGCGCGTCCCCCTAGCAGGTTCATGCCAACCTCGAATGATACACGAGTCCTTGTACTAGGTTTCTCGAAGATCATACCCAGGGTTTTACCTTTTAGTAATTGTATGCTACGTCCTTTTTTAGCCTTTTTTTTGAGTGATACAGCTAAGTTGATTATATCTAAAAGATCATCTTTCACATCAAGCATTGATATTAGATCCCGTTTCATAGATGAGGTGTATACAGAGTAGTATCCTTAAACGTATCGTTTTTTCATAGTAGTAACCCCTGCTTTAGCTGCAGCGTTCCTGATCAATAAAAAGAAAACCTTAAAGTAGTTTCACCTGGTTAATTATAAAACAAAAACGTGTTAACACTTGGTAATACTTAGCTTCTAAGGAAAAGACGGTGTGTGGTATGGGTGTGGATATAGGCAGCCTGATCCAGAAGGAGCCTTGCAGCTTCCATGATTTAAAGAACCGTGTAGTCGTCATAGATGGTCATAACGTGCTTCATCAGTTCCTCTCTATTATAAGGCAGCGTGACGGTACACCTTTAAAGGATAGTAAAGGTAGAGTAACGTCTCATCTATCAGGTTTATTCTACAGGACAGCTAACCTTATTGAAGCTGGCGTGTACCCTGTGTATGTTTTTGATGGTCCCCCTCATCCTTTGAAGATGCGTACGATAACTGAGAGGCAGAGAAGACGAGAACAAGCTGAACGTGAATGGAAAGAAGCCTTAGAGAAGGGTGACGTAGAGACAGCCAGGGTGAAAGCACAGCAGACATCACGTGTAACAGATGAAATCATAGATCAGAGTAAAAAACTACTACTAGCTCTAGGTGTACCATTCATACAGTCACCATCAGAAGGGGAAGCACAGGGTAGCTACATGGTTAAAAAAGGAGATGCTTACGCTATAGGCTCACAGGATTACGATTCATTACTATTCGGCTCATCTGTTCTGATACGTAACCTAACATCATCAACAAGGAGGAAGCTACCAGGTAAACAAGCTTACACAGAGGTTAAACCTGAGAGGATAAACCTAGATGCTAACCTTAGAACCCTCGATGTGACAAGGGAGCAGCTCATTGACATAGCTATACTCATAGGTACTGATTATAACCTAGGTGTTAAAGGCTTAGGCCCTAAGAAGAGCTACCAGCTCATTAAAAAAAACGGTTCAATAGAGAATATAATATCAAACCTACCAGACTCTGATAAGGATAAGATACAGGATTACAAGGAGATAAGGGATTTATTCCTTAAACCAGTAGTGATGGAGGATTACACGATAAAATGGGGTATGATAAACGATGAAGAGGTCTATCGTATACTATGCGATGAGCATCAATTCACCAGGGAACGCGTAGAACCAGTTATAGATAAGTATAAAAAATTATGCAGGATAAAAGGACAACGTAACCTACTAGAATTCCAATAAAGAAAAATTATTGCTTTAGAGTAGAATTATCAGCCTGCATTTTTTTTATTTTATAGGAATTCAACCCATTCAGGTATATGATTCAGGTAACGCTTGAAGCCTTTAGGCCAATGATCAGGGTTTAAACCTTTCTGAGCTAGGAATACGATCATCCATCGTTCAAGACCTATACCTGAGCATCCGCTCCATAACTCACTCCTCTGAGCTTTAATAGTGAAGGCTTTAACGTATTTATCACCTAGTATACTGAGATTCTGGAATTCTAACCATTCAGAGTCATCTCTACCGCCACGGTAAGGCATGTACGCTTCAAAATCCATAGTGCCGGTGTCATCCTCAATGTCTTCACTGCTTTTACCAGCTTGCTGCATATACCATGGTGTAACCCTTGCTATACGCCATTCCAGATCAAGTATATCATTGAACACGTGTTTATAACGTTCAAGTAATTTCTCTCGTAATGATAGTAACTGATCACGTGTACCTATATAGACAGGTTCAATCCTATGGAACTCATCAACACGTTCTATACCATGACGCCCACCTGACTCGTATCTACATGATATAGCGGTTTTATCGTATACTAGTACTGGTAAGGATTTCTCAGAAATGGTTTTACCCTTCAGTGACCAGTATATCATAGGGCATTGAGCGTAGCATACACCAGCGTTAGGTGGACTGAGATGCTTCATCAGCTCCTCTAAATGCACCTTCTTAGTGATACGTGTTAGATCCATGAATCTCTCCCAGTCTTTAGGGTCACGAGTCGCAGGTTCAGATACGTAGTATATCTCACCAGGCATACCTTCAAGGTGACCTGTACGTAACCATATATCAAATGGTACTATATGCGACTCTACTACCTCCTTGAAGCCTAAAGGTTCTAGTACCTCCTCAACCGCTATCCTATCCATGGTTTTCAGTATAGCTGCTGCTTGCGGGTAGTAGAACCATTTACCCTTAGTTGGACCAGGTTTAATCCATCCTTTTTTAATCATCTCCTCAGTGGGATCACTGTTCCACACTGGTTTCTTCTCCTCTGATCTCCATATCAGACGCCAGTATTCCTTTTTCCCTTCGTAGTACTGATTCTTAACCTTATCCTTCAGGAGTGTTATCATGCGATCTATGTAGTTACCCTGCAGGAACTCTTCATCCACGTTTTTTATATTTAGCGTTGCTTCTCTACCTTTAAATGAGACCTGAGCGAATGGTAAGTCAACCTTATGCAGTGGCTCTTTTTCAACGTCTATTATAAGCATGTAATCGTTGATCCTGATCTCCCTCACACCTACATGGTGTCTACTACCTATCTCCTTGTTTAAAGCATTCTTGATTTGTAGTAGTACACTATGAGGTTTAAACCCGTTTTTAGATGTGATATTCACTTCAGCTGTGTTACCATGTATATCCTTTATCTCAAGGTTAGTGTTACTCTTCACTTCAACATCTTTGGATTTACCTAACGCGTCGTCAAGGATCCTACTGAGTGATGATGCTAACTCTTTCTTATAAGGTGATACATCACTGCTGAATATGAATGATACGTTTATATCTGCTTTCATAATATATCTAACACCTGGATTAGTTATAATCTAATTTCTACTTAATGTTTATCGGTTATCATCTCAGCTAACGAGACACAGGCTAAGTAATCATCAAGGGTGTGTATCAGTGATGATACTGATTTACCTTTAACTAATGCGGTTATGATACTCCCTTTAACCTCTGCTTCTACGAACCCAGCGTCATCTACACGCGTGGAATGGTACACTAT
>Ga0209162_1001335_pt1 | contig 24512 bp, 18 predicted proteins | sample YNPNPMetaG_FD_187121 | JGI IMG/M metagenome (GOLD analysis project Ga0209162, IMG submission 187121) | Anoxygenic and chlorotrophic microbial mat microbial communities from Yellowstone National Park, USA - YNP NP MetaG (SPAdes) (version 2) ...
CTGGGAGACGTGGATTCGAACCACGATTAACTGATCCAGAGTCAGTCGTGCTACCGTTGCACCATCTCCCAGTGGCAATGCTATTTTAGCACACTTTGCACGGTTTGCAAAATTATGTTTTCGCCGTTGACGCTCACGCGATTGTTTGCTAAAATCGTCCTACCACGATTCCAGAGGTGTCCATGACAAATTCGTCTCCAATCTCTAATCTCTTATCCCCTATCTACCTCGATCACTCTGCCACCACTCCCATAGACCCGCGCGTGGTCGAGGCGATGTTGCCCTACTTGACCACGCACTTTGGTAATGCCTCCAGTCTACATCGGTGGGGGCAAACGGCGCTCGTTGCACTCGAAGAGGCGCGCCGCACCATCGCCGATATTTTGCACGCGCGCCCCACTGAAATCGTCTTCACAGGTTGTGGTTCGGAGAGCGATAATCTGGCACTGCGCGGTGTGGCGTTGGCACTGCGCGCGCGCGGCAATCACATCATCACCACGCCTATCGAGCACCACGCGATCCTTCACACAGCGGCGCAACTGGCAAAAGAATTCGGCTTTGAGGTGACGCACGTGCCGGTCAATCGCTATGGCATGGTCAACCCCGACGACATTGCGCGCGCGATTACACCGCGCACGATCTTAATCAGCGTGATGTATGCCAATAACGAAGTTGGCACCATCGAGCCGATTGCTGATATCGCGCGCATCGCCCGCGCGCATCGCATTCCCTTTCACACCGACGCGGTGCAAGCCGGCGGCTATCTGGAACTCGATGTGGAGAAACTGGGGGTGGATTTGATGTCGCTGGGCGCGCATAAATTTCACGGTCCCAAAGGAGTGGGCGTGTTGTACGTTCGCACGGGTACGCCGCTACTGCCGATGCAAACCGGCGGGGGGCAGGAGCGCGGACGACGTGCAGGCACAGAGAACATTCCCTACATCGTCGGTATGGCGACTGCGCTCAAAATCGCGCAGAGCGAACGCGTCGAGACGAACGCGCGCCTGCGCGCGCTGCGCGAAAAACTCGTCGTGGGCGTGCTGGAGCGCGTGCCGGGCGCGCAACTGACCGGCGATCCGAAGAATCGTTTGCCCGGGCATACCAGTTTCGTTATCCCGGGGGCGGTGGGCGATGAGATGGTGCTCGGACTCGATCTAGCCGGTGTGGCGGCATCCACCGGTAGCGCGTGCACGGCTGGGTCGGCTGAGCCATCGCATGTGCTGGCGGCGATGGGCTATCCACCTGACCTGGCGCGCGGCGCGCTGCGCTTGACGCTGGGACGCGGCAACACCGAGGCAGAGGTCGAGTACGCGGTGAATGCCGTTGCCGATGTGGTGCAAAAACTGCGAGGTGGTAAATCATTTTAACCCACGTCTCGCGGCGGCGCGCGTGGGAAACGACGACGTAACGCACGCCGTCCCAGCGTTGCCGCATCCAGTCCCAGGGAAAGCCCGCGCATATTTCGCTCGCGTACACGGGATCGTCCCACGCAAAATTGTGACACCACGCGATCAGGCGCGGGGGGCCCGCGCGCGATCTCGCGCAGCGCGACGGTGAGCGCGAGATTTTTATGGAGTGTGGCGATGTTGTGCGCGAGGCAAACGTCGCGTAGCCGCCATCGGCAGAGGCGCGCGTGCGCGGCAATCGTAGATTCGACGCCGCCGATCGTGGGCGGCGTGTACACCAGCCACATCCGCAACGAAGGCGATCGGCTGCTCCAAGCGGTGGACGAAGCGCTGATGATTGGCGAACGCGCGCAGATTCGCGTGCAACTCTCGCATCACAAAGCCGCCGGCAAACGCAACTGGGGCAAGGTCAACCAGAGCATTGCCAAAATCGAAGCGGCGCGCGCGCGCGGCATCCACGTCTGCGCCGATCAGTATCCGTACGTCGCGTCGTCAACGGGTTTGGGCACCGTGATTCCCGATTGGGCGTACGAGGGCGGCTGGGAACAACTGGCAGCGCGTTTGCGCGATCCTGTCACGCGTCAACGCATCACCGATGAGATTCGCGCCGCGCGCCCCGGCTGGGAAAATCCGGCGGTGGATTCCGGTTGGCACAACATCTTGGTCGTCGGTTGCAAAAGCGATCGCGCGTTGCAAGGCAAAACAGTGTGGCAGATTGCGGAACTGCGCGGCACCGATCCGGTCGAAGCGTCGTGCGACTTGTTGCTCGCGAACGACGGCGCGGTGCAGGTCGTCATCTTCAGTATGTCGGAAGACGATGTGCGAACTGTGCTGCGCGTGCCGTGGATTTCCGTCGGCTCCGATTCGTCCGCGCGCGCGCCCACCGGACCGCTGGCGCAGGCGCAATGTCACCCGCGCACCTACGGCACGTTCCCGCGCCTGCTGGGCAAGTACGTGCGCGAGGAAAAAATTCTGACGTGGGAACTCGCCATCGCGAAAATGACGAGCGCGCCCGCGCGGATGTTGGGCTTGGAGCGGCGCGGCGAAGTGCGCGTCGGCTATTTTGCCGATTTGGTCGTCTTTGATCCAGCGACGATTGTGGACACGGCGACGTTCACCGAGCCGCATCAATTCCCGCGCGGCATTGATTACGTTCTGGTCAACGGCGCGCTTACGCTTGATCATGGCGAGTACACAGACGCGCGCGCGGGACGCGTCTTGCGAAAGAAATGAAACGTGGGGCAGGAGTTCAACTTCTGCCCCAACGATTTTCACTTTCCAAACACCGTTTCGATGCGCGCGCGCAGACGCGCCAGTTCGTCTGACGCGTTGGTCAACGTTCTTTCAACCGATGCCAGCCGCTCTTTTTCGCCGCGTACGAAACGAACGTACGGCGCGATCCCTTCGCGCAAACGATTGAGCGTGCGGTCGGCTTCGGAATGGAATTGCGTGATCAACACCCGATTCAAGTTCTGGCGCACCGTTTCGATTTTTTCTTTGAACCGCGTCTTGGCTTGCTGGCGTTTGTACGGAATGATGAAGAAGCCGACGATCGCGACGACGCCGGCAAACATCACGCCGGTCACATCGAGCGCGCTCGAACTAACGAGCAGTGTGACGATCGTCCCCAAGCCAACCGCGCCCGCTTCGACCAGTGCCATCTGCGCGACGGAACTCTCGACCGCGTTGCCCAATTCGCGCGATTCGGCTTCGATGTCGTAACTGCTGACGACGCTTTGCGCCGATTGAGTCACGCTGTCGAGCAACGCTTGGCGGCGTAGATCGAAATCGGTCGAGACCTCACCCACCAGGCGCTCGGCAGCGGCGGTGCGCCGCTTGGCGAGGAACGCGGCGATGTGTTGCCAATGCCGCAAATCTTTTTCCACCAGCCAGTTCACGGCGGATTGAATGTGATGGTCAATCTCGTCCGAGACGCCGGTCAAGACCTGATGTTCGAACAGGGCGCGAAAGCGATCCCCGCGCGCGAGATCGGGCAGATTCGTCAAGCGAAATTTCTGGTCGAAGAAATCGGTCCCGCGCGCTTGCAAACGCAACATCACGTTATCCACCTCGGCGAGGCGCGCCCCCAATTCGTTTTTCAGCTCCGCTTCGTAGGTCGCCACTTCGCGCTCGACGGTGTCCACCATTTCCGCGTCGGATTGCAATTGGGCGCGTTCGTGTGCCAGCCGCGCGTGTTCGCGCTGCAAGATGTGTTCCGCCACGCCGAGCGGGTTGGCGAACTTGACGCGCAGCCGCGCCGTCTCGTCGAGCCAAGCGTGAATGTACGCGCGCAGTTCTGTCATTCCGCTTCCGTGTTTCGCCGAGACCGCGAAAATCTCTGGTGGCGCGCCGAGCAAGCGCGCCGCGTTCTCCGCGACAAAAGTCATCACCTCACGCAATTCATTTTCGTCCGCGAGAATATCGCGCTTGTTGATGACGAAGACGATCTTTTTGCCCCAGGCGCGAATGTGTTCGAGAAATTGGCGCTCGCTTTCGGTGAACGGGCGCTCTGCCGATGTGACGAAGAGGACGAGGTCGCTGCGCGGCACGAAATCGCGCGTCAGTTCTTCGTGCTGGCGAATGACCGCGTTCGTGCCGGGCGTGTCTACGAAATTCAGTTCGCGCAACAAGTCGAGTGGAAACGTCAGCACCGCGAGTCCGCCCGCGCCGAACGATTCTTGTTTCTGCTCGCCGTACTTGATGAGCGTGATGCGCGTCGTGGTTGGCGTTACACCTTCGGCGAGGACGCGTTCGCCCAACAGCGCGTTGATGAGTGCGGATTTGCCAGAGTTGAACTCGCCCGCGACGACGATCAAAAACAACTCGTCCAACTGCAAGAGCGCCTGACGCAAATCCGCCAACTCTTCTGGCGGATGCTTGAACGCGGTGAGCGTGGCAAGCAAATCGGCGAGGTACGCCTTTTCGTCTTTGAGTAATTCGGCTTGAGGGGGCGTGAGTACCGTCGTCATTTTCGTTTCTCCAACACGATAGAATAACCTTGCTCGAAATTCTCCAAAGGAAAGACGCGCGCCAGTTCCCATTTTTCTTTTGCGGCGATTTTCATCACATCGGTCGGGGCGAGGAGGAGCAAATCGAACCACGCGCCGTACTTGCCTTCAAAAATGACGCGCAGGCGCAACTGCCCCGGCGCGCGTCCGCGCGCCACATTCCTCTGCAGGTAGGCGCGGTGAACGGGGTGCGTGGTGCTGGGTTGACGCGTCGTCGCCAGGATTCGTCCGCGCGGCGAAGTGACGCGGTGCAGTTCGCGCAGCAGTGCGCGCAGTTTCTGCTCTGTGCCACCGATGCCCCCAGGATTCGTCCGCGCGGCGAAGTGACGCGGTGCAGTTCGCGCAGCAGCGCGCGCAGTTTTGGCTCTGTGCCACCGATGCCCAGATTGTTGCCGAACAAAATCACTGTATCGAATTCACCCGCGCGGAAGGGCAAACGCGCCAGCGCGTCCGCGACGCGTACATCGCGGACGCCGCGCGTGCGCGCCAACTCGATGATGCGCGGCGAGAGATCGAGCGCGGTGACGGACAAGCCGCGGCGTTGCAGATACAAACTGTGGCGTCCCGCGCCGCACCCAATGTCCAGCACGCGTCCCACGGCAAATTGCAGCGCAGCGCGCTCGTGCTCTGGAAACGCGCGCGCGGTCGTAAAGTACCAACTGGCGTCCTCGCGATGAAGGTACCCATCGTCGCGCTCGATCCACAAATCGGCGTGACCTGTTTCGTAGAATCGCCACAACGCCTCTGCAAACAAATTCATCGTTGACATACATCCTCACTCCAGCCCGCGCTGGTGACGATACGCCGGAATCATCCGCATCGGCGGACGTTCCACCGCGCGAATGTCCGCGACTTGCAACTGGAATTCATCGCGCGCATAGCGAATCAATTTCATACTCTTTTGCAGTTCCGCAACGAGTTCGATGTGATGTTGCGCGCCGACGCGTTGCATCACCACCTGCACAATCTCGAACGCCATCTGGCTGAGTGCGAGGAGCGATTGATTGCGATGCACGCGCTCTTCCAAATCCACCTGACCCAGCGCGCGCAAACCATAGCGCGCCCACAAATCAATCAGCAAGCCGGTCTCCACGCCATAGCCCGCGAAAAAGGGGACGGCTTCGAGCGCGCTCCGTCGTCCCGCGTACTCACCCGCGAGCGGTTGAACAAAGCCGGAGAGTTCGGGGTAGAACAGGTTCAGGAGCGGGCGCGCGGTCAACTCGGTTACGCGTCCACCCCCGCGCGCTTCCAGTTTTTTCCCCACGCGCAACGGACGTTGATAAAATCCTTTCACGTACACCAGACGCGGCTCGCGAATCAGTGGACCCAAAATCCCGTATACAAAACGCGGATGAATGTTCACAATGTCCGTGTCAATCCACGCGATCAAATCACCTTTTAGCACGAACAAACTCTTCCACAGCGCTTCGCCCTTGCCGCGATACGAACCGACCTCGGGCAAAATGTCGGGGTGACGATACACCGGCACGCCGAGGCGTTGCGCAATCTCGACCGTCCGGTCGGTCGAGTTCGAGTCAATCACGACGATTTCATCGAGGAGGGGATAGCGTTCGATGAAATGCGTGCGCATCGTTTGAATGATCTTGCCGATGGTTTTCTCTTCGTTCAACGCGGGCAAGCCCAAACTAATCGTCAGCCCTTGTTGCTCTTTGAGTTTGACCAGATGTCGCACATCCTGAAACTCGTGCGCGTGAAAAGTGTTTTCGGCGAACCACTTGTCCACCACGACCGAAATGGTATAGTCCACGCGTTCAGGTTCTTGTGCCAGGTGTGGCGGCGCGGCGCGCACAACGATAACCGGAATCGTACTGTCGTTCAACACGCGCGTCGCGGTGGGACCGATGGCAGGATCGCCAGGGCGCGGTTGTGCGATGGCACCCATCAGTACGACGTGATGCTCGCGCGAGGCGGCGAGGATGGCTTGGGCGGCATCGCCGCGCACGTTCAACCAGCGCGTCACCTGTGGCAGCGCGCGCAGGTGTTGCACCAGCTCTTGATACTCGACGCTACGGCGCGCGGGCGGCGTGGCGTGCAACACAGTGATTTCGCCGCGCTGCGCGTGGACCAGCGCGAGCGCGAGGCGGAGCGCGAGCGCGGCATACGGACCACCGCGAATCGGTAGCAGGATGCGCGAGTTTGCCGGTGGCAAGGGCGGCTTGATGATAGCGACGTGACCGGGCAGCGCGCGTAACGCCTCGTGGGGCGGTGTCTCTTGCCAGTGCAACAAAATCAACGTCGCGTTTTCCTCGCGCGCGGCGTGTGATAATTCGTGCCACACATCGTGCGCCACGCGCACGACGACGCGCGCGCCGCAGCGTCGCGCTGGCGCGTGAATCGTTTTGCGGAGACGTCGCGCGGCGAGCGCGCCCGTGCTGAGCGAAACATTCGGCGGCACCGCGACCAAGCCGAGCGCGAGAATCGCATGATCGGACGCATCGGCGAACGCGCGCGCAAACGGCAAGAGGGCTTGGATTCTTTCGGCACAGGTGCCGGCAACAAGCAGATGTTCTTTTTCGTTCGTCATTCGTCTTTCGCCCTGACCAACGGCTCGATGCGTTCCGCGAAAATGCGTTCCCACGCGTACTCGCGCAGGACGCGCTGCTTGAGCCGATAGCGCGCGTCGCGCGCAAGCGCATCGGCGATTTGTTGCGCGATCTGCGCGGGTGACGCATCGAGCGCGAAATAGTGCGCGTCCGCGCGCGCCGATTCGTGCAGGACGGGAATGTCCGCGCAGAAAATCGGCAGGCGCGCCAGCCCCGCTTCCAGAATCGGAATCCCAAAGCCCTCGCGCGCGCTGGGAAAGAGGAGCGCGTCGGCGAGCAGATACAGATCGCGCCGCGTCGCCTCGTCCACCGCGCCGTACTCGTGCAACAAGACGACGCGATCGCGTACGCGCAACGCGTCTTGCTGCGCGCGCAATTCGTCCCGATACGCGACGTTCGCGGGGTTGTGCGGTCCGAGCGGACCCATCACCAACAGTTTGGGCGCGTGCCCCAGATCGCGCAGCGCGGCGGTGATGGCAATGGCAAATTCGATGTTCTTGCGTCGCGTGACGCGCGCGGGGAGTAGCAACAGCGGCGCGGCATCGAGCAGCGCAAGGTCACGCACCCAGCGCGCGGTCGTCGCGCCAACGCCCAGAAATTCCAGCGCGTCCACGCCCGGCGGAACGACCGCGATGTCGTCCTCGCTCATCGCGAGCAGGCGCGCCAGTTCGCGGCGGCGCGCGTGGGAAACGACGACGTAACGCACACCGTCCCAGCGTTGCCGCATCCAGTCCCAGGGAAAGCCCGCGCGTATTTCGCTCGCGTACACGGGATCGTCCCACGCAAAATCGTGACACCACGCGATCAGGCGCGGGGGGCCCGCGCGCGCGACCTCGCGCAGCGCGACGGTGAGCGCGAGATTTTTATGGAGCGTGGCGATGTTGTGCGCGAGGCAAATGTCCACGTCGGCGAGCGCGCGCGCGAGCGCGTGGCGAATCGTCATCACCAGCGCATCGAACGCGGGCGTGACCGCGCCGCGCGCCAGTTCGCGATTGACCTGTTCGACCGACGCGTCGCGCGAATCGAGGTGCGGAATCGTTTCGAGGGACACGCGCGCGTCGAAGGGTTCGCCGCGTCCCGCGATGATTTTCACCGCGTAGCCGTGATCGGCAAAGAGGCGCGCGTGCGCGGCAATCGTAGATTCGACGCCGCCAATCGTGGGCGGCGCGGCATAGTGCAAAATCGCAAGGCGGGGGTGGGAGGACATCGTCATTTGACTCCGCGCGCGCGTTGAAACGTCAGCAGAAAAGTGACCAACTTGTTTCTGGCGGGCAGTCCCAAGCCCACCACCTTGTCGCTGGGGAGGTCGTTCACAAAGACGCTGAATGCGCCGAGTGTTCCCCACGGGGGATAGTGATTTGGCTCCAGCGGAAAGTTTGCCGGGTATTCGGGCGGTGGTTTGTCTTCGGTGACCAGAATCACTTTGCCATCGGGCCATTCGACGGTGATCGTTTGACCGATGAGACGCGCGCCGTTTTCATCGAGGACGTTGACAAAGATGTGGTGTTTGCCTTGCCGTTCTTTTTCGTCCCAGAATTCCGCGCACACCAGCCGCCAGAAAAGTTGGCCGCGCGGAACGTTGGCGGGAATCCATTTGATGTCGAGTGCATCGAGACGCGTGTCCCAGATGGGTGTGGGCAATGGCGCCGTTGTCGGAGTCGTCGTGGCAGTAGCGCGTGGGCGCGTGGAGGTGCGCGTGAGTGTGGGCGTGGCAGGCAAACGCGTGGACGATGGCGACGCGAGAGGAGTGATCGTCGTGGTGGGTGAAGGCGTCGGCGGAGGCGATGGTGTGCTGGCAGCGGTGGGTGTTGGCGCAAGCGTCGGCGTTGCGGTGGGTGTGTGGCACGCGACAGCGAGAAACAGGATGATGGTCGTGATTCCAAGTGGCTGAGGACTCATCGAGGATGATTATAACGCACAAACGATGTGCGTCAAATCGTCGTCGCCAACGGATTTCGATATTGTATCGAGTGGTGGTATAATGCGGTCAGCGATTCCGACAACGCGCGCATTTGTTGGGAAAGTGGAGCGCGCCTGAGGCAACTGAACACAGCCTACGAATACGGAACACTGAGGTTTTCCTATGACCCCACTCGGACAATCCATCACCCGTCTGGACGCGCGCGCCAAAGTGACCGGCGCCGCGCTCTTCCCCGGCGATGTGAACATCCCCGGGCAACTCTGGATGAAAGTGCTGTTCGCGCGCCGACCGCACGCGCGCATCAAACGGCTCGACATTTCCAAAGCGCAAGCCGCGCCCGGCGTTGTGTACGTCTTTACCGCGCGCGATGTGCCGGTCAACGAATTTGGACTTGGCTCCAAAGACGCGCCAGTGCTCAACAACGACGAGATTCGCTGGGTCGGCGAGAAAGTCGCGCTCGTTGTCGCCGAAACCGAAAGGCAAGCCGAACACGCGCGCGATCTCATCGAGGTCGAGTACGAAGACCTGCCACCCATCACCGATCCGCGCGAGGCGATGAAACCCGGCGCGTATCAAGTGCATCCCGCCTATCCCGGCAACATCATCAAACACATCCCGATTCGCAAGGGCGACATCGCGCAAGGATTCGCGCAAGCCGATGTGATTGTCGAGAGCGAGTATCACACGCCGTATCAAGAGCACGCCTACTTGCAACCCGAAGCCGGCGTCGCGTACATTGACGACGCCGGGCGTGTGACTGTCGTTGTCGGTGGGCAGTGGACGCACGAAGACCAGGAGCAGATCGCGCACGCGCTCGCGCTGCCACTCGATCAAGTGCGCGTCATCTATCCGAACGTTGGTGGCGCGTTTGGTGGGCGCGAGGATATGAGCGTGCAAGTCATTCTCGCGCTCGCCGCGTACAAATTGCGACGCCCGGTCAAAATCATCTGGTCGCGCGAAGAGAGCATCATCGGTCATCACAAACGCCATCCGATGTGGATCAAGCACAAGCTCGGCGCGACGCGCGACGGCAAACTGGTTGCCGCGCAAATCGAACTCATCTCCGATGCGGGACCGTATATGTACACCTCGCCCAAAGTGCTGGGCAACGCGGCGTTTGGCGCGACCGGTCCGTACGAAATTCCGAATGTGCGTGTGGACGCGTACACGGTAGCGACGCACAACATCGTGACTGGCGCGTTTCGCGGCTTTGGCGCGCCACAAGCCCACTTTGCCGCCGAAACGCAAATCAACAAACTTGCCGAGAAACTGGGAATGGACCCGGTTGAATTGCGTCTCAAAAACATTTTGCGCGAAGGTTCGCTGCTTTCCACACAAACACCGTTGCCTGGTGGCATGGTGAGTCTGCCCCAGGTGGTGCAGAAATGCGCGGAGGAATTCGGCTGGAAAGCGAGAGGCGGGAGGCAGGCAGCGGGAGGCAGGCGGCAGGCGGCTGCGTCCCACGTCGTTCACGGCTTTGGATTTGCAGTTGCGCTCAAAAACATCGGCTTTTCATTCGGCTATCAGGAGAACGCGACGGCAACCGTCGAGTTGCACGGCGGCGCGCAAATCGAAAAAGTGATTGTGCATCACGCGGCGGCGGAAGTGGGGCAGGGGACGCACACCGCGCTCGCGCAAATCGCCGCGACGGCGCTTGGCGTGCCCATCGAAAAAATCGAAATGATCGTGTCCGACACCGCGCAGACTGAAAATGCCGGCAGCGTCTCGGCATCACGAATGACGTACATCGGCGGTAACGCGGTCAAGGGCGCGTGTGAACTCGCGTTGAAAAAATGGCACGACGAAGAACGTCCCGCGATTGCGACGTACAAATACCTCGCGCCAAAGACGACGAATTTTGATCCTGAAACCGGCAAAGCAAAGCCGAACCTTGCGTACGGTTACGTGGCGCAAGCCGTCGAAGTCGAAGTGGATACTGAAACCGGGTTTGTGCGCGTTGTGCGTGTCACCTGCGCGGACGATGTGGGCAAAGCGGTCAATCCGCGCCTCATTGAGGGACAAATCGAAGGGGCGGTGGTGCAAGCGCAGGGTTGGACGATTCAGGAGAATTTTCAAACGAAGGATGGACGCGTGCTCACGCCGAATCTCAGCACGTATCTGATTCCCGGCATTCTCGATGTGCCGGAAAAAGTGGATTCGGTGATTCTCGAATATCCGGACAGCGATGGACCCTGGGGCGTGCGCGGAATGGCGGAGATGCCGTTTATCCCTGTCGCGCCCGCCATCATCGCCGCAGTGCACGATGCAACCGGCGTCTGGTTTGATGAATTTCCATTGACGCCGTGGCGTGTGCTGGAGAAAATCAAACGTGCCAAATGACCAAACGTGCCAAAGGTGCCAAAAATTTGGCAGATTTGGCACGTTTGGCAGATTTGGCACATTGGGTTTGGCTCATTGGTTAATTGGCTCATTGAAAGGTTTTATGGTTGTCACTCGCGAACTGACCCTCCACTCGCGCGGCGGCTATGACGTGCTAGACATTACCGATGCGGTCGCGCGCGCGGTCAAAGAATCGAAACTTGCGGCGGGCATCGTCACGATCTTTTGCCCCGGCTCGACCGGCGGCATCACGACTATCGAATTCGAAGAGGGCGTGATTCACGACTTGCGCGTTGTCCTCGATGAGATCACGCCACCAGATCGCGCGTATCGGCATCATTTGCGCTGGCACGATGACAATGGTCATTCGCATCTGCGCGCCGCGCTGATTGGACCCTCGCTGACAGTGCCATTCGTGAACGGCGAGTTGACGCTCGGCACGTGGCAACAAATCGTCTTTTGCGATTTCGATACCACGCCGCGCACGCGCACGCTTATCGTGCAAATTCTGGGTGAGCCGAAAAGTTAGCGGAGCGTGGTGATAGGACGCGCCTGCACAATCGCCCAGCGATTGTGCGCGAGGGTCCACTCGACATCCATCGGCATTCCAGCGAGTTGTTCGATGTGCACGCCCAGCCGCGTCAGTTCGACGATGTGCGCGTCATCGAGGGCAGGCGCGCGTTGCTGCGCCAGCGGTACGCTTTGCTCCACGATGCCTTCTTCACCGCACACACGCATCATCGTCTTTTCGACAACCTCGCGTTCGATGATGCGCCCCGAGACTTTTTCGACGACGAACGTATCGGGTGTGACCAGACCACTCACCAGCGCGTCGCCCAAGCCCCACGTGGCATTGATGACGACGCAATCGCGCGCCCCGGTGACAGGATGCGCGGTGAACAACACCCCGGCGACCTGTGCGGGAATCATCTCCTGAACGAGCACGGCGATCGCCAGCGCGCGCGGTTCGATGTGCTGCTGCGCGCGATAGCGGAGTGCGCGCGCGTTCCACAACGACGCCCAGCAGCGTTTCACGGCTGTTTGCACCGCTTCGACACCACGCACGTTCAAAAATGTTTCGTACTGACCTGCGAAGGATCGTTCGGCAAGGTCTTCTGCAGTTGCCGACGAACGCACTGCCACTGCCACATCGTGACCGAGCGCGCGATACGCTTCATCAATGGCGTGTGCCAGCGCGCGCGGCATCGGCGCGCGCGCGAACAGATCGCTTATCGTTTGCGCGACGGTCTCAAAGGTCATCGGTCGGCTGGCATCGAGTTGTGTGAGCGCGGTAGCGAGACGCGTCGTCAAATCGTTTTCAACGATGAACTGATGATACGCTGCGGTCGTCACGTGGAAACCGTTGGGCACCGGCAGGTGAGCGCGCGCCAGACGCGCCAGCGTGGCTCCCTTGCCACCGACCACATCGGATGTAGCGTTGATGTCCGCGAGAGCAAGCAAGTCCGTCATTGCCTTCATCGTGTCGAATTGACAAAAAGCGCGATTCGCATAAAATCACAACTGGAACGCCGAGCTGGCGGAATTGGCAGACGCGCACGTTTCAGGGGCGTGTGGACGAGAGTCCATCAGGGTTCAAGTCCCTGGCTCGGCATCCAACCCCGGAGCAAAGCGGCTCTGGGGTTTGATTTTGCGCAATTCCGTTTTCCGTGTTATACTGTCCGCCGAACACTGAACACTGAATACTGAACACTGACTACTAACCAGGGTGATTTCCAATGAATCTCGTCAATGCTATTGCCAAACGTGAACCGAATCCGAATATCCCCCAGTTGCGTCCGGGGGACCGCGTCAAAGTGCACACGCGCATTATCGAGGGCGATCGCGAGCGCATTCAAGTTTTTCAAGGTACGGTGATGCGCCTGCGCAAAGGCAAAGGCGCGAATGCCAGCTTCACTGTGCGACGTATTGCTTCGCACGGGATTGGCGTCGAACGTACTTTTCTTGTGAACTCGCCGCGCATCGAGAAGGTCGAAGTGGCGGGGCATACGCATGTGCGGCGCGCCCAGTTGTACTATTTGCGTGGACGACACGGCAAAGCCGCACGTCTGCGTGAGAAACGCATCGCCACACCAGAACAAGCGCCCGAAGCCGAAACGCCAGCGACGACGTAAACACGAGCGAAAAACCTGGTTTCTGTTAGAAACCAGGTTTTTTCATTTCGACAATCGTCACGCCATCGCCTCCCTCGTGCGCTTCGGCTTGACGAATCGCAGCGACGAGCGGATGCGCGCGCAAGAGATCGCGCGCCAGTTTGCGCAATGTTCCAGTCCCCTTGCCGTGAATCACACGCACGTAAGGCAGCCCAGCGCGATAGGCGCGGTCGAGATATTTTTCGAGCACATCCAGCGCGTCTTCGGCGCGCATTCCGCGCAGACTGATTTCCATCCCCGGCGATTCCACCGGAGGCAGGGTCACCTGTTCCGATTCCACGCGCGGCGTTGGTGTGATGACACGTTCGCCCAACTCGGCGCGTTTGACGCGCACGCGAAAATTCCCCACCTGCACTTCGGCATCTTCCTCCTCCAGTGCCAGCACCTCGCCGATTTGCCCCAGGCGCGCGAGCCACACGCGATCCCCCACACGAATTTCACCGGGTTCAAGGATGACACGCGGCGGTGGCGCGACGTGCGGCGCTGGCGCGGGCAAGTGCTCCGCCAGCGCATCCAGCTGAGCTTGCGCGTGTTCGATTTTTTCGCGCGTGAGTGGCGCCGCGCGCCATTCCTGTCGCAAACGATTCAACTCCTCGCGCGCCAGTTGAATTTCCGCTTGCGCCTCCGCGTGCGCGCGCTGGAGAATTTCTGCGCGCGTGGCTTGAATCTCCGCCAGTTGCCGACGTGCTTCCGCCGCGCGCTGTTCGGCTTCGCGGCGCGCCAGTTCCGCGTGCGCGCGCTCCGAAGCGATTTCCTGTTGCGTGCGTTTGATCTCCGCCAGCATTGTTTCGAGTTCGACATCGCTGCGCGTCAGCGCGCGACGCGCCTCCGCCAGAATTTCGGCGTCCAGACCGAGTCGTTCCGCAATCGCCAGCGCGTTCGATTGACCGGGCAAACCAATCGTCAGATGATACGTTGGCGCAAGCGTCTCCACGTCAAACTCCACCGAGGCGTTCTGCACACCCGGCGTGCTGTACGCGAACGCTTTGAGTTCGGCATAGTGCGTGGCAACGAGCGCGGGGATGCGACGCTTGAGCAGGTGCATCAGAATCGCGCGTGCGAGCGCGGCACCTTCCACCGGGTCCGTGCCCGCCCCCAACTCATCGAGGAGGACAAGTGAATGTGCATCGGCTTGCTGCAAAATCTCGATGATGTTTTTCAAGTGCGCGGAAAAGGTCGAGAGGGATTGTTCGATGGATTGCTCATCGCCGATGTCCGCGTAGATGCCGGAGAAAATCGGCAGGCGCGAGCCTGCGCGCGCGGGAATGTGCAAGCCACTTTGCGCCATCAGCGCGAGCAAGCCAACCGTTTTCAGCGTGACGGTCTTGCCACCGGTGTTGGGACCCGTGATGACCAGAATCGAAAACTCGTCGCCCAGGTGAAGCGAAATCGGCACGACCGTTTGCGGATCGAGGAGCGGATGCCGCGCGTCGAGTAACTCAAGTACGGTGTCCGAATCTTTCATTTCTGGCTGGACACCGTTGATTTCCATGGCGTATTTCGCTCTGGCAAAGGCAAGATCAATTTCGGCAAGGATAGCAACGTTCGTGTCAATCGCCTCCGCATCAGCAGCGACGCGCGCGGTGAGTTCGCGCAAGATGCGTTCGACCTCGCGCGCCTCGGCGCGTTCTAACTCGCGCACACGATTGCCCATCTCGACAACCGCGAGCGGTTCGATGAACAATGTGGCGCCGCTCGCGCTCGTGTCGTGAACGATGCCGGGAATCTTCCCTTTGGCTTCCGCGCGAATCGGAATGACGTAACGACCATCGCGCTCGGTGATGATGGGTTCCTGGATGAATTTGGTGTTCGTGGCGGATTGGAGGATGCGTTGCAGTTTTTCGAGCAGGCGCGCGCGTTGTGTTTCGAGTTCACGGCGCAGGCGCGCCAGTTCGTCCGAAGCCGTGTCCACCACTTCGGCGCGGTCATTGATGGCGTGTTCGATTGCCTCGACCAGCGCAGGCAATTCGACGAGTCCTGTCGCGCGTTCAACAAGACGCGGGCACAGCGCAAGTCGTGTGAGTGAACGACGTAGCGTGCGCGCAACGAGGAGCGTTTGCCGCACATCGAGCAAATCGCCGGGAGTGAGGAGGACACCGCGACGGGCGTGTTGCGTGAGGGGACGCACATCGCGCGCGCCTTGCACACCAGCGCTGATGTTTTGCTCAAGGAGCAGACGCGCTTCGCTCGTTTCGGCTTGCCAGCGCGCAATCTCCTCTGCATTCGTGGATGGGGTGAGCGCGTGTGCCAGGGCGGTGCTGGCAGAGAAAGCGGTGTGCGCGGCGACGCGCGCGCGAATTTTATCGAATTCCAGAATGCGCAGGTATTTTGGGTTCATCCACGTATGAAACCGCCGACCATCGGCGAAGATGATCGGCGGTTAACCATCGTTCAGGGCATCAAGATCGCCGGTAGAATGTTGCCGGGCAGCCAGGGAACAATAACCTGAATGATGGGTTCTTTGAGCATTTCCAGATTCGGTATGAGTATCGAAGTGCGCAACCCGTTGATAATTTCGAGACGATAGGAATCAATGTTGGGCCACGGTTCGCTCACAGCGAAATTGACAATGCGTAACAGCAAACCGAGTATCACAATGGTGGTGATGATAGCAAGGATACTCCCGCCCACCTGATTCACCAGAGGAAAGATTTTGAGTTTTTCGGAAGGATACGCGTCTGCCGCAAGCCAACTGAGGAGGAATGAGACCACGGTGACGATAATGAGAAACGCTACCGAATTCACAATACGACTGGGATGGGTCTGAAAGGTCAATCGGCGAATCCAATCGCCTACAAGAGTGTGGTATTGCGTGGCGAGGATCATCGCGATATACACTGCCGCCAGCCAGATGACCTGGCGCAGTATCCCTTGGATGTATCCAATCACCAGACTGAATGTGACAATCACCAGAATCACCAGATCAACCCAGTTGAAACCAGCCAGTCCCATTTTCCCTCCCTGTCAAGTGAGACAAACTTGCCCCTCACACGATTGTTGCATCGGTGTTTTTCATGCTCCCACACCAAAGCATTTCGAGAGGAGCATCAAACTCAAAAGGATAATCAAAAGAATGAGTGCCAGATATGCTCGTGAGATTTTCATCGGATACCTCCAGAGCAAGTATACCACAGACCCTACGCGGAGGCAACATTTTCAATAGGACAAAGTTGCCTTAACAACCGTCTTGTGGCATTATAGGACACAGGTTTGTGATGCATCCGTTTTGATTGAATGAACGCCGGGCAATCCGATAGAGACGTGGATGCCTGACAGGGTCTAGAAACATGCAAATTGAATGGTTTTCCGATTCTCACATTTTCGTTACGCTTGAATCCGAATGGAACGCGCTCCTGCGCCGTAGTTTCACGGACACTATTTTTTTGACGAATGAATGGCAACGAACGTGGTGGGAACACCTGGGAACAGGTGAGTTGTGTGTCATTACCTTTCGCGAAGACGATGGGACGTTAATCGGCATTGCACCACTGTTTGCCGAAACAACGAACACCGGCGAGTGCGCTCTCGCACTGGTCGGCTGCGTGGATGTGTCGGATTACCTCGACGTGATCGTTGCGTATGAGCACAGTGCACGGGTGTACCAAGCACTTCTGGACACATTGCAACGCGCCGATTTTCCGGCGTGGGACTGGTTACACCTCTGTAACCTCCCTGCCGCTTCACCGACGAACACCCACCTCAAAGCCCTCGCCGAAGCGCGCGGCTGGACAGTTCAACATGGCGTACGCGATGTCGCACCGATTCTTGAACTGCCTGCCACGTGGGAAGCGTATCTGGAATCGCTGGACAAGAAACAGCGGCACGAGATTCGCCGCAAGTTGCGCCGTGTGGAAGAGGTCCAGGCGCGCTGGTACACGATTGACCGCGCCGACGCACTCGACCAGGCGGTCAGCGATTTTGTGGAACTCCACAAGAAGAGTCGTCCCGATAAAAATATGTTTATGGACGCGCGGATGCGCGGCTTTTTCGAGCAGATGGCACGCCGTTTGTTTGCGCGCGGCTGGTTGCAATTGTCCTTTCTCGAAATCTATGGCGCGCGCGCGGCAGCCATTATGAATTTTATCTACAACAACAATGTGCTCGTGTACAATTCGGGTTACGACCCTGTGGCGTATGGCGCGTACAGCCCGGGCATTGTGTTGTTTGCCTGTTCGATTCAAGACGCCATTGCCGCTGGACGGCGCTGTTACGATTTCTTGCGCGGTAACGAGGAATACAAGTATCGCCTGGGCGCGCGCGATACACTGGTGATGGAGTTGCACCTCCGCCGCAAATAAGAACATAGAAACCAGGTTTCTACAAGAAACCTGGTTTCTCTATCACTGCTCGGCTCCTACCTGCATCCGCAGGTACGCTTCGATGAACGCGTCCAGATCGCCGTCCAGCACTGCATCGGTACGCGATGTTTCGTACTCGGTGCGGTGATCTTTGACCATCTGGTACGGATGCAAGACGTAAGAGCGGATTTGATTGCCCCAGCCGGCTTCGACGTGCTTGCCCTTGAGGCGCGCTTTTTCTTGTTCGCGCTTTTCAATCTCCAACTCCAAGAGACGCGAGCGAAGCACTTTGAACGCCATCTCTTTGTTTTGCAACTGGGAGCGTTCGTTTTGACACGTGACGACGATGCCGGTGGGGAGGTGAGTCAAGCGTACCGCCGTTGCCACTTTTTGTACGTTTTGCCCGCCATGTCCCGAAGCGTGAAAAATATCCACGCGCACATCCTCGGGTTTGATTTCCACCTGCACCGTATCGTCAATCTCTGGCATCACTTCGACCAATGCAAACGACGTGTGGCGCCGATGATTGGCATCGAACGGCGAGAGGCGCACCAGACGATGCACCCCGCGTTCGGCTTTTAAGCGTCCGTAGGCATACTCACCAACAAAACGCAGCGTAACCGATTTGATGCCGGCTTCGTCACCGGGCATTTCCTCCAGGATGTCGGTTTGATAATTGTGCGCGTCGCCATAGCGAAGATACATTCGCATCAGCATTTGCGCCCAATCCTGCGATTCGGTGCCGCCCGCGCCGGCATGAATCGAAAGAATCGCATTGTGACGATCATACTCGCCAGAGAAAAGCAAGTTGAATTCCAGCGCGTTCAGTCGCGTTTCGATTTCTAGTGCTTCGTGTTCCAGGTCCTCGATTAAATCGGCGTGGTCTTCCTGCAGAGCCAGCTCGAGCAAGGTGGCGGCATCGCGCGCGCGCCGTTCGAGTTCGCGCCACGTCGTTGTCTCTTCTTGCAGCGCGGTCAACTCGCGCATCGTTTGTTGCGCTGTTGCCGCATCGTTCCAGAAACCCGGTTGCGCGGCGCGACGTTCGAGTTCCGCCGCGCGTTTCTCCTTGTTTGCAATGTCAAAGACGCTCCAAAAGCGTGGCGATCCGTGTGTTCAATTCGGTCAGTTTCGCTTTCAAATCTTCCACTGTTAATCTCGCTCCTTTTATCAGAATTACTCATCACTACTCACCCTGTGTCATTGCGAGGAGGCGTTTTGTGCCGACGAGGCAATCTCCACACGGCGAATGCGGAGATTGCTTCGCAAAAAACGCTACTCGGAAACTTCCCCCTGTCATTGCGAGGCGTAGTGTGCCGAAGCAATCCCCAATGCGGCATTGGGGATTGCTTCGGCGCAAAACCCGCTCCTCGCAATGACAATGACAGCGCGCGTTTCTGTCCTTTTGACATGCCCGCCGACGGGCATGAGGTTCTCGCAATGACAGGGCGGCTGAGTAGATACAATTACTCTAGCAACGCGGTCACAAATTCCTGCGCGTCGAATTCCGCCCAGTCGTCCAGCGTTTCACCCGTGCCGATGAATTTAATCGGCACCTGTAACTCTCTGGCGATGGCAAAGACAATGCCCCCTTTGGCGGTGCCATCGAGTTTCGTCAGAATCAGGCCGGTGAGCGGCGTGGCTTTTTTAAACTCGCGCGCTTGTTGCAAGCCATTCTGCCCGGTCACGGCATCGAGCACGAGAAACGTATCGTGGGGCGCGTGCGGATCGTTCTTTTGCAGCACGCGCGCGATTTTTTCCAGTTCCTTCATCAAGTTGAATCTGGTTTGCAAACGTCCTGCCGTGTCCACGATCAGATAATCGGCGTGCCGCGCTCGGGCGGCTTGCCACGCGTCGAATGCCACCGCACCAGGGTCAGCCCCGGGCTGATGCGCGACGACTTCGGCGCCGACACGTTGTCCCCAAATCTTCAATTGATCAATCGCCGCCGCGCGAAAGGTATCGGCGGCAGCCAGCACGACTTTTTTGTTTTGCGTTTTGTAATAGTGCGCCAGTTTGGCGATGCTCGTGGTCTTGCCCGAACCGTTGACTCCCACCACAAGCACGACATAGGGAGACGAGAGGTTGGAAGGTGCACGTGACGGAGGAATTTGCAACAGTGCGAGCAATTCTTCCTTGAGCATTGCCTGAACGCGTGCCGCTTCGCGCACATGCGCCTGGTCCGCGCGCGCGCGCAGTTTGTCCACCAGGGCAATGGTCGTCTCTACTCCCACATCCGCGCCGATGAGCGTTTCCTCCAAGTCACTCCAGAATTCCTCGTTCACCTCGTTTTTGGCAACCAGCGCGGTGAGGCGCGTCAAGAACGAGGCGCGCGTTTTGGTCAGACTTGTTTTGATTTGCTGTGGACGACGAAAGAGAGAAAGCATGGGTGTATTGCGTAGTGCGTATTGTGTAGTGCGTGGTGAGTTAGAGTACTTCTAATCTGCCCCACTCACGCATCAACTCGTGCAAAGTATTTTGCACCTGACTGTAACTGGTCGAGTGATTCGGAAAATCGAGCTGGACGATGCCTTGCGGATTGGGTACGTAGAACGTGAACCGATCGTGTCCATTCACGCTCGACAACAATGCGAAGAGTTCGCGCATTCGTCGCACATCCTCAGCATAGTCGTTGGTGCGCGCGAGGAAAATGCGCAAGTGCCGCGCAGGTTGATACGGCGCGCGCGCTTCGGCAACGTGCCGGGGTTCAACCGGTGTTTCACTGCCGTTACCGTTTGCTGTGTATTGCGTTGCTGCATGTTGCGCAGATCGTTCCGCCTCCTGCCCACTGCCCACCGAACACTGAACACCCTCCTCCGGCGGTTCCTCCGGTGGTGGCGGTAATTGCCCCGGGTCTTCAAATGGCATCTCTGCGCCCAACTCCGCCAGTGCCGCTTCGTCCGCATCGGGCATGGCATATTGCACGGGCATTGTGCCGGTGGACGCCGATGTTGCTTCGGTGCTGTACTCTTCAGCGGAGTCACACACCACCTGGAGTTTGCCCTCGCGCACATCCACCTTGCCTTTGACGAAAACAACAGCATCGTGTTGCCACAGGGCACGCGTCCGCTCGAACACTTTGGGGAACACGGTCAATTCCACCAGACCTGATGGGTCTTCGAGCGAGACGAACGCCATTGTATCGCCTTTCTTGGTCGTGATGACGCGCACACTGGTCACGACGCCTGCCAGCGTAACCGTTTGGCGTGCCAGCGATTCGTCGAGTTGCTGTGCCAGATGGGTCACGCGCTTGTCCGCGTGTTTTGCCAGACGCAAGAGCGGATTGTCCGAAAAGTATGCGCCGGTCAATTCTTTCTCCGCTGCCAGTTTATCGCGCTGCGGAATTTCCGGTTCGTCGGGCAAGAGACCGAATGTGTCCACCGGCGCGGCGACCGCGAGCGCGCCAAACATCGAAAGTTGACCGCGCTCGCTCGCCTCGTGCGCGGCTTGCGAAGCCGCCAGCATTCGGTCGAGGACTTTTAGCAGTTGCGAACGGCGTCCAAAATCGTCCAGCGCGCCGGCTTTGATGAGCGATTCGAGCACGCGCCGATTCACCTGCCGCAAGTCCACGCGACGGCAAAAATCGTCCAGCGATTTGAAAGGACCACCTTGTTTGCGCGCGTTCACGATAACCTCGACCGCGCTCACACCAACGTTTTTGATCGCGCTCAACGCAAAGTAAATGCCTCGACTGTCCGGCGTGATGGTAAAGATGACATCGCTGGTGTTCACGTTCGGTGGTACCACTTCGATACCCATTCGGCGCACTTCGCTCACCAACTGCCCCACTTTTTCGACGTTACCGATTTCGGTGGTGAGCAGCGCGGTCATATATTCGAGTGGATAGTGCGCTTTGAGAAACGCCGTCTGGCAGGTCAACACAGCATAATTTGCCGCGTGCGCTTTGTTAAAACCATAGCGCGCAAAAAATTCAATGTCGCTGTAAATGGCTTCTGCCACTGCGCGTTCGATGCCGTTGGCTACTGCGCCCTGCACAAATTTCTCGCGATGGGCTTCGATCTTCTCTTTGATTTTCTTGCCTACCGCTTTGCGAATTTCGTCCGCTTCGCCCGGTTTGTATCCGGCGAGGGCAACGGCAATCTGAATGATTTGCTCCTGATAAACAATGATGCCAAACGTTTCTTCGAGAATCGGTTTGAGTTTGGGATGTTTGTACTCGACGCGCTCTTTGCCGTGCAAACGATTGATATAAGTGCCGATGTGTTCCATCGGGCCAGGGCGATACAAACTAATCGTTGCGACGACGTGTTCAAATTTGGTAGGGCGCAACTGCTGGAGCACTTTGCGCATCCCCGTACCTTCGACTTGAAACACGCCGGTCACATCGCCGCGCGCTAGCAAATCGAAGGCTTTGGGGTCTTCGACGGGAATGTTGTTCAAATCGTAGGTGATGCCGTGACGTTGCTGAATCAACTCGCACGCGCGACGCATCACGGTGAGCGATGCCAGCCCCAGATAGTCCATCTTCAACAAGCCGACGCGCTCGAGCCAGTTCATTTCGTATTGCACGACGGGAAAACCGCCGCTGTTGTCACCTTTGGTCGGACGATGCAGGGGCGCGTACTCGACCAGCGGACGATCCGCGACGACGACGCCGGCGGCGTGTGTGCCCGCGTTGCGCACCACACCCTCCAGCAAGCGCGCGTTGTCAATCAACTTGCGAATGTAATCACTCTCTTCGTACGCCTGACGAAACTCGGGGATTTTTTCCAGACACTCGTCTATGCGGACGTTCGGTCCCGCAGGGAGCATCTTGGCAATGCGATCCACTTCGTTGAGCGGATAATCGAGCGCGCGTCCCACATCGCGAATCGAGGCTTTGGCTGCCATCGTGCCGAAGGTGATAATCTGGGCAACATTGTCCTTGCCGTACTTTTGAATCGTGTACTCGATGAGTTCGGCGCGCCGATCGTCTTGAAAATCCAGATCAATGTCGGGCATCGAAATACGCCCTGGATTGAGAAACCGCTCGAAGATGAGGTGATGCTTGAGCGGATCGAGATTGGTGATGCCCGCACAGTACGCCGCCATCGAACCTGCTGCCGAGCCGCGCACGTTGAACCAGATGTCGCGCTCGCGCGCCGCGCGAATCAAATCCCACACAATCAAAAAGTAGGTATCGAATCCCATCGCGTGGATGACACTCAGTTCGTACTCCAGACGCTGGCGCGCTGCGGCGTTGCCGTTTGGATAACGTTTTTTGAATCCCTCTTCGCACAGATGGCGCAGGTACGTTTCGGGCGTAAACCCTTCGGGCACAGGGAAGACGGGCAGGTGATACCCTTTGAAATCCAGGTCCACATTGCACCGTTCCGCGATGGCGAGTGTGTTGGTGAGCGCTTCGGGAATCTCGTGCCAGAGCGCGTGCATCTCTTCAGAGGAGCGCAGATAGTAATCGCTCCCGTCCATTCGCATCCGTTTCGGATCGGTGACGACGGTGTTCGTTTGAATGCAGAGCAGGATGTCCTGCGCGCCCGCGTCTTCGGGACGCAAATAGTGCGCATCGTTCGTTGCCACCACCGGCAAATTAAATTCGCGCGCCAGCGCGAGGAGATGCTGATTGAGTGTAGCAAAATCGCCGACGCGATGGTGTTGCAGTTCGATGTAAAAACGATCGGCAAATACCTCGCGAAACCATGCCAGCGTGCGTCGCGCTTCGTCGTAACGTCCTTCGAGAATCAAGCGCGGCACCGGACTGGACGGACAACCAGTGGTGCAAATCAAACCCTCGTGGTATTGCGCAAGCAGCTCGCGATCCAGGCGCGGATAGTAGTAGAATCCTTCCAGTTGTGCCGCTGATGCCAGCTTCAACAAATTTTGATAGCCGACGTTGTTTTCGACAAGCAAGAGCAGGTGATAGGCATTGCGATCCTCTTTCGGATCGCGATCGTGCCGCGAGTGTCTGGCAAAGTAGGCTTCCATACCGATAATCGGCTTGATGCTTTGCGCTTTGCACGCATCGTAGAATTCAATCGCGGCAAACAACGCGCCGTGATCGGTCAGAGCGAGCGCGGGCTGTCCCAGTTCTGCCGCGCGCGCGGCAAGGTCTCTGGGATGTGGCAGACCATCGAGTAAACTGTATTCACTGTGGACGTGCAGATGAACAAACTCGGGCATAGGGATTCTGGTGGCAGAAAGTAAACAGGTAAACGGCAGTTCGTTTACCTGTTTACATTATAGCACAATTATTCTTTTGTGACACGTTCATTCAGGTGATGCACGAAAATTTTAAGTTTGTGGAATTCGCACTGTCTAACGACTCGCCTTGACCTCGAATTGATTTGTTTTGACCAACTGTCCCTCCAGATAAATTTCCACACGATACGTGCCTTCGGGCAACTTGTTCGCGTCCGCCAGCAAAACGGGATACCACTGATTCCCTGCTACAGTGCGTCGTCGCTCGGTCTTTGCCAGCGTGTTACCTCGATAGAGTCGAATTTCGAGTGACGTGCCGGCGGAGAGCGCGATGCCGGCAACCGCGCAATAAATCGGCTGGGTGCGCTCAAAGCGATGAATGTTTGCGCTGTAATCGGCGGGCGAACCATCTTTCTCCACCTGCCACGCCATCGTCGCCGCGAGGATGAGCGGCGCGCTCGCCGTGCCACCGCGCAATGCAAACTTTGCCAGCAGGTATTCGTAGATGCGTTGATCGGTCCAATAATTTACCTGCTTGCTCCCAGCACTCATATACGTCCACAATTTTTTTGACGGCGTGCTTGCCAGTTCCTGTTCCCGTTGCACCCAATAACCCGGCGTCAGAATCTCAACGCCCGGACGCGGGGGCTG
>Ga0209162_1001336_pt1 | contig 24484 bp, 18 predicted proteins | sample YNPNPMetaG_FD_187121 | JGI IMG/M metagenome (GOLD analysis project Ga0209162, IMG submission 187121) | Anoxygenic and chlorotrophic microbial mat microbial communities from Yellowstone National Park, USA - YNP NP MetaG (SPAdes) (version 2) ...
CTACGCCTTGATTGTTTTGGCACGGCCGCTTTATCCGAACAGCAACAAGATTATTTTGACGACCCCGTTGCAAAGACTTGCCAACTACCAAGATCACGAAGAAACAGGAATGGCAAATCTTTTCCCAATTTCATCTTTTGACCCTGGTAGACTTGTGTTCTTGGTAGTGAGTAATTTGACAATGTCAAGTTAAACTCTTGTTCTATAAACTCTACGCATTCTGTCACTGCGAGCAAAGCGAAGCAGTCTCCTGGCTTGCAAGGAGATTGCTTCGTCGCAAAAAACGCTCCTCGCAATGACAACTATACGAAAAGATGACATGGTCAAAGTAACCAGTCCCTTGGCCGCTTTCGTGTTGACAATCTTTTGCAGAGAAACATGAATCGTTTTCTTCCTTCCTTCTCCCGCTATTACCGCTGTTTTCTTGGCCTCGTCTTGTTGGTAGCAAGTGGCTGCAACGCCTGGCCTCAGACCACTCCGCCAGCGGCTGATGTGGTTGTTGTTGAAACCACTCAAGAAGTGACACGCCAGGTAACAGTTGTTGTTACACGCGTCCTGACAAAAGTGGTCACTGCCACCCCCCGCCCTACCTGGGAATTTACCCCTACTCTCTCTCTTTCCCCGACAACCACCCCTACTCCCCCTCCCCCGCACGCTTCTCTCCTGAAAACAACGGACTGTTTGTATGGCCCGGCTGACTTTTATCTCTATAAGACCACCTATCCTGCCGGCACACAACTGGAAGTGGTGGGGCGCAGCCAGGACGCTCTCTGGATTAACGTTCAAGAAATTCAGGGATGGAATTCTTGTTGGATACCCGCCGAAAATGCTTCGCTAGACCGTGGACAGGTAACAGACTTACCTTTTGTCTATACTGACCTTCCGTTGACACGATATGAATATCGCCCCCCCGCAGCACACGCCGTGCGAGAGGGCGAAATCGTCACTGTCTCGTGGGAGGCAGTCTGGATGTCCAAAGATGAACTGCGAGGCTACCTCATTGAGGCATGGGTTTGTCAAAACGGACAACTCGTCTTTTTGCCAATTGGCATTCAACCCACCTATGAAGAAAACGCTGGCATACTCAGTGTGCAAATCAGGGATGAAAGCGGTTGCGACCAGCCTTCCAGTGCTCAAATTGCGACAGCATCTAAACGGGGATATACCCTCTTTGCAAAAATCTTTTGGCCGCCGCCGTAATCCCGCTGCTCTCAAGTTAGAATTGTCTCTTGCGTTATCAGGCATCCATCCAAACGTCCCAAAGGTTTGATTTGACCGTTGGGACGTTTGAGAATCACTGGTCAAATAATTTTTTGTTCTCGCCCACCCACTCGAACAACCGCCGCACCCCCTCCTCCACCCCCACCTTTGGCTTCCAACCTAACTCGCGCTCAGCCTTGCGAATGTCGGCCACAAAGACTTTCTGGTCGCCAGGGCGCCAGTCGCCATGCGCCACCGGGATGGGTTTACCAAGCAGGCTCTCCAGCAGCGGGCCAAACTCCCTCCAGACGGCGAGCGTGTTTGCCGGTCCGCCACCGAGGTTATAGACCTGCCCGGCCACGCGGTCAATGGAAGCAATGGCGGCATCGTAGGCATCGAGCAGATCTTCAACGTAAAGCACATCGCGCACCTGTTTGCCATCCCCGTAAATGGTGATTTGCCGCCCTGTGAGCGCAGCGATGACCATCCAGGCCAGCCAGCCCTGGTCTTCGATACCAAATTGACGCGGTCCATAAATACAGGATTGCCGAAAGACGACCGAGCGCAGGCCATAAATGCGGGCATAGTCTCGCACGTACTGGTCCCCGGTGCCTTTGGAGCAGCCATAAGGGGAATGAAAGTCCAGGGGTTGGGTTTCGGGGCAACCGAAAGGCAGGTTTTGGTACTCCCAGCGCGTTTCCCGTTCCACCACCGGCACGTTTTCCATCTCTCCATAGACCTTGTTGGTGGAGGCATACAAAACCACCGGCTGGCGTTCACTCAACCGCGCCGCTTCGACGACGTTGAATGTCCCCAGCGCGTTGATTTCGAAGTCTGGCCGCGGGTCGGTGACGGAGGTCGTCACCGCCACTTGAGCCGCCAGGTGAACGATGACATCGGCCTCGCGAGCGGCCTCGGTCAGGCGGGTTGCATCGCGCACGTCAGCGACGATGAGGCGGAAGGCGCGCTCCCCAAATTGGGCACGCAGCCATTCGAGGTTACGCGCCGCACCGGCCCGGGAGAGGTTATCGTAAATCACAACCGTTTCCCCCCGTTGCAGCAAGCGATAGACATAGTTCGAGCCGATGAATCCGGCTCCACCGGTAATCAGATACGTTTTAGTCATGTTCCATTCTCTTTCTCAACTGATGATAAATTCCCAGCAGCGTTTCGCCCTCGGTCGAAAGGGCATACAAGCCAATCACGCCGGTAATGAGATAGGCAAAGAGGTGGTCGGTCACTGCCAGCGCCAGAGAGGCCGACTGATCGCCCGTGACGAGGGTAAGCGCCCCGGCCAGGGCGCCCTCAAAGGTGCCAATGGCCCCTGGCAGGGACGGGATGGCATTGCCAAACGCCACCGCCCCCAACCCAAACACAGCCCACACCGGCCGCGCCGACGGGAAAAACGCCAGCAACAACACGTAAAACTGCCCCACTGCGATGGCCCAGTTGAGCGTCATCCACAGCAAGAAGCGCAGAAAAAGCCAGCCATCGGTCAGGACAGCCAGGCCCGAAAACAAGGGAAGAAAGAAATTCTCGCCGGTTGTGCGCACATGGGGCCAGCGCGCCGTCAGACGTTGAAACAGGTGCAGGGTTTGCTCGCGATGCTTGGCGATGACGTAGAGCGCAAGCAAACCCACCAGCACCAGGGCACCGACCGTCAGGGCAATCGGTTCAGCACGTTGTGCGCCCACCACAAAAGGCACAGCACTCAGCAAAAGGGCCGCCGAAAAGGCCAGGTCCACCACCCGCTCGATGACCACCGTTGAAAAGACATCCAGGAAGTTCAACCCGGCTTTGCGACCAAGCAAGAAGGCGCGTCCAACCTCGCCCAATCGGAACGGGAAGACGTTATTCAGCAAATAGCCTTCGCAGAGCGTCAGGAACGCGTGTCGGTAGGAGGCACGTCCGCGTAAGAGCGTCCGCCAGACAACGGCGCGCACAGCCAGCCACAGCAGCGAGGTCAGCACGAATGCCGCCAACAGCCCAACCTGCGCTGTGCGGAGCGCCTCGACAAAGCGGCGCAGGTCCACAAAATAAGAAATGGCTGCAATGGCAAGAAGACTGAGAAGCGTTCCCGGCAGCCAGCGGCGGGCGGATTTCCAAAATCGGGACATAAAAACCTTTCAACGCGAAGGACACCAAGGGTCATGAAGGAAAAGATTCACAAAGGTTTTCCTTGTGTTTTCTCCTTTGTGCTCCGTTGTGTCCTTCGTGTTACGAATCACTCCTCTTCCAGTCTCAATACCGCCATGAAGGCCTCTTGTGGAATTTCGACATTGCCGACCATCTTGAGGCGTTTCTTGCCTTTTTTCTGCTTTTCGAGCAATTTCTTCTTGCGGGTGATGTCGCCACCGTAGCACTTGGCCAATACATCCTTGCGCAAGGCTTTGACATTGGCGCGGCTGATAATTCGCCCCCCAGCAGCAGATTGAATCGCCACGTCGAACAACTGGCGTGGGATGAGGTCTTTGAGGCGAGTAATCATCCGCTGCCCCTTGTGGTAGGCGTCCTTTTTGTGGACAATGGTGGCCAAAGCATCCACCGGCTCTCCATTGACCAGGATTTCCAGTTTTTGCAATTCGTCCGGGCGGTATTCCAGAAACTGATAGTCCAGCGAGGCATAGCCGCGCGTCCTGCTCTTCAACTCGTCGAAGAAGTCCACGATAATCTCAGACAGCGGAATTTCGTAATTCAACTGAACGCGGTGCGGGGCGGGATATTCCGGTCCTTTGAAAATTCCGCGCCGCTTGGTCACCAGGTCCATAATCGGGCCATAGTACTCGGTGGGCGTGATGATTTCGATCGTCACCCACGGCTCACGGATTTCGACAATTTCGCCCTCATCGGGCAAATCAGCGGGAGTATCTACGATTTTTGTTGTCCCGTCGCGCAGCAGCACCTCGTAGGCTACCGTGGGAGCAGTGAAGACCACGTCCAGATCGTACTCGCGCTCGATGCGCTCCTGAATGATTTCCATGTGGAACAAGCCCAAAAAGCCGGCGCGGAAGCCATAGCCGAGCGCCTGCGAAGTTTCGGGTTCAAAGACGAGTGAGGCATCGTTGAGTTGCAACTTTTCGAGGGCATCGCGCAAATCCTGATAATCGTCGGCTTCTGCAGGATAGATGCCGGCGAAGACCATCGGCTTGGGGTGGCGGTACCCCGGCAACGGTTCCGCAGCGGGGCGGGCAGTGCTGGTGATCGTATCCCCTACCCGCGCGTCGTGCACGGTCTTCAGGCCAGTGGCGATGTAGCCGACCTCGCCAGCGGTCAGCGCTTCGACGGGCTTCATCCCCGGCGAAAAGACGCCCACTTCAATCGGCTTCACCTGCGCACCGGTGGACATCAGGTGAATATCATCACTGATAGATACCCTGCCATCCATGACCCGCACATAGGTAATGACGCCCTTGTAGGAGTCGTAATGCGAATCGAAGACCAGCGCACGCAGCGGTGCGTTGGGGTCTCCCTTTGGCGGGGGAATGCGCTGCACAATGGCCTCGAGAACGGCCTCCACGTTCGTCCCGTCCTTGGCCGAGACGCGCAGGATCGACTCGGGCGGGACGCCGAGCAGGCTGGCAATGTCTTCTGCCACCTCGTCCGGGCGGGCAGTGACCAGGTCAATTTTATTGATGACGGGGATGATTTCGAGATTGGCCTCAATGGCCTGGTAGAGGTTGGCCAGCGTCTGGGCTTCAATGCCCTGGGTGGCATCCACCACCAGCACGGCTCCCTCGCAGGCAGCCAGCGCACGGCTGACCTCGTAACCAAAATCCACATGGCCAGGGGTGTCAATCAAATTGAGTTCATAGGTCTGACCATCGGCTGCGGTGTAATGCATGCGCACAGCCGAGGCCTTGATAGTGACCCCTTTCTCACGCTCGAGGTCCATCGAATCGAGAATCTGTTCAGTGGTATCACGGTCAGAAACGGTGCCGGTGAGATGCAACAACCGGTCGGCGAGGGTGGACTTGCCGTGATCCACGTGAGCGATGATGCAGAAGTTACGGATATTTGCAGCCATAAGCGCCGAAAGTATACCCGATTTTGGGCGCAGAGAAACACAGATCATATGGGTTTCTCAAAGTCACTTGACGACCGGCGCAGAACATACTGCTCACCGTTTCACCGCTGAATCGCAGAGAGCGCAGAAATTTTGCATGGTTCCCCCTGTGTTTGCATTGTTGCGGTCAAAGTTAGCCAAACGCCCTTAGTTTGCGCTGCGATGGTCAGGAATGACAGGAGCATGAGTATAGCCTCTTTGTCTTTTAGAATCAAAACCGTCAGGCTGCCTGTAACGGAGCCTGACGGTTTGGATCAGTTGCGGGGGGTGGATTTGAACCACCGACCTCCAGGTTATGAGCCTGACGAGCTGCCACTGCTCTACCCCGCGTCGGGTGCTTGCTATTCCTTAGCGAGCGAGCCGCAATTGTACACCGGCCCGCCGGAGGCGTCAAGGATTCAGATTGATTTCCTGGCTGTAAAGGTACATTGTCCCAGGAATGCGATCATCGGCCTGGCTGATGGTCAGGCGCACCGGCGTAAAGGACGATACACGATAGGGCAGGCTGATCGAAAAGGGGACATAGAGGTCGTCTGGATTAGGCTGAATGGGAACTTCTTGTGAAGCCAGGACCGCGCCCTGGCGGTCAATTAATTCAATCAACAGCGGCGAAGCATTGTAGGGACGCATTTTGCCAGCCACCAGCAAATTGCCGCCGGCAATGCGCTTGCCTACGGCGGGCGAATCGAGCACGCAACGCTCCGCAAGATTACCCGGCGGGTTAATGACGGGCAGACCATCTGAAAGGAGCAGAAGATGGACCGATTGAACGGCCATCCGCCGCCCAAATTCGTCGCGGGTGGTGAGAGTCAGTCGCCCCAGTTCAGCAGCACCGCGCGGCTGGAAGTCCAGGCTCCAGGAGAAGAAGGCCCATTTGTAATCTGTGTTCAGTTGCAACAGTTCGGAGGCCAAAACTGTACCATCCTCGCCGAAGAGTTGGATGAGGCCCTGGTTGTCGTGCCCCGGTACCGCATACCCGTAAAATGAGACCGGCGAGGTGACGCGTGAGAGTGGCCCCGGCGAGTAGAACTGAATGGTCGCCGACCCGGCCTGCGGTTGGGGAATGGCAGTAGGTTGAGCAGTGGGAAGAGCCAGGGTGGGCAGCGGAGGCGCGGGGAGGGCCGTGTCTGTCGGCTGGGGGGACGGGGAAACGGTCGGCTCGGGAGGCAGCGGGGTCGGAGAAACGATGTCTGGGGTAAGAGAAGCGGCAAGAACGGGCTGCGGAGAGGGCTGCGCTGGGGTGACGGCGGGCAGGTCCGGGGGCCGGGCCGCTTCGGCAGCAGGCGGCGTGGAGGGCAGGCAGGCTGTCAAGGCGGCGAGCAGGAGACAGGTCAGGATGAGGCGGCGAGTCATATCGGTTATTATAAACAAGAGACGCCCCTTGCGGGGCGTCGGGCTTTAGAGATTGTAGATTTCGCCGTATTTTCGGCGCAGGTAACGCATGTAAGGCGCGGCGTCAATTTTTGAGCCGACCACGCGCTGGACGAGTTCCTGGGGCATGAACTTGCGCCCGTGGACGTGGATGTTGGTCCGCAGCCAGCCGAGCAGAGCATCGAATTTGCCCTGGCGGAACTGGTCATCGAGGTCGGGGATGTCCTGGTTGATTTTTTCCCACAGTTGGGCCGAGATGAGGTTGCCGAGAGCGTAGGTGGAGAAGTAGCCAAATAAGCCCCACGACCAGTGAATATCTTGAAGGACGCCCTGGGCATCATTGGGCGGGGTGAGGCCGAGATATTCTTGCATTTTGGCGTTCCAGACCTCCGGGAGGTCTTTGACAGCCAGTTTGCCTTCGATGAGGCCCAATTCGATTTCCAGGCGCAGCATGATGTGGAGGTTGTAGGTGGCTTCATCGGCCTCGACGCGGATGAAGGATGGCTGGACTTTGTTGATGCCTTTGTAGAAGGCGTCCAGGGGGACATCGGCCAGTTGGGGGAATTTGGATTGCAAGATGGGGTAGAAGTGTTGCCAGAAGGGGTAGGAACGGCCCACGAGGTTTTCCCACATGCGGCTCTGGGACTCGTGGACGGCAAGCGATGCACCGCCGATGAGGTTGGTGCGCAGCAGGCTCTGGCTTACACCCTGTTCGTACATGGCATGACCGGCCTCGTGCATGGTGCCGAAGAGCATGGAGTTGAGGAAGTTGGGGGCGATGCGGGTGGTAATGCGCACGTCGTTGACGCCGGGGCCGCCGGTGAAGGGGTGGGCAGATTTGTCCTGCCGGCCACGCTCCCAGTCGTAGCCGAACTTGGTGATGACTTCTACGCCAAATTCCCACTGTTTTTGCTCATCGAAGGGTTGATGCAAGAAGGAATCGTCCACCTGTGGCCGGGCGGCAATGGCGCGGATAAGTTCGACCTGTTGGGGGCGCAGGGCGTCGAAGATGGCTTTGACGTCAGCGGTTTTCATCTCCGGCTCGTAGCCATCGAGCAGGATGTCGTAGGGATGGTCAGCCGGGGGGAAGAAGCCAACGAAGCGGTGGGTAAGTTCGACGATTTTTTCGAGGTGCGGGCGGAAGATGGAGAAATCGGATTTGGCGCGCGCTTCGGCCCAGGCCTGGTTTGCCAGGGTAACCACCTGCGCCTGTTCGACGACGAATTCGGGCGGGATGCGGGTGGCGCGTTCATAGTCGCGGATGGCAAACTTGATGAGGCGGGCGTCGTCCGAATCGGGGTCGAGGGTCTCGGCATAGGGGCGGAGGTCATCGAGCAGTTTGCCCAGTTCGGGGGAGGTGCCGATTTCGTGGGCAATTTTGTTGAGGGTGGCGAGTTGCTGACCGCGCATTTCCGCTGCCTTAGGAGGCATGTAGGTCTGCTGGTCCCAGTTCAAAATGGCTTGCGCGCCGCCCAAATCAGCCAGGGTGGCAAGAATTTCTTTGAGTTTGGCGAGTTTTTTCTCCACAGCGGATCCTTTTGATGCAAGAATTGAGAGAGCCACAGGAAACGGCAGGGGCGATTATAACGGTAAGAGGAGACCCACGGCAAGGCATTGATCCAGATGAAATATGGCTTTCTCAAAGCCCCTTGCTAACCTGTGCGGAACATGGCGATTGAACAACCGCTGCGTACGCACAGTACACAGAAATTTTTTGTGGTTTTCTCTGCGTTCTCAGCGGCTCTGCGGTGAAAACTTTGACTTTGAGACAACCATGCGAGATAAAACCTCCCGAAAGTTTGCAAACCTTCGGGAGGGTGTTCTCGTTACTCGTAGCGAAGGGCTTCGACCGGTTCGAGGTTGGCTGCCCGATTGGCCGGGTAAATGCCAAAGAACAGGCCTACGGCTGCAGAGAAAAGGGTAGCCAGAAGGATGGAGTCGACGCCAATGGAGGGAGTCAGGGGGGTGCCAGAGGCAGCAGCAATGCGCCCGACGATGAAGGCAATCAGCCAGCCAAGAGCAATGCCAATCAGGCCGCCGATGAGGCTCAGGAGCGAGGATTCGGTCAGGAACTGGATGAGGATGTCGCGTTTGCGCGCTCCCAGCGCTTTGCGCAGACCAATTTCGCGGGTCCGTTCGGTGACCGAGACAAGCATGATGTTCATGATGCCGATTCCACCTACCAGCAAGGAAATTCCAGCAATGCCACCGAGGAAGATGGTGAGAACGCCGGTGACTGTTTCAGCCACGTCAATGAAATCTTGCTGGGAGAAGATGGTGAAATCGTCTGCGCCGATGGGGGTATTGTGGCGCTGGCGGAGGATTTGGGCAATTTCCTCGGTGGCCTGAGGAATGGAGTCCACGTCCAGCACCTGGACAAGAATCAGGCCCACCCGCTGACGGTTGCTGCGCTGGAGGATGCGCGTCTGGGCCGTCTCGAGAGGGACAATGACATCCGCATCCTGGCTTCCCATCATGCCACCGCCGCGCGGCTCCAGCACGCCCAAAATGCGGAATGGTTGGCCGTTGATGCGCAGGGTTTCGCCGACCAAGCCATTGCGATAACCAAACAACTTGTCTGCCACATCTGGACCAATGACAACTACTGAGGCGTATTCGAGACGATCTGCATCCGTGAAAAATTCTCCCTCAAGCAGGGCGTAATTGCGCATGGTGAAATATTCGGGGGTCGTGCCGGTCACCGAGACCTGCATCTGCTCGCCGTTAGCGGTCAGGATGGCTCCTCCCTGTACCGCTGGTGCGACCGCCACCACAGACGGGGCCTGGAAGGGGTCGGCAATGGCGGCAGCATCGCTGAGGGTCAGCGGCTTGGGGTTGCGGATATCATCGCTACCGCCGGAAATGATGAAGAGAAGATTGGTGCCAATTCCGCTGATGGAGCCCGTGATCGTATCCTGGGCGCCGCGTCCCACGCCCAGCATGGCAATCACCGCGCCGACGCCGATGACGATGCCCAGGATGGTCAGTCCGGAACGCAGTTTATTTGCATTGAGGCTTTCGAGGGCTTCAAGGATTGCTTGTGCCAGATTCATGCCCGTTTTTCCTTTCTAATTTCCAGAGCCTAAGCATTCTCAATCAGCCCATCCTTCAAGCGGATGATGCGTTGGGCTTGTGAGCCGACGTTGGGGTCGTGCGTGACGATAATCAACGTTGTGCCAAATTCGCGATTGAGATTGAGCAGAAGGTTCATAATTTCCTGCCCGACTTTCGAGTCGAGGTTGCCGGTTGGCTCGTCGGCCATGATAATGGCAGGGTTGTTGACCAATGCTCGGGCAATGGCCACCCGCTGCTGCTGCCCGCCGGAGAGTTCTGTCGGACGATGGAAGAGGCGGTCAGCGAGTCCCACCGCCTCCAGAGCTGCCTGGGCGCGCTCACGCCGTTTTTTCTGCACACCAGCATAGCGCAGAGGCAGTTCCACATTGGCCAGAGCATTAGCCCGAGGTAAGAGATTGAAGGACTGAAACACAAAGCCGACTTTGCGATTGCGAATGCTGGCGAGTTGGTCATCGCTCAATTCCGAAACCACCTCGCCATCGAGCACATACTTGCCTGAGGTCGGCTGGTCCAGGCAGCCGAGGATGTTCATCAAGGTAGATTTGCCCGAACCCGAAGGTCCCATAATGGCGACGACTTCGCCGCGGGCAATTTGAAGCGAGACGCCTCTCAGTGCCTGGACTTCAACGTCACCCATTTTGTAGATTTTGGTCAGGTTTTCAGCCTGAATAACCCAGTCCATCATAATTTCACCTTTCAGCGCCGAACAAAGGGAGGTGGACCCTGAACATTTTGCTCATTGAACAATTCCGGCGAGGGGTTGAGAATGATGACATCGCCCTCTGCTAAATCGCCCTCAAGGACCTGGCTGTAAAAGTCGGAAGTCGCTCCCAAACTAATCTCAACCGGTTCCGGTTGCCCATTGCGGACCACAAAAATATAGCGTTTTCCTTCAACCAGCCGAACGGCGCGGTTGGGGACAAGGAGGACATCATCGAGTTGCATCACCTGAATGGTGACGGCTGCGGTCATGCCGGGTTTGACGTTTTCATCAGCGTCTGTCAGTTCGACTGTCACGGTGAAATTCACCACGCCCTGTGTCACAGTTCCCGCCTGGGCTACCTGAACCACTTCGCCGTGATATTCCCGACCAAGAACCGCGTCAAACGTCACGATGACAGGCTGGCCAACGGCTACGCTGTTGATGTTGACTTCTGAAACCTGCACATCCACCAGCAAGCGGGAAAGGTCATCGACTCGAAAGCCCACGGTGCCAGGGCTGACCTGGTCACCGGGGAGAGGATTGGCCACCGTGATCACGCCATCAAACGGTGCCTCCAACCGTGACATGCGGACCGTGGCCCGCGCTGCGTCAACTCGAGCCTGCGCTGCCAGTACATCATCCGGATCGGGGCCATCTTTGAGCCGCTCCCACTCGCGTTTTGCATCTTCCAATTGCGCCTCCGCCAGAGCCAGATTAGCGCGCGCTTTTTCAATATCTGTACCTGAAGGAACCAGTAAAAAGTAATTCAGGCTATTCTGTGCTCGCTCTACAGCCAGGCGGGCATTATAGAGGGCAGTATATGCCTGTGCCTTTTGAGGATCATCATCAGGATGATCTTTGTACAAATTGTAGACCGATTCAGCCTGCTTCAAATTGTTTTGCGCCAGTGTCAGTTGCGACTGCGCATTTAAAATATCATCGCTGGTCGCGCCGCGACTGGGAGATAACATGCTGTTGAGCGTGGCCTTGGCACTATCATACTTTTGTTGGGCCGTGACCAGGGCCAGTTGCGCCTGAGCACGGGCAGTATCAGAAGTGAGCAAATTCTCCAAAGTACGTTCAGCATTTACCAAATCTGCCTGTGCCAGGATAATGCTTTGAGGCAGAGAAGACGGTTCCAGAGAAGCCAGAACATCGCCTTGTTTTACTTTGTCTCCAACCGAGACGTTCACCGATGCCACTGTGCCACTCGTCTGCCAGGTCAAAATGGCCGATTGATTGGCGCGCACGTTGCCAGTTGCCCCAACGCTGGCAATTAAGGTGCCGCGTTCGACCACCGCTGTCTGATAGCCGCTCAACAAATCTGCGGTTTGATTGGAGCGACGGATGGCAATAAAGACAATCAAAGCAACCACAACCAGCGCAAGCAGTGCAAGCGTCTTACGCTTGAGGATGGCCGCCCAAATTTTCTTGATTCCTTCAAAGATTCTTTTCATCAGTTCACCTCCACGAATAAACAATGCGATTGTAACCGTCCTATATCCAATTTCCAAAGAAAATAGGACCAGTTCTTATACGACTCTTACGCAACACGGCAAGTAATTTGACAATGTCAAGTTAAACTCTTGTTCTATAAACTCTACGCATTTTGTCACTGCGAGCAAAGCGAAGCAGTCTCCTGGCTTGCAAGGAGATTGCTTCGTCGCAAAAAACGCTCCTCGCAATGACAACTATACGAAAAGATGACATTGTCAAAGTAATTAAGGCATTTCCAGGTGATTTTATTCGAAAAACGTATCTACCTTCATCTCCCTTGCTGCAAGTTAGAAAGAAAACAGTTGGCTTGACTGCAAAAAGGCTTTCAATCACGAAGGATGCGAAATTTCACAAAGGTCTCTTGATTGTTTTTTTGTGATCCTTTGGGTTCTTCGCAATCGATGATGATAATTTCAGCGCAAAAACTCACCGCGGAGACGCCGAGAGCGCAGAGAGATTCATTTTGCCTCCCCGTCCTGGTAGTAAAACTGCTTTTTTGCAGCAGGTCAATAGTCTATGCCAAAAACATTTTCAGGGCAGCATAGTATCACCTTCGGGCATAGATTTTACTCATGCCACCTTGTGATAATTGTCGCTATCATTGGTGACATTTAAGCCTGTGTCTGCAGTCAAAGATTGAGTATTATGTATCAAAATAGTCAGGGTTCAACTGGCTGTTTTGGAGGTATTCTATGCAAAGCATCCCGAGTGAATATCTTGAAATTGACCGGAAGGCCCGCGTTTACACTCCCTACAAAGACCTGTCCCTCCGTTCGCCAACTGAGCACGTCTGCGACTTTGGAGATGTGGTCATTCCAATGGACTCTGACCGCGCCATGCAGGAGGCGGCCCGCTGCATCCATTGTCCCGACCCGGCGCCTTGCATGCTTGCCTGTCCCTGCCATAACGATATTCCATCGGCTATGTGGCTGATCGAACAGGGACGCTACGTCGAGGCTGCTCAACTCTATCGAGAGACGAGTTCCCTGCCCGAAATCTGCTCGCGGGTTTGCCCCCATGATCAACTGTGCCAGGGGTCGTGTGTTCTCAACAAAACTTATGAGCCAGTTTTGTGCGGTCCTCTGGAAAGTTTTGTCACCTGCTACGAACGCAAAACAGTCGGGGTATCCATTCCAGTCGGTAAGCCAACCGGCAAGAAAGTAGCCCTGGTCGGCGCGGGACCGGCCAGCCTGGGATGCGCTGAGCAACTGCTCCAGATGGGGCACGACGTCACCTTCTTTGACTCCAAACCAGCGCCCGGAGGCTTGTTGGTTTACGGTATTCCCAGTTTCAAACTCTCCAGGGAAGTTTTCTTCTGTCGTTGGGGCGACTTTGAAAAGGCAGGAGCAAAATTTGTTGGCAACACCTACATCGGCAAAGACAAAACGATTGATGACCTGTTCAAAGAAGGATTCGATGCCGTCTTCATCGGCGTTGGCGTAGGCATTGATGCCAAAATGGACATCCCTGGCGAAGACCTGCCAGGCGTTTATGAAGCGACAGACTTTCTGATGCGCGCCAATACCGACCCGAATCTCCTCCCACCAGACAAACGCGAACGCCCGACCATCGGCAAACGGGTCGTGGTCATCGGCGGTGGTGACACGGCTTCGGACTGTCTACGCACCGCGCTGCGGCTGGGCGCCGAAGAAGTCACCTGTCTCTATCGCCGTACCGAAAAAGAAATGCCCGGTGGCAAAAAAGATCGCCAACTGGCCAAAGAGGAAGGCGCCAAATTCCGCTTCCTGACCCAGCCCGTGCGCTTCATTGCCGGGGAAGATGGCCGTCTGGCAGCAATTGAATGTATCGAAATGAAACTTGGGGAACCCGATGCCAAAGGCCGCCGCAAGCCAGTGCCGGTAGAAGGCTCGAATTTCAGCATCGCCGCCGACACAGCAGTCAAAGCGCTGGGATACTGGCCCGACCCCATCATCGGCGAAACGACCCCCGGCCTGGAGACCCACGACTGGGGCCTGATCACCGTCATTGACCGTGAGACGGGTCGGACCACCCGTGAGGGCGTCTTCGCTGGCGGGGATGTGGTGACCGGTCCCGACCTGGTTGTGACCGCGATGGTCAGTGGGCGCAAGGCCGCAGCGGCCATCAATGAATATCTGAAGAGCAAGTAAATTCAGTCCATCTAATCGACCAAAACAGCCGCCCGAACAGGGGTGGCTGTTTTATTTGGCAGGTGCGTTGCTGCGTTAGTAGTAAAGAAACGAAAGATCAATTTTGCCGGTGAACAACAATAAGGCCACGCCAAGCAGACAAACCGTCATAAACAACATGCAAGCCAGGATAAACCGCTGAAAGGGCGTTGTGCCAGTCATCTGGTCAATGGTGCGGCGACGACGAGAAACCGGTCGCGCCGGACGCTGCTTCTTGCCTGTGCCTACTTGCACATCGTCAGCGGGTTCTTCGTCTTCAATAAAGCCGGCTTCCTGACGCAAGTTATCGAACATGGTTCACCTCTGCACAAAAAGTATATCACACAAGCGAGCGGAGATGAACTTCGCCCACCTGAATCTTCACGATTTCCCCCGACGATGAGAGCAAGCGAAGACTACCGTCTATGTCCAACCCTTGCACTACACCGACTTGCAAGGTCCTCTCGCCATTGAAAATTTCAATTTCTTCCCCTATAAAAGCCAGCCGTTTTTCCCAGGCCTGCAAAAAAGAGGGGTCATCCAGATGCTCACGCCAATACAAGAATGAACGCAAAATTTCCCTGAGCAATCGCGGTCGGTCTACTTTACGCCCTGTTTCGTTCTCCACACAAGTGGCCGGAAACGCCACCTGTTCAGGAGGAGGAACAGAACGGGCTTTTACATTGAGACCAATGCCGATCACCACCGATTCCAACGTTTCTCCCAACCAGATTGCCTCGGTCAAAATACCTCCTGCTTTTCGACGATTGAGCAGGACATCATTTGGCCATTTGATTTGAGGCGACAATCCCAGGGATTCCAGCGCTTCACAAACGGCCACTGCGCCCAAACCGGTAAAGTGCGAGAGAGACTCAGACAACGTCTCAGGAGAGCGCAGGATAATGCTGAAGGCCAGAGCAGAGGCAGGCGGCGTCAGCCAGCGATGCGTTCCCCGCCCGCGGCCTGCTGTTTGCATCTCAGCATAGACCAGGCTCAGGTCTGGCGCGCCCTCCATGGCCCAGGCGAGGGCCACATCATTGGTAGAGCCAACCTGGTCAAAAAATTGCACTTCCCCAAGAGGCAGCCCGGCAATTGCTCTGCGCATCCGATTTTGATGCATGGACAAACTCACACAACCTTCAGAAAATACTCTCCCGCCAACTGGCGGGAGGGAAATGTTTAAGGCGGAGGCAGAACATACCAGGGGTTGATAAACCCGCCATTCAATCGCACTTCGAAGTGGAGGTGCGCACCGAACGAGTTACCCGTGTTTCCGGCCAGACCAATCAATTGACCAGCGGCCACTCCCTGGCAGGGAACCACATTGATTTGACTCAAGTGGGCGTAGAGGGTCACGTAACCATTGCCGTGATCAATCATAACGACATTGCCGTAACCGTAATTCCAGCCGCCCTGCGCCATCGTCACCGTTCCAGCATCTGCTGCCCAAACAGGCGATCCCTCGCTCGCCGCGATGTCAATCGCCAGGTGACCTGTCCAATAATCGTTGCCCGACACCCAATGCTGGGCAGTTGGCCAGATGAACGCGGTGCTGCCCACCGGTCCACCACCGCATGCCGCTCCCCCAACCGAGGCCGTGCCAGACCTGCCAGTGGCCACGGTGGGGATAATCCACTGGACGAATTCACGTTGTCCGCCAGGAATCATGACATACGTTCCCGGCTCGATGACAGGATTGGTCAGGTCAATGTCATTGCCAGGCCAGTTGAGAATGTCTTCAACCGTCACATCAAATTTATCGGCAATTGCTTCGAGGGTATCGCCTTCTTGCCACTGGTAATAGACGCCATCCACCGGCGGGATATTCAACACCTGCCCGGCCCGAATGCTATCAGGACTGTCCTGAAGGATGTCATAATTGGCCCACAAAACCGTTTCTGGTTTGAGATTGAAGGCTTTGGCAATGCCAAAAACCGAATCACCCCGCTGGACCTTGTATTTTTTGACCTCGTAGGTGATGCTGGGGTCAAAAGAGGTCTTCAACTCCACTTTGCGCACAATCGCCACGGCTCCATCCGACGGTTGCAGAGGATCCACCACAACAGGAGTGGCCACCGTTTCTTCTGTTGGGACAGGCTCAGGCGCAGCAACAGCCCGGGCAGGCCAGATGCGCCAAACAGCAAAGCCCAGAAGACCTGCAACAATAACCCCCGTCATGCCCCAACTGATCAGGTTGAACAGACGGGATGATTCAGACAATTTACCAATAAATTTCATAGGCTATCCGTGAGAGTGTCCAAAAACTCCTGATTGTTTTTGGTTTTTGCCAGACGCTGCAAAATAGCCTCCGTGGCAACAGAGGGATCCATGCCGGCTCCCTGTGGAGGCGGGGATACCATCTGGATGTACATGCGGCGCATGGTCCAAACGCGTTGGAGAACATCTGGCGGCAAAAGTAAGTCCTCGCGGCGGGTGGAGGAACGTTCGATATCCACTGCAGGGAAAATCCGGCGCTCCTGAAGTTTGCGCGAGAGATGAAGTTCCATGTTGCCGGTGCCTTTGAATTCCTCGTACACCACATCATCCAGGCGCGAACCGGTATCCACCAGACAGGTAGCGATGATGGTGAGAGAGCCGCCTTCTTCCAGATTACGCGCCGCCCCAAAGAAATGCTTGGGCGGGTATAACGCTGAGGGGTCCATGCCGCCCGAAAGGGTGCGGCCGGATGGGTTGACCACCAGGTTATAGGCACGCGCCAGGCGCGTGATCGAATCCATCAGGATCACCACATGACGGCCAATTTCTACCAGCCTCTTGGCGCGGTCGAGGGCAATTTCCGCCGTGCGGACGTGCGAAGTGACCGGTTCATCAAAGGTAGAGGCGATGACCTCGGCATCCACAGAGCGATCCATATCGGTCACTTCTTCAGGACGTTCGCCGATCAGAGCAACCATGAGATGCACGTCGGGATATTGCTTCGAAATGCCGTTGGCGATTTGCTTGAGAATGGTCGTCTTGCCGGCTTTGGGCGGGGAGACAATCAGGCCACGCTGCCCGCGTCCAATCGGAACAATCAGGTTGATGAGGCGAGTCGCCAGGATCTCGCGATCCGTCTCCAGGTCAAATCGTTTGTCGGGGAAAATAGGGGTCAGGTCCTCGAAACGAGGGCGATGGCGCGCCTCCTCCGGGTCCAGACCATTGACGCTTTCGACCTTGATCAGGCCCCAATGCTTTTCGGACTCACGCGGCGGACGAACATGACCAAGCACCAGGTCACCAGACCGCAACTCGTAGCGTCGCAACTGGGCCTGAGAAACATACACGTCATCTTCGCTAACGGTATAACGCGCGGAGCGTAAAAAGCCGATTCCTTCGCTCATGATTTCGAGGATGCCCCCGCGCATCTCGATTCCTTGCTGGGCTGCTTCAGCCTGACAAATGGCCAAAACCAAGGCCTCTTTTTTTAGACGATGCGCATTGGGAATGTTAAATTCCTTTGCGATGGCGCGCAATTCGACAAGAGGTTTATTTTCGAGTTCAAGAATGTTCATGATTTTTTCTGTTTGAGAGAGTAGTGTAGGTTGAAATGTAAAACTGAACAAGTGCCCCCGGGCAATCTTGTGTAAAACGATGATTTGTCAACAAGTTGGGTATCGTCTGGTTCAATCAACTTGACATCCAATCACAGAGGATGCAAGCAATTAGAAAGGCAGTAAGATTATAGCATGAAATCAACGTGATGGCAGCAAAATTCTCCACAAATTTTTATCCAGGATTCCCTGTTGCAAGGCGTACATCCGTTGGTATAAGCCACCTGCTTGAAGCAAATCAGCATGGCGGCCACGTTCCACCACCCGGCCGTTCTCCAGCACCAGAATTTCATCCATTTGCTCTAACCCAATCAGGCGATGGGTGATAAGCAGAAGGGCATGAGCGTTGGCAAGCGAGAAGATATTGTCCAGAATCAGGCGCTCATGGATCGGATCGAGGTTAGCGGTCGCTTCATCGAGCAGGAGAATGGGCGCCTGGCGCAAAAGCGCGCGCGCAATAGCCAGGCGTTGGCGCTCGCCTCCCGAAAAGCGCATGCCGCGTTCTCCGATCAGCGTCTCATACCCTTGTGGCAACCGCTCGATCAATTCCTGCAACCCCACCTGCCGGACGACCTCTTCAATTTGCTTCTGATCGGCAGCAGGATTAGCCAGAAGCAGGTTTTCGCGCAGCGATGCGTTGAAGAGGTAAGTACGCTGGGAAATGACGCCGAACATGGCCCGCGCCGTCTCTTCCGGAACCTGGAGCAGGTCGCGGCCATTGAGCCAGATACTCCCCGCTGGCGCATCCCAGAACCGCAGCAGCAAATTGACCAGGGTCGATTTTCCGGCCCCGCTCGGCCCAACGATTGCGATCTTTTTGCCAGGCGGTAAGACAAAACTCACCCCCCGCAGAGCCAGCTCTGGCGCGCCCGGGTAGGCAAACGTCAGGTCGCGGACCTCGAGCAGACCGTCTCTCCGCTCTCCGCTCTCTGCTCTCTCCTCTCTGCTCGCCACTCTCCACTCTCTGCTCTCTGCTTTCTCCTCTCTACTCTCTACTTTTCTCCTCTCCACCAAACCAAACAAGCGCTGGGCCGAAGCCAGGCACGAAGTCAGCATTTGAGTTGCCAGGGGCAAAGGCTGAACCGCCTCAAAACTGGCCTGCGCCAGCAGAGCCAGAGTCGCCAGCATCACCCCCTCCATCTGCCCGGAGAGAACGTGCGGAATGGACAACGCCAGGACCGACCACATCCCCAGGCCGGTAAACAGCACCCCAGCCGCACTGCTGACCCCGGTCACTTGCGCCATGCGCTGCTGAGCGCGCCCGTAGGCCTTCCCTTGCGCATCGAGGGCTGCGACAAAATCGGGCACGCGGCCAAAAGCCAGCAAGTCTGGAAGCCCTTGCAGATAGTCCACGGTTTGGACTCGCAGCCCAGACCGGAGGTCCGTCAACGCCATGCCAGGGCGGCGCCCCAGCAATTCGGTCAGGAGGGGCAAAATCACCCCCAGCAATAGCGCAAAGCCGAGATACGTCCAGGCGAGTTCGGTAGCATACCCGCCCAGAAAAACCGCTGTGCCGAGGGCCACGACCAGCGCCACAACCGGAGGCGCTACGGCGCGAACATAGAAGTTTTCGAGCATATCCACATCGGCCACAATGCGGTTGAGCAGGTCACCCACCCGGTAGGTCATCAGCCGGGCGGGAGCCAGGGGTTCAAGTTTTTCATAGAACCAGGTACGTAAGCGCGCCAGCAAGTGAAACGTAACGCCATGCGAAACCAGGCGTTCCAGGTAGCGCGCCACTCCCCGGACGATGCCGAAAAATCGCACCCCCACAATGGCAACCTGCAATTCCGCAATGGAGGGATGCAGAGCAGCCATCGAAATCAGCCAGGAAGAGGTGCCCATCAGCGCCACCGAGGCAAAAATGGTCACCGCGCCGAGGAATACCGAAAGCGCCACGGCTCCCCACGACCCTTGCAGAAATGCGAGAAGACGATAGAGCAGCGCGACCGGGCTGAGAACAGTTGGAGGAATGACCGGTTTCGCAGGAATCATCTCTTCTTCGAGCGACGTCTCGATCGGCCCAGGCAGAAATGGCGCCGAAGCAGAGAAAGTGGTCTCTCCTTCTGAGCGAGAAGCCTGCACCAGTCGGGCATACGCGCCATTCCGGGCCAGCAACTGGTCGGGGGCGCCCGATTCGACAATCTGCCCGTCTTGCAAAACCACCACCCGATCCGCCGCAGCGACTGTATTGATGCGATGGGCAATGGTAATGACCGTCCGCCCTTTCATCAGACGGCGGGTTGAGTCCTGGATTGCGGTCTCCGTCTGGGGATCGAGGCTGGAGGTGGGTTCATCCAGAATCAACACAGGGGCATTTTTCAAGAAAGCCCGCGCCAGGGCCAGGCGCTGGGCCTGACCACCGCTCAGGCGTGCCCCTTCTTCGCCGATGACTGTTTCATACCCTTGTGGCAGAGAGCGGATGAATTCGTCTAAATGGGCAGCCCGGGCAGCCGCTTCGAGTTCCTCCTGGGAGGCATTGGGGCAAGCAACCCGCAGGTTATTTGCAATGGTATCGTGAAAGAGGTAAGGGAACTGCGGCACCCACGCAATTTTGCTCAAGGGCGGGCCAGGGATTATCTCTGATCCATAGCGAGTAAAAATTTCACCCCGCTCAGGGCGGAGAAATCCCAGCAAAAGCCAGACCAGCGTAGATTTGCCTGCCCCGCTTGGCCCCACCAACGCCACATGTTCCCCCGCATGAATGGTCAGGTTGATGTTCCGTAAAACCGGCTCCGTGTCACCAGGGTAGGTGTAGGACACGGAAGAAAGAACCAGGTCTCCTCTCCACGCTTCTTCCTCCCTTTCTCCTCTCTTCTCTCTCCTCTCTTCTCTCCTCTCCGCCCTTTCCCCACTGTTCTCTCCTCTCTCCTCTCTTCTCTCTTCTCTCTCCTCTCTCCTCTCTTCTCTCTCCTCTCTACTTTCTTTCCTCTCCGCCCTTTCCCCACTGTTCTCTCCTCTCTCCTCTCTCTCTTCTCGCTTCTCTCTCCTCTCTTCTATCTCCTCTCTACTTTCTTCCCTCTCCGGCTTTTCCCCACTGTTCTCTCCTCTCTCCTCTCTATTCTCTCCTCTATCCAGAATCTCAAAAATACGCTGCGCCGCCGTCGTCCCTGCCATGCCCGCATGGAAACGCAACCCGAGCATGCGCAGGGGAATGTAAAACTCAGGAGCGAGAATGAGGAGGAAAAGCGCTTTATCAAACGCCAGGTGACCGTAAAGGAGGCGCAAGCCCACCTCGACCGCGACAATCGCCGTGCTGATGGTAGCGATCAGTTCGAGCGCCAGGGCCGAGAGGAAGGTGACGCGCAGCACGCTCAGGGTCACGTCGCGAAAGCGGTCGCTGGCCCTGGCAATCGAGCGGGCATGTTCCTTCGAGCGGCCAAAAATTTTGAGCGTGGTCAAGCCCTGGAGACTATCGAGAAAATGGGCAGACAGGCGGCTCAATGTCTCGTACTGGCGTTTGGTCACTGCTTCTGCCCCTTTGCCGATCAGAATCATGAAAAAGGGAATGAGCGGGGCAGTCACCAGCAGGACGATCCCTGAGAGCGGGTCGAGTGGAAAGACAAACAGCAGCACGCTCAACGGGACAAGAGCAGTCAGAACCAATTGGGGAAGATACTGACTGAAGTAAGCATCGAGTGCTTCTACGCCTTCGATGGCGGCAAGAGTCAGTTCCCCGCTCCGTTCCCCGCGCACAAAGGCGGGGCCAAGAGCCTGGATTTTGTCAAAAAGGCGGCGACGGAGGTCTTCTTTGACTTTCACAGCCACCGCGGCAGCGCTGACTTCCATCAGCCAGGCCAGAAAAGACCGTCCGACAATCAACGCCAGGACGATCAGCAGCAAAGTGCGCACTTCAGCCCAGGACTTTCCCCCCAGAAAAACGCCGTCCACGATCAGGCTCAAGCCGCGCGCCTGGCCAATCGTCATCCAAGCGGCCAACAGTCCACACAGGATGGTGAGAAAGAGAGCGACCCGCGGCTCGCGTGCGAGGGAGAGAAGGCGGCGATTCATACCCGGCAAGTCTATCGCAAGAAAATTAAAATTTTATTTGTGACTCTCCTGCAAAAAGGTCTGAACCACAAAGGACACGACGTACACAAAGGATTTCTGAAAGGCTCAATTGAAAATCTTGAATTTCAGCGCACAATTGTTTGAAAAAACTTCGTGCTCCTTTGTGCCCTTTGTGGTAAAACAGCTTTTTGCAGTGGACTCATTTGTATAATTCAGGTAAAGAATGGTGTAAAACAGCGCTTTGCACCCGTCGCGCCAATCTGGCGGCGATACTTTCGACAATTACATCGGGCACCCCATCGACCACCTGCGACTGCAAGCGCAAATCCACTGGATCATTGACATAATCCACAACGACAAAGCGACCATCTACCGTGAGGGCGATTTCGGTCGAAAAGAGATGCAAGCGACATACCTGCGCAATGCGGCGAGGCACCTCACGCAGACCCCGCAACTGAAAATGAGCCATTTCTTCGGCTGTCACCCCCCTGTAAACATGCGTGATCTGATCCCACCAGCAGGGATAGACTGCCCCATCACAAACCAGGACACGGAACCAGGCCGGGCGCCCGTCCAAAAGGCGGGGGGTGACTTGCGCCTGCAAAAGATATTTTTCTTCAGGAAACTGCCAGCGGGCCGCGGCAATTTCTTCGAGAGAACCAGCCGACAGGATGACCCCCGCCCCGCCCCCGGTAGCAGCCGGTTTAATGACAAACCGTTCCCCGAGAGGAGAGAGGTCGAGAGGCGGCAAGTCAGGCGCGTGAGAGGCTGGAGGGAGCAAAATGGTGTAGGGGAGTTCGATTCCCGCTGCAAGGAATTCCAAATGCATCGTGGCCTTGTCCCATGCCCAGTGCGCCTGCTCCTGCGGATTGATGCGCAGGATTCCAGACTGGCGCGCCCAATCAGCCAGAGGCTGGAAAGATGGGTCGGTGTCGGAGGCCCGGTCAAGAAAGGCCTGAAAACAGACGTCGCCATTCGTCAGGGCAGTCACCACCCCCGCCACGTTGGCCGGCGTTACCTGGAGCAGGGTTAGATTCTGCCGGGCGCAAGTGTTCTCCAGCAGGCTCACAAAACCCGCGTCACACTCCCAATTCCAGGCCAGACAAAAATCGTAGAAAGTCATTGGAGCAAATCTCCAGAAGGATGCCCATTGCCTCTCACCAGATCATTCTTCGGGGTTGTACAGGTACAGCACTGCGCCGATGTTCTCATCCCACCAACCGGCATGGGCGCGGTCAGCCATTTCAGCGACGGCTGCCAGGGCAGCCAGGGTGGTATTGCCACTGGGGTAGCCCCACGTGCTGACCTTTGCCCAATCTAGCGGTTCTGTATTGGCCGGATTATCGGGGAAATCGGCCCCAGCCTGAGGAAAGAACTGCTGAAAATATGCCCGATCGGGGTTGAGCCGCACCCAACGTAACTGGGTTCCCGCAGGCTGCGCCTCAAAGCGAAATCCCTGAAACAACTGATGAATGTGCGGTTTATCGGCTGCCACCTGCGCATGGTCACTACGACCAAAGACTAACATCACTTTGAAATTTGCATTTTTCAATTTCGCAATTTGCATGAATTGACCATTGATCTGGCGAAACGACCAGGCTTCGGCCGCCTCCTGCGGAGTAGCCAGGTCAGCCGGCCAGGTTTCGAGCGTTAACGCGCCATTGTCGAGCAGGGCTTGGGTGAGTGCAACGGAGTAATACCGCTTACCAAACATTTGCGGCACCTGCCAGCCAAACACATGGTCACCGGTACTCACCAGGCCATCGCCATTCAAGTCCAGGTAGGGACGGCCTACAAACCCACTCCGTTCATCGGTGTAACCAATGTCCCAACGCAGGGCGCTGTAATCCACCATAATGGCATGCGGGCTGTAACTGATCGGGTAGGCATACAAAGGATTGGCCACCGGGAATCCATTTTCGTCATAATGACCGACTTCGAGACAAGAAAGTGTATCTACGGTGGGATTTTCATGGCCGATGTAGTAGTGCAAAGCAGGCAAATCATCGCCATAGAGGGCGATGACGTTCAGGGCGGCAATCCCAGCATGGGAAAAGGCATACAAACCGAGTTCATCCGTAAGCGGACGAACGGGCACCAGGCCGCCCAGGCTACGCCCATTGACATCTGTCTGACGCCCCGAAGCAAAGCGCAGGACGTCGCCCAACGCCTGGATCGAAGCGGGGCCACCATAGTCATATTCGCCCTCGCTACGGACCCCGGACCGGGCATCTGTTTTCCCGGGCCACAGGTAACTGACCTGAATCAACCCAATCGAGGTCAGGTCTGGTTCAGTGATAAAACTATTGACCTCGGTAAAGAACGGCGAGACGAGGACGACCACTCCTGCCCCTTCAGCATAACGTCCCACCGATGGATAGGCCACCTGGACGGCAATTTTGCCAATTCCCTCAGACTTGACGTAAGTGATCAATGTCTTCCCGCTGACCGGCGTGAACGGACAATCCTGCGGGCAGTTGACCGAGTTTTCGGATGCACTGCACACCCCATCGCCGCAGAACAATGTCGAAGGTTCCGTAACAGCCGTTGCAGCCGGAGATGCACAGGCAGTGAGCAGATTCAACGTGAGAAACAAGCCCAAGAGGCGTAAAAGACGCATTTTATTCTCCAAAAATACTGACAGGTATCCTATTGCAGGTGTAAATAAAATACGATAAGATTATAGCGCCATGCCACGAATCCTGTTGCTATTCGTTCTGGCCCTTTCATTGTCAGCAAAAGCCTGATGGGTTTATTATACCTGTCAGGCTTTTCTGTCTATAACCCAACTTTTGTGCAACCAGAAGCGATTCGTTGAAAAACGGCATTGAATCACAAGATTTTGGCTTTGGTTCAGGGGCTTGCG
>Ga0209162_1001337_pt1 | contig 24479 bp, 14 predicted proteins | sample YNPNPMetaG_FD_187121 | JGI IMG/M metagenome (GOLD analysis project Ga0209162, IMG submission 187121) | Anoxygenic and chlorotrophic microbial mat microbial communities from Yellowstone National Park, USA - YNP NP MetaG (SPAdes) (version 2) ...
GGACCGTGGCCCTCCATCGTTGGAGGGACGCGCTCCGTCGCGTCCGTCTTTTGGGTGGCGTCGTCGGGATTGCGGCCACGAGGGACCGTGGCCCTCCATGGGCCTCCCCTATCCGTAAAATGAAGGACTGACCCCTCGCTCCTTGCCTCGCTCCTTGCTTTCGCCTGCGGCCCTGGGTGGCCCCCCATGGGAAATTTCATTCCCCCTTGTGGAACTCGCGCTCCCAAACCAGGTTATCAATCTGAGAAAAAAATTCGCTTCCTGCCCTGGCCCGGGACGCAACGATTCCATGTAACCCCCACATTCACCAAGACTTTTTTCAGCCCGGCCCGCCCGCCCCAACCTAGCCCCCCGCTCTGGCACGGCAATCGCAATCTCCCGGCCGTAACAAGAGACCAGAACAAGAACAGGGTCCGCACAACCTGGAACCATCGCCCGCCACCGCCGTGGCAACCTCCACGGAACCGCGGGCCTCTAAAGCGGAAAGATCCAGCACCCAACCCGGGCCGGCCGCGCGCCAGCCGTGCCGCCCCCAAAGACACAACGAGGCAAACCGACCATGAAACGCGCTCTCGTCATCGCAGCAACGGTCATTCTTCTTTCCCTTTTCGCCGCGGTCACCCACGCCCAGACGGTCAACGAGCAGTGGGCGGCCCGCACCTCCGACGCGGCCAGGGAGATCTTCAAGGCCCTGGCCATCGACTCTTCCGGAAACGTTTACGTCACGGGCTGGCGGGAGCTTTCCTCCTCCAACTGGGACATCATCACCGCCAAATACAACGCCCTGGGCACCCAGGTTTGGCTCCGCGCTTACGACGGCACGGCCGGCGGCATCGACCAGGGGCACGCGATCGCGGTCGACGCCTCGGGCAACGTCTACGTCGCGGGCCAGACCGAGTCCGCCGCGACCTCCAGCACCGACATGATCGTCATCAAGTACACGGCCGCAGGCGCCCAGTCCTGGGCCGCCACCTATGACCACGGCTCCCAGCCCGACGCCGCCAACTCCATCGCCCTCGACAGCGCCGGAAACGTCCTGGCTGCCGGCTACTCGGGCAGCCCCTCGACGGACTACGACTTCGCCACGATCAAACTTTCCCGCTCGACCGGCGCCCCGCTCTGGAACTTCGGCGGCGGCGAGACCGCGGCCCGCTACGACGGCCCCATCTCGTGCGCCGATATCGCCCTCAAGGTCGCCGTCGACTCCTCCAACAACGTCTATGTGACCGGCTACAGCGACGGCAACGCCGACGGCGGCACGGTCAATGACGACTACGCGACCGTCAAATACAACTCGAGCGGCGTCCCGCAGTGGGCCTCCCGCTACGACGGCCCGGCCTCCTCTGGCAACGACTCCCCGAACGACCTCGCCCTGGACTCATCGGGGAACGTCTACGTCACCGGCTACAGCCGCAACGCCTCGGGCGACTACGACTTCCTCACGATCAAGTACTCTGGCTCGACCGGCGCCGCCCTCTGGGCCTCGCCCGCCCGCTACGACGGGGCCGGCAACGACGACTACGCATACGGACTCGCCCTGGACTCCTCGGGCTTCCTCTACGTGACCGGCACGGACGGCGCCGACATCACCACAGTCAAGTACAGCGCCGCGGACGGCTCCGAGCAATGGGTCAACACCCAGAACGGTTCCAACAACGTCTTCGACTCCGGCATGGACGTGGCCGTGGACGCCTCGGGCAACGTCTACGTGGCGGGCTACGCGGCCAACAATTCGACGACCTTCGATTTCGCGACGATCAAGTACACCCCAGCCGGCGCCCGCGCATGGCTCAAGACCTACGACGGCGGCGCCTCGGGCTGGGACAAGGCCTACGCCGTGGCCGCCGATTCCAGGGGGAACGTCTACGTGGCCGGCGAGAGCGCCGGAAGCGGCACGAACCAGGACGGCGCCGTGGTGAAATACCAAACAGCTTTTGCCCTTCCCGAAGCCGGAGCATACGGCTTCATCATGGATGGCGACCGCACTCACCCAAGCGAGGTGACCTATACGTTTGACGGCGCGCAAGGTGCCGTAACCATCTCGTACGAAATTTGGGATGTCGATTTTTCTAATGAAGTCGAGATCTACTTGAACGGCGCCTTCATTGCATACGCCGCCATTACTCCCAACGAGGCGTGGAGTGATACCCGCACCCTCGTGCTCCCCGATGCGAACGTCCTCGACTCAGGCACGAACATCCTTACCTTCAAAAACCACTACAGCCCTCCGTCCTTGTATTGGTGGGGAGTCCGCAATGTCTCCATCGATTCGGTGCCGGGAGCCTTCCCCCTGCCCGAGGCAGGGGCCTACGGATTCATCATGGGCGGAGATCAGACCCACTCCGACCAGGTCAACTACAGCTTCGAAGGGACACCAGGCAACGTCACAATTGCCTACCAGGTCTGGGACGTTGACGTCTCAAACGAGGTCGAGATCTACCTGAACGGCACCTTCATCGCTTACGCCCCCGTCACAGGAAACGAAATCTGGAGCGACACCCGCACCGTCGTCCTCCCTGATCCGAACGTCCTCGACTCAGGCACGAACATCCTTACCTTCAAAAACCACTTTAACCCTCCAGCCCTTTACTGGTGGGGGGTCCGAGGCGTGTCCACCTTGTAAGCCCACGTTCGGAGCATTGGGAGCAGAGCAGTCTGCGGACCTGTTGGGAAGCGAGACCTTTTGATTCGGCGTCGGGAGCGGCTTTAAGTTGCTTTTTCGCAGAGCCGAGGCAGATAGCGAGTTCCCACCTCTTGCATCGCAGCCTCGGGCCCCCAGCCCCGGGCCCCATCCTCTCTCTCGGCCCAGAGAAGGAAGCGCGCTCCTGCCCGCGGATCTGCAACTGGCAGGCAAACGGCCTTTCGACCAGACGCACTGTAAGCCCAACCGGTGATGCTTGTGGAGGCGGGTCAACTCCTCCGAGTCGGCCAAGGTCTCCCTGTCAGACCGACGCGCCTTTTTTTGGCTCCCTCAAGCCTTTGGAAGGACGGGGCAATAAAGAATGCATAAACGGGTGCAGACCAACTCATGGTAAAGAGATTCAAAACAGGCCCACAGATCAAGACACCGAAGACGATTAATCCTCCGCACAAATGGATAACCCGCTCTTGCCCCCTTGCGCAAAACAGAGCGCAGCGCAAGCATCTGACTCCTAGCCACGCCCATCCCAGGAGGAGCATTGCCGCTAGCGGAATACCCGCTCGGGCTGAAAGGCTGGTGAACAAGTTGTGGCCATACGCCGGCATCACCGCATCCCCCAGCGGGGAATGACCTTCGTAGTATTGCAATCCGAACCCCCTACCAAATAAGGGATCTAAACGGATCAATTCAAGCTCCAACTGCAGTTCACTCATGCGCACCACGTCACTGCCCAGGTCAGCTGCAAAGAAGAAGCGGTCTGTCACCGCACTCACTCTATCCATGGGGTCAGCCACCACAAGGATCAAGAATACACCCATTACGGTTAGCCCGCCAGCCAAGCGGCGCCAGTTATCCAGGAATGCCCAGCATAGGACACCAGCGGTGAGAAACAGACCTAACCCGACATAGGTCCGAAACTGTCCAAGGAGGACGTCTACCCAGCAAGGGAAATACCCGACAAACCCAAGTATCCTATCAAACCTCCTTCGAGGAGCCACCACCAGAGCCAGGCAGGCCATTTGCCCAAGCACCCCGATCATGCCGTCGACACACCAACCTGTACGCTCAATCATGAAGATCTCCTCCCGCTCTGACCAGGGAGGGATCGGAATCACGCGATACCAAACGCCTGCGGCGAGAGCCCCCGCGATCATGCCCGCGATCGCCACGGGCCGCAACCAGCGGGCCCAGTTCCACTCATAGCCAAGGGGCGCGCTCAAAGCCGCAAGGGTCGAAAGGAATCCGAGGCTGGTGTAACTCTCGCGAAGCACTGCCTCAACCGAGTAGGTTTTCATACTCAGGAGAAACCGGCACAAATAGACAAAACCTGCCAAATAGAGCCATTTTCTTGCCTGCCCTGCCCCTCCACGAGGAATGCCGGGAAAAGAAAGGAGAGCAAGCACGAACATTCCGAGCATGATGACTCGGGTGGGGTTCATCTCGAGAGCAGGCATACGCGGCAGAAAATAGTAGAAGGGGACTGAGAGCGTATAAAAAGCAGCCAATACCTCGGGCGTCCTGCTTGGCCGCTCGACCGCCTCGCGCGGGTGATCGATTAGGGGAGAACTCGCTCTCATCGGGATTTCGCTCTTCCTTCGACTTCTAGGTCGACCTGGCCCATCATTCCGCATCCCCTCTTCACCGCGGAGCGTCCTTGGCCCATCCCTCCGCCTGGCAAAGGGACCAAGGCCTTGGACTGATGCCCTCAAGAGCAAGGTCGAGCTTCCCCTGCAATCCGGTGCAGATTTGCACGACAGATCCGCAACCTACAACCTTCCACCCCACACTGCCAGATGGTGCTCCTGAAGCCAACTCCGGCAAGACTGTCCCGTTCACGGAGACGCGCTCAGGCTTGGACACGCCGAGAACCAAGATCTGGCTCGATAGAGGCTCTGGCGTTCCGACTTCGACTCGCAGCCGGCCGTCGCAAAACCTTGCCTTGCCGATCTGGCCGCAGCTCACAAGTCGTATTTCGCCCGTCGGCGTGTCCAGGGCTACTGCATGGGGCCTGAGATCGTATCCGAGCAATTTGTAGATCACTTGATGAATTCTCGCAGGGCTAAAGAACCAGTTGACAGATTCGCCCGATATCGTGTCGTATGCGTCTGGCCACAGGCACAGGTTGTCCGCGAGGGCGTCCCGTTCTTGCTGTAACGTGGCCGATATCACCACTCCGGCCGCCATGGTCCGCCAGGGATAGGAGCGGTCGTACGGCGCAAGATCAAGAACTGCGGCCGCCCACCGCAGTCCATTCCATTGCACGACGCGACCGAACCAGGGTATGGTTCCCCAACTCGATCCGAAGACGGGCATGGACCCATAGCGCATCCAGGGGTGAGCATCGACGTCCCACTGATAGATAAAGGGAATTCCTGCTGCGGCCCAATAAACGGCCAGCCTTCTCCAGCGTTCCTCTCCCGTTGCCAAATACCCCTCCAAGAATGCTTCACATGCCTCTGTGGCTGCCAGGAGATCCGGCGAATGGACAACGACCTCCCAGACCTGAGCACCACGAGGAATCTTGAACTTCTCCATATACTCCAAGCAGCGCTGTCCAGCCTGGAGTAACTGGCGGTCGCCACTGAGCTGGTAGGCACGGAACAACTGAACCGCCTTGCTTGCAGTTAAACCGATCGCTTCCTCCCCCTCAAATCCAAGTTTTGCATAATCCCGTATCCGGTGATGCCAATCGACGTCGAAACCCGGACTGAAGGTCCACCCACCTGCGGAAGGGACAGAATCGGCAATCCGTCTCGCCTTCTCCACTTGATCGAGAAGAGTTTCAAACGGCCTGCCCCAGTAAAACCCCAAGTCTTCAGACGCTGGAAGGGGTGCGTTCCCGCCAGATTTTATCGACTCGAGACGCTCGATCACCTTGCGGCGAAGCGGTTCTTGTCCGCTGAGCATTTCAGCCATTTTCAGATCCAACTGGTACGCCCCAAAGGGCCCAACTTCTCGTGCTGGTGCTGGACCGCCCTTGAACCTCAGCCAACCCCGATGCGTCGGATCCCACAGTGATGTCAGGTAACCTTGCACGCTCCACTCCAAGTGCGCAATCCACTCCGCGCGAGAAGGCTCGATCGAACGCCCGTCCGCACGAGCACAACGGAGCCACCCGGGACAGCCATCGCCACGGTACATGTCGACTCTGGCTGTCTGCCGACCGCGATCATGTTCCGAGTCGGGAAGCCCTCGTAGCGGAGCCAGGCCATATAAATTGAACCACGTTTGGAGGCAATCGAGAACACTCGCCACACCCAGCCGTGCATCAAATCCAAAAACGAGACTGATCTTATGAGCGTCCACCCCCTTTGCGGGCCAGCCGACCGCGGCGACGTCGGCGTTCGCCGACAGATATCGCGGAACCGTGGGAAGGACTAGCCCGAGCCTATGCCCCGCGTGCCCCTGAAACCGGTCTGGCGACGCAAAGACCGGAGTAGGGCGGTCCACATCCGAACCATCCGGGGTTAGACCAGGCCTCTCATGGCCGTCGTTCCAACTCGCACGGGGATGCCAATACAGACTGAGCGCGAGATCGTCTTTGCGTACACACATAAGCGGCAAAGTAACCATGAGCGGGTGCTGCCGCCAGCGCAGTCTTTGAGGGTGATCATATTCGATGTCCAAGTTCGATGAAGACATCTCCTCATTTTCCAGCCATTCCAGCCCAGGGACGAGGGCCTCGCTTTTCCTTTTGCCAAAGCTTCCATCCCCTGCGAGAATGCACGGGGCCTCAAAGAGCTTTAAGGTTTCCTCCTCGAACTGCGGCCCCTCGATCCTTACCGTGACAACATCCCCCTCGCCGCGTGCAGGGCAGGCGAACGTCTCCACGATGGGATCCTGAAGTCCGGGCACATCGATCCGGAACCTTACCCCATGCCCCATGGGAGCGGACTCCGCGCCACCCAAGACGGGAACCTCGTCAACCTCTTCGAAGGTCTTGGCAAACAAAGGGTGGCCCTCCGGTGGGCCCCCAGCCAAGACGATCCGGCCCAACCCTGGGATGACTCCAGCAAATCGTCCTTCAGGTAGAGCGTAGATCCAACCGAGGCCGTATCCAAACTCACTCTTTGGGAACACAACCTCAGTAGAGCCGCAGACAATTCTAGGAGCGTTTTGTGCTTGGTACGGATCACCACCGACAGTCATTTCGCATATGCTGCGGCCTGCCTCAGCCCCCCTTTGCTCCCCTCGTACGGTATGCCAATCACAAAGAATGGTGGCAGACTTCGTCTGGTGCACCGCATGGACACGGAATGAGACGGACCGAAATCCGTTCGGGGGAACCTCTAAGATCCGGTCAGGCACCTCTCCCACCGCCACCAACCCCGGGGGGATCTGTATCGAAATCATCACTTCGGGTTCCAGAGCATCACCAATGTTCCAAGCTACAACCTCCACATCAGATTCTTGGCCTGGCCAAAGAACAGACCGATGAGCAAGAAAAAAAACCTCCGCAATGCGCGGTGTAAAAGTAAGCTCCCGATCCGCAATGCGCCCGGCACACTCGATCCCCGCTCGTATTATCGAGCCAGGCCCCGGCATGCCAACCACATTCCACGTTAAAAGAGACAATTGACCCGGGGCGAGATTGTCCACGGCACGGTTCATGAGGGGCTGATGACTCATCAAGCCTTCTGGAAGCTCAATCGCCACCTTCCCGTTCAGGTTCTCGTCGCCGATATTGCCCACCACCACTCTCAGTTGGGCACGCCCCATACCGGCTTGAGAGAGCGCAACGGGCCCGATGGAAGGAACAGGGCCAACCCTGTCGATCCAAGCGACGTCGTCGAGTATCATGGCACCGCCCGCAGGGCCCTCCACACGGGCGGAGACTTGAACCCACCGGACGCCCCCAGTTCGGCTAAAGTCATATGCCATCCAAGCCTCATGCCATTTCCCGTCCCCTCTGTGCGACGCCGGAAGGAACGACTGCACCCGGGGGTGCCCCGTATCCTCGACGCCCCTTTCGCTCATTGGGATGATGTTCATCACGAAGCGGCTAGAAGAACATCCCTCAACAATCTTATAGTGAAAGTGCAGCCCACCTTTAAGAGCCTCTAGCATCGCCCCCTTCTGGCCGCTCCCCGGGACCCAGGCTAGATTCGCTCCAGTCTCCAGCTTCCTGCGGCAGGCAGCCTCTGTCCTGGTGAGACTTAACGCCACTTGACCAGAATGCGCGTCGTGGGAGACGCCAACCGCCTCGCCCACCTGGCCCCAGCCGACGGGGAATCCACGCCCGTCAACTGACTCGAAACCGCCGTTCTCGATTTGATCTGCAACTCCTGTTTCTCCCCCGCCAAACAGCCATAGAGACGAGCACACAAAGAACCACCCAAGAGCCCTAGCGGCGAGCGGAAGGGCCCTCGCCTCAAGCACGGCCATCCGCCAGGATTTCATCATACGCCCTAAGGAGAGCCGTGCCGGCTCTCTCCCATGAGAATCGCTCTGCCACCGCACGAGCCATTCCCATGGACCGCCCACTCTTAAACGAATCCAGAACCGCTCGCCGGATGCCATCTCCATCCTCTGGTTCGCAGAAAACAGCAAACTCCCTTGCGTACTCTCGAGCATAACTCCTCGTTGTCGTCACCACCCTGCAACCGTAACAAGCCGCCTCGAGGTCCACAAGCGGACAGGCTTCAAACCAGCTTGCGAGGACGTGAACCCTTGCTCGCGCATAGATTTCGGGCATCACGTCCGGGTCTATCCATCCTAAATAGTGAACGTGCGGATATTTCTCCACTTGGCGAAAAAAACGGCCGGCATAAACTCTGTGCCAGGGGTTCACACGCCCAACAAATACCAAGGGTAAACCTGTCTCAGCCAAGCAATTCAGAAGACCGAGCTGATTTTTTCCTCTCTCGATGCGTCCAACCGACAAGACGAACTCCGAAAGCTGTCCAAGCAATCGGTCCGCTTGCTCGCGCGCACCAGGCGTTATGCGCCCCGCGTTACAGCCGTTATACACAACATACGCCCTCCTGGGGAGCACTCCGAAGTCACGGACAATCTCCTCTCCCTCTGCACGAGCAAGCAACATGGCGGCATCCACACTCCCCAAGATTCTCCGCTTTGCTCGAATCCCCCCGAGGCGTGCTAGTGCCCACCAAGCCGCGAAATCTGCATTTCCCCGGACAACCCTCGCCAGGTCCTTCCCCCTCTCCCTGAAGCCAATGGGGATCGCCCGTACGATACGGTCAAGATACTGCCCTTCCCTCCGCTCATAGGCCTCCACGAACCGCCTGGCCTGGTGAACCGGTGAGAGCACAACGGGTTTGCCGGCAGTCTTTGCCCGCGTCATCTGAGCCAATGTCTCAAGGGGCCTATCTATGTTGAAAAGATGGACTAAATCGTAGCTCGAAAAATCAGCGCGCGTTCCAGCGCATACATCTACGTGTATACCGAGATCCTCGAGGACACGCTTATATTGAAGCATTTGCACCGTGTCGCCGCCGCTCTTTGCGAGGGCGTCGGACCGGATCATCATCAAGACCTTCATGCGCTGAACAGCCCGGTCCCTGAAATCACGAATCTTCCCACCTTTGCTTTTCCAACCTCCGCTCAGCGGCCTTCTCTCCGGTGGCCTCATAGCCAATCAACCTCGAACGGATTTCGCTTGCCGCCCGATCCAGCTTTCCCTGGATCTGCACAGCCACCTCGGTGACCCTTTGCCTAAGCTCCTCTCGGGAAGCCCAGATGGTTTCCAACATAGGAAAAACCCTCTGAGGCTTACCAGTGTCCAGATAGCAGATCAGATCCTCACAGTCGCACCCGGCTCCAATGATCGATTCGTATCGGAGGTCAGCCTTTGCCCCCACGCACAGAAAGGGAATCCCCATACCGACTGCGGCAATCAGTGCATGGACCCGTTCACTCACCAACATGGATGCACGCCCGAGTAACCCTTTGAGTAATCTGGCGCCATAAACTCCCGCCAGCACTCGAACCCGCCCAGCGGGGCGGCTGACCCGATCCAAGACCCTCCTTGACAGGATCCGATCATCCAGATGGCGAGGTCCGACACAGTGAGGAAGAAAAAGGACATTCGCCTTTGTCCGCTCGAGGAGGCTTTCGACCATGCGAGTCAGCAGCGCTATATGAGCTTGTCGCTTTCCTTGCGCGGTACGCTCCTCAGGGAAGCCATAGCGTAGAGATACCTCGGTTTCGCAGACACTCATCATGACAACCGGAGATTCGAAGAAGGTCTGCAAACCTTCTTCTTCGATGACCCCCTCGACATCTCCAGGCGGAGCCGGCTTCAATGCGAAAGCAGGATCTGGCGCGTACCGGACTTCCACATTGGGAAACTGTATCTCAGCCCACCTTGCCCCGTGGGGGCTCCGAGTATATACAAACTTGGCCCGCGTAAATGCCTTTCGGAATGCCTCCCGCACGTGTGGAAAAGGCAAAGGGATCGGCAATGCCATTCCGAGAATTCCGTAACCGAGCCCGCTCTCGTGGAACACATCCAGGACGTGGCATTCATCTATCGTTCGAAACACTCCATCGTGCCCCGCGAGGACGCAATCAGCCGCCAACGCATCGGAGGCCGCCCTTTCTAACTCGCTCCTACATCCTCGTCCACCCATTTCAGACGTCCGCCTGATAGCCTTTGAAACGCGCCGCACAGGCCAGGGACGCATTCGAGCCCAAAAGGGAAGAGCGGTGAGTCCATGCCTCAAAGCAGAAAATCCTGAACTGATCAAATCCCTCGGCGCAAGAGACAAGGAAAACGGACGAGTACGCCACTCGGCATAAAACCACCTCCTTGGCCAAACCCTTATCCCATCCCGTACCTCGGGCCTGTCGCATCGATCAAGCACGATGAGTTCGACCGCCGCCTTCGGGAACAGCAAGTCCCCGTAGCCACGGACAATTGCCTCCTCCCCTTTGTTGTCCAAAGGCACGTATTCAGGGACCAAGATCCGTATGCTCCGCCTGGTTTGAGATGTCTCCATGAGTGGCTTTCCTCGAATCCATAACCTCCGTGCCAAGATTCAGGGCAGAAGCCGAGAACAAAAAACGCCGCGACCAACCGGATCCACCCGGACAAGCAGATGGACCCGGCTCAGCCATCTCGATGACGGGCCGGCCAATTCAACGGGGATTCTCAACCCTTTCCCTTAGCCGTTCCAACTTCTTGGCCGCGCCGTCTCCCTTATCAACTTTTTTACATGCTCTTTCGCCCGCCTGCCGATCCTGTCGATTATCCGGTAAGCAAACCCTCCCGACTCAGCCCCCTCCGCCACCCTGTGACTCATGGCCACGAGTGCTTCGAATAGAACTCCACCCCCTCTCTTTTGGAACCCGCCATCCCACATGGGCAGGGGCTGACCGAGCAATCTGTATAGTTTCCGCCTAGCATGTTGCCTCCGTTTTTTCGATGTCAGGTTAATGCGCTGCGAGGCCTTTACCTCCTCGGGTGCGATCGCCTCCGCAGCCACCAATCCCGCCAGTCGCATTCTTTCAAAGACCCGAGCAGCTTCCTTAGTCCTCGTCATGACGATCGACCACGCCAAACCGCTGGTCAGGAACCTTTCCAGCCAAGCATCCCCACAGGAAAAGTCCGCAAGCTCAGCCGTAGCGTCGACGCAGAGCCTGCAGCGCAAAAGTTTCGCGTACCCGGTGTCCCGTACGTAGTCCGGGTAAGCCTTGGACACAACCTTCCCCTCCTTGTCCCGGGCCTCAAGAGATCCCGGTTGCCCGCCTCCCCGATAGCGAAATCGCACGACCCCTGCAGGATCCAGACCGTACCTGCGGATCAAGGTATCCGTTTCCCTGAAGTCCCGAATCCCACCACAAAAATTTCCGATGCAAAAGCGCACCCTTTCGCCCACTTCAGGTCGAATCTCCTGCAACATCCGAACCGCCGAGATCTGACAGGGTGTCCCCACAAAAGCCAGGGATCTGGGGAGATTGCCCGCCTCCCCCAAAATCGCCACGGCCGGCACTGGGCAGTACTTCGATCCCTGCGCACGAAAAAGATCCTCCTCTCTTCTGGCAATGAACGTGCGGGTCCTGGGCCCGGGGGCTCCATAGACCATTTCCGTCACCACAACGCCTTCCACTAGCCCTTCTACGAGCAGAAAACGGGCGATCGAAGTCATCAGGCCACCCGAGGAGGCATCCCGAAGTATCGACCCATCCAAGGAACGAGACACCCACATTCCATTCCACAGGCCAAGATCCACATCGTAATTCCCTTCGTGGTCCAAAAGCCGCCGAGCCAGCGCTACCAGATCAACACCTGCCCCTGGGCATGCACGAACCATGTCTTTATGCATCTGCGCTCGAACCCCAGAGGGCAGCCACGGCAGGAACAATCCCCTACGCTGCTCATACCTCAAGCGGACGCTGCCCGGAGCCGCAGCCACGCAACCACCGCAAGAAACGCACAAGCCTGCTTTCACTATGTCAGTGACCGTACGGAAACTCACTCTCGACCCAGCCAGCTTGACTGCAGAACCATGGATCGTTGAAACAGCACCTGCCGGACTTTTCCTGCCGCCCAAAGGCAGAAAGCCCCAGCCCCAATACCGTAAACGCCCCGTATGACGCCGTATGGAACGGAACCCCTCATCGCCACAATGATCATCACTGCAAGGGGGGCGCTCGAAACCAAGCTAAACAGAGACCTCCGGCCAGCCAACCGCTCGACCCCAAAGACCAGGCACCCTAGGCCGTAGCCCCAAAGCACACCCCACCACCCCAGATCGCACATGCTCCATCCATAAAAAGTCGGGTGTAGCGTCGTGTAACGCTGCTGGTTCCGGTGCCAGGCCAAGTAGCTTCCAGCCGCCTCGATGGGTTCAAGCTGTCTCCCCGGGACGTGCAAGAGAGTGCTCAAGACATTCCCAGTGGACAAACCGTCAGTCGTAGCGAGCCTCTCGGGCACATTGTCAAAAACCCAATACATGACAAAGACCGACGAGTCACGCAGCGCAGCCGTCATCTGCCCAGCACGCACCGCGGCATCCCAGACGGCCGAAAGCGTTCGCTGCGCAGCCTCAGTCCGGTACGTCCTTGTGAAATTCAGGACGAATACGAACGTCACCAATCCGCAGAGTACAAAGGCGACTCGACTTCCGTAAATGAAATCCGACAAACGGAAGGGTCTCCGCCGTTCCTTCGCGCCCAGCCAATCGCCGTGAAGCACGTAGCAAAAGGCAGCGCCGCCCAGAGCCACGAGCCAAGGCCGCTGTCCGGTAACCAGCCCCATTGCTAGACTCGGCACCGCCCCAGCCAGAGCGAAAACAGTCTTTCGCTTCCACAAACCATATAGCAGGCCATACCCGGATAGGATGATAGTCAAAGCAGACAAATTGTTCAGATACCAGTGTCTGACCGGAATACTTATCTCGAGAAACCCATACTCATAAAACGACCGACCAAAGGCGGCAGCGATCCCTCCGTATTCGAAGAAAACCATATACCCGAGCCCGAGCCACCCACCGCCTACCAAGATCCAATAAAGCAAGGCTGCCGTCCTGTCATCAAAAGAGCTCATGAAGCTCCGTTTCGGCCCACGCACCCTGCGCAGAAACACCCCTGCGAGCCAAAACATTCCATTAAAACCCAGCGCAAACGCTCCTGCCCGGCTGAGAATCCCATCGTCAACGTAAGGCACACCCCCATCCCCCATGTCATAGTATACATCCAGCATCCAACCAACACGGCCCGCCGCAACCAGAAGTGAATCCATGGCCATGGGCATGGCAACGAAACCGATAGCCGAGGCCCAAAAAAGCGCCGCCATGCTCCTCGCACGAAAGCATTCCCTCAGTCGAACAATGCAAAAAATCAGATTCGCCAGGCACAACAGCACGCTCACGGTCTTCTCCCTTCCTCCGCCACCTCAATCAGGCGCCGCGCATACTCGCGCGAGCATCTCGGCCCTTCGCCCACCCATTTCACAAGCCTCCTTCCGCACCGTTCCCACTCAGCCTCCAGGCAGAGGTCTCTGTTGAAAGCCTCGACAGCGTTGGCAGACAACCGCCTCCTCGTCGAGTCGTCCGCAAGCCTCCTGATTGCCCGCGCAATGTCGGAAACTGAATCCGGGTCGCAACTCACGCCGACCCTATGCTTTTCCACAAAATCAGCCATACTCGACTTCGATGAAACCATTACGGGGAGGCCCACACACAGGTACCGATACAATTTGCTCGACGCGGCATACCTCGTGTTCAGGTCGTTCACCCGGAGGAGTGCAACACCCACGTCCGCAGATGCGTTCACTTCGGCCAGGTGATCGAATCTAACCCAATCGAGTTGCACCACCCGCCTCGAAAGCCCAAGTGCCTTAACGGTGCGTTCAATCCGGCCAAGGTATTTCGGCTCACCAACCCCCTTTGAAAACGCAAATCCCACCCGCTCGGGGCACTGGGAAAGAGACGCCACGACATCCAAGACAGCCTGCTTGTGGGAGACGATGCCGTTGTAAACCAGAATCACTTCCACCTTCGGATTCAGTTCGGAGAACAACTCTCGCAAGGGTCTCCTTGAGAAAACCTGGCCAGCCGGCAGTCGAACCTCAGTGTTCGGCAACGAAATCGCCGGCACAACGACTCCGATCCGATCCAGCCAAACTCGAATACGCTCCTCGTTATTCATGACCAAGCCTGTCAACCTGGGGGCAACGAGCCTTTCGTGTCTGCGGTATGGGGCCTGGACCCTTCTGCATGACAACTCAGACGCCCAATACACCAAAGGCAACTCAGGCCAGATTTTGCTGATCCGGTAAGCAACCCCTGCCAGGTCGCAATTCTCAAAAATCATGGCTCGCGGCTTTACTTGATGGATGATTTTCGCTAATTCAAGAAAGAAGCGCCGCCGATTCAGGAGAAATCGTGCTGGATCTCTCCGCCAATTCACCTCCGTAGGGAGATTGATCCGCCCGATTCCCGGACCATGCTCCACCACCAAGCCCGCACCTGCGTCCCCTGGCTGACACTCTCCGACCTGTAAAACGGGAACCCCTTCGTCGCGCAGCAGAATGCACACGCGCTCGAGCAAAGGCGTCCACCGCCAGTGGCAAAAGCGTGATACTACAAGCAAGGGCCTGAATTCACCAAGGGCACTCAGGCTAGAGGCCACCGAACACGCTTCCTGTGCCACGCAACATTCCTTTCGCTCTCTCCAGGATTCTCCGCCGTTGGTTTTTTTCGAATCCCACCATCCAGGCGCCCAAGCCGCCGCCAGCGGCCGCAAGCGCGGCGACCCCAAACCTCTCACTTGCTCCACCGCTCCAATAACCAGCTACAGCCAAAAGAACACCCAACGCCATACAAGCAAAGGCAAGCCCTACACGCTTGAATTCTAGAGCCCTCCTTGCATGTAGGTATGTTAGACACAACGGAAGCTGAACCGCACTAGCAGCCAGCGTCGCTGCACCCAACCCTACGTATCCCCATGCAGGCGTTAGGAACCAGGCTCCCAGCAGGTACACAGCAGCCCACACGAAGTTCACAAAGAACCCATAGGACGGTTCATCCAAGCTCACGACAACCAGGGCCATAACGAGCCCCGGCAACAAAACCAGCTGCGAGGCAAAAAGGAGACTGGCATTCAACCATCCTTGGCGCAAGGGAGCCCCATAGCAAGCGGAGAGGACTTCCTGGGAGGCCCCGATCAGAAACACGCAGATCGAACCGACCAGCATGGTCACCAGGAGGGTATACTCGGTTGCGAGGGCACGGAAGCCTCCGGCGTCTCCAGATATTCTCCGTGCGCTCAAAAAAGGGAGAGTGGCCACACCCAGGGTCCCTGCAGGCAACGCAACTAGGTTGCGGATTTGGTTTCCTGCTCCAAAAATTCCAACTCCTTCCAAACCAACCCTTCGAGTCAGGATCGCCTGCCCGACCCATATCGTAACGGCAACCATAATATTGCTCAGAGAAAGGACGCAGGAGAGTCTCCCGATGGAAGCGAGCAGATCAAAGGATGGCGTGCGCCATCCGACTCCGTCTTCGCACGATGCTCTGTATATCCGCCTCCCCAGAAAGCCTGCAGCCACTGCCCCGGCCAAAGTCAGCCCCAAGGTCGCGCCATACAGCCCGTACTTCAGCCCGGCCCCGATGACAGCAATCATGCCAAGAGGCGCCGAACATGCCTTGGCCAGCGTGATCGTGCCAAACAGTCTGGCCCCTTGCAAGACCCCTTCCCACGATAAAGCCAAGGACTGAAGCCCGATAGCCGGAAGGAGCAGCATCAACGGGACAGCAGCCTCCCGGGCCGCCAAAACTTTCTCTGACACCCAGTCGACCCCAAAAACAATCATTCCCCCAATCGTGAGGATAACCGATCCCAATGACAGGAGAATCACAGAGCAGACGGCGGCGCTAAATTCCTCCCTGCCTTTCTGAGCTCCACAACTCACAGCGGAACACCCTGCAGCGCTCATCCCACCCGAGAGCACCCCTGTGAGCGTGGTGAATGTAACCAGTATCAGCATAAAAAGCCCAAAATCCCGTTCTGACAGTATCCTTGCAAGAACAAATGAACTCAGCACTCTCCCGGATTTCTCGAAGCCCAGCCCTAAGACCGTAAGAACCCAAGCCGATGTTCGATTCTCTCCATGACGGCTGCGCGCATGCCCGTCGGCCCTCTCGAGGGAGCCAAACCCTGAGTTCATAATTCCCAAAATCCCACCTAACGTCGGGGGCGCCACCCGTCAACCGAGGAAAGACGCAACCGCCTGCGCGATTCGGAGCCCTGCTTTGCCATCCCCATAAGGGTTGCGCGCTTGCGCCATGGCATCATAAGCTTTTCTATCAGTCAGAAGCTCCCGAACATTCTCCACGATTCTCTCCACGCTCGTCCCCACCAACCTCGCGTTCCCAGCAGTAACCCCCTCAGGGCGCTCGGTGCAGTCTCGCATTACCAGCACCGGCTTTCCCAGGCTGGGCGCCTCTTCCTGTACCCCACCAGAGTCGGTCAGAACGAGCTTCGCCCGGTCCATCAAAGCAACGAAGCTCAGATAAGGCAATGGCTCGATCAGGTGGATATTCGCACGGCCTCCTAAGTAACGGTATACCGGCTCCTTCACGTTGGGATTCAAGTGCACGGGATAGACAAATTGAACTTTAGGAAACCTTTCAGACAGGATAAGGAGAGCAGTACAGATATTCTTAAATCCGTCCCCGAAATTCTCCCGCCGGTGCCCAGTGACCAACACGATCGGCCTGTTCCTGGTCCCACCAAACAAATCACGGGGGAGCGCTGGGATCCGAGGCGGCGCCTCCCTGATCTTCGCCGCCGCCATCAAAAGCGCATCTACAACGGGGTTTCCTGTCACGTAGACCCTGTCCTTCGGAACTCCTTCCTCCATTAGATTTCTAGCCGCTCCCTCCGTCGGAGCAAAGTGGTAATCCGAAAGTCGGCTTGTTAGAACCCGATTCATCTCTTCCGGAAACGGTGAATACTTCGCTCCTGTCCTTAAGCCTGCCTCAACGTGCCCTATCGGAACGCGATGGTAAAATGAAGCCAGACATCCGGCCAGAACTGTCGACGTATCCCCCTGCACCAACACAAAGTCAGGCTTAGCAAGAGCAAAATACCGATCTAAAGATCGGAGGCACCTCGCAACGAAGTCCGCTAGGCCCTGATTCGCTCGCATGAGGCGCATATCCACGTCCGGAGCAATTCCGAAAAGCCTCAGAATCGGCCCTAGCATTTCCTTGTGCTGCCCGGTAACGCACACTTCTACCGTGATCCCGGGCACTCTTCGAAGCGCAAGGATCACAGGCGCCAGTTTAATTGCCTCCGGGCGGGTTCCGAATAAGATCGCCACACGTTTCGTCATCTGTTGTAGACCCAATGAGCGCTATACCTAGGTCTGTGGGGTCACCTTCACTGCCTATTTTCTCACGGTTCAGAATGGCTAACCCCTAAAGCAACACCCGTTTTTCCCAAGGCCGCCATCCCAAAGCGCAAACCACCCGCACACTCACAATGCTTTCCTTATGGTCTCGTGCGCTTTTCCGTTCTCAAAGCGTTCCTCGCCAAAGTCACAAACTCCCAAAGCCCCAGCCCCACTAGCACAAGAGCCCTCCCCCCCCTGCCCATCTCACCGAGGTAGTGCTTCCTGTAAAAAATTCTCGTGGATTTGAAGAGCTCACGAATCATCGCCGAACTTTTCTGCTTTCCACTCTGCCCTTTCGCATGAATGGTTACCGCACCAGGATAATAGACAATCCTCCATCCGGCTTGTCGGAACCGATAGCACCAGTCCAAATCCTCGATGTACATGAAATACTCCTCATCGAGGAAGCCCACCTGCTCGATAGCGAACCTACGGCAGAACATGAAAGCACCATTTACCGCATCCACATCCGCCGTCTCGTTTTCATCAAGAAACGTGAGATTGTATCCGGCGAAAATCTTGCTTTTCGGAAAGAGGCCGCTTAGGCCACTGGCCCTGCAAAACCCATCCCACAAGGTAGGGAATTTCCTTCGGCACGCCAAATCGAGATCGCCATTCGGGAGAACGAGCTTGCATGTGGCCATACCAACATCCGGACACCCATCCATGAATTCAGCCATCTTCGCTAGACACGCTCGATCCACCACCGTGTCAGGGTTCAGTAAAAGAACGTAGCGACCACGGGCGACTCTCAGTGCAAGGTTGTTAGCCTTACTGAATCCCAAGTTGCGTTTGCTCGTTATCAGGCTTACCTCCGGGTACGCCCCGGCCACGGCTTCGACCGACTTGTCCTCCGACGCATTGTCAACTACGAATACCTCGAGCCTCAGATCACCTGCCGCATCATACACTGAAGCTAAACAATTGAGCACAAGATCCCGCGTGTTGTAGCTAACTATAATCACGGATAAATCAACCGCTGGCCTCACCCCCTCCCCCTATTCTCCAACTCCCCCGCCATACCCACTGGCTGGACGACCCGTCCCCGTGGGAGACTCCTTGCCCAAATCCAGGGCAATTCGACTATGTCACACCCACTCCTCGAAAAGCCACCCAAATGGTTTTCATTGCAATGTACAGATCCAAAAGCAGCCCTTGGTGCTTGAGGTAAATCAGATCGTACTTGATTCGCTCGCCCAGATTCGGCTCTCCTCGGTTGGTAATCTGCTGCAGGCCCGTGATCCCCGGCTTCGCCTTAAGTCTTCTCCTCTGCCATACGTCGTATCGCGACACAAGGTTCATCTCCTCAGGGCGCGGGCCAATCAGACTCATATCCCCTTTGATAACGTTTAGCAGCTGCGGAATCTCATCGATCCCGTACCTCCGAAGGAACTTTCCTAACTTTGTCACTCTTGGATCATTCCTGATTTTGAAGACAGGCTCCTTAAGCGCTTCCAGATCCACGAGCTGCCTCAGTTGCTTCTCCGCGTCGCAGACCATCGTGCGAAACTTGTACATTTTGAAGGGCCGCCCGTTCCTCCCCGCCCGAATCTGACTGAAAAGAACAGGCCCCGGACTATCGAGTTTGATCATGATTGCGACAGCCGTCCAAATAGGCAGCCCCAAGACGAGAATTACGATCGAAGTCACCACGTCTATGACGCGTTTCAGAATCGCATAGGTCGGATTGATCGATGCATCTTGAAGACGTATTAAGGCAGTTCCCGCTGCAGTCCTGATATCTGTCTGCTTTACTGCGACGTGGTAGGAGTCCGGCGCGCTGTAAAGCGCAAGCCCATTCTGCTCACAGAAGTTTAGGACATTCATAATTCTGTCCCTAGAATCGTCGCCGCGTACCGGCGACATGCCTGGGGTCAAAATAACTGTGTCAAATTTCGTCTTGGCCCAAACTTGTATGATTTCGCCAAGCCCCCCGAGAAACTCGGCCCCCCCTTTCTGTCTGTCCTCTTTAACCTCCGATCCAATACGTCCCACGATTCGTATCAGTCCAGGACCCGCTTCTCTCAGCCTCGCCTCAATATCTTCGACCGCCCCGCCAGACCCCACGATCACCACACGCTGCACTTCCCCCCATCGCTTCGCCACATCTTCCAGCACAGACCGCCAAAGCATCCGCACCAAGAACATGCCGCCCATCGCACCAAGGCCCGACGTTAAATACACCTGTCTTGACAGCATGACATGAAACATGAAGGAGACGCCGGTGAGTACCAGAAGCGCCCATACGCCCCCTAGAACCAGCGACCTGGCACCGAGTGCGGGGGCTCCTAATGCACCCAAGCCTGTTTCGTATCCGCCATCCTTCCAAATGAAGAAAACCCATAAGCACGCCAGAAAAGCGGCCCCCTTCAGATAGACAGCGGGGTCCGGTGCTGGCATCGCCTTCAGTGAGGCAAACGGCACATGGAACCTCACGTAGTACGCGATCAAGAAGGCTGACATCACGACTCCGGCATCCAGAAGCCCCAGAACAAGGCCAGAATTCTTCCACACGGTTCGGGCGAGAGCAGGGAGGCGGTTAGCACGTTCCGCGACACCGCCGGATTCTCTCACCTCATCGATTGCGCCTCGCTCAAGAGCTGCCGCAAGGCCAGGCAGTTTCATCACTCACCCCCTCGTTCGATTCCCACTAAACCAATTCCCTGTGGAATTCTATACGAGCGTAAAAAGACACCATTCTTCCTCTAGTTTTGCTTTGCGAGTACCACGCCCTGGCTTCCTCGGCCTTCAGGAAGTATGAGAAAATACACCCACTTCTGCCCGGTTTCCTCTGGCAGCCATTGTGGCTCTTGCTTTATCGGTTTCTCCATCCAAACTCCGATCCTGAGGTAAACCGCATCCATGGGACTCCGCACCAGCCGCCTGGTTTCCACAACGACCTCACCAGTTCTCGGGAAATCCACTGGGTAGACGCCCTGCCCCGTTCCGATTCTGTGATCATCTTGGAACAGAATTTTCATACCCCTATCGCAAAAGTGCACCGCCGGATAATACTCTGGCCTCATGGAATCGATGAACTGCCAATAATAGGAGATCCACCACTCGTCCCCTTCCTGGTCAGCCTGTGTATTCTCTCTCCTCGCGGGATTGCCCCGCCGGAGCGTGTATCCCAGGAAGGCGACCTTCCCTCCAAAGATAATATTACAGGGCACGTGCGGCCTGATGCTTGCGAGCCGCTCATCCACCTTCTCATCCACTCCCCCCACAGACTCGTTCAAGTTCGAGAGCCGCGCCAGCGCCTCTCCGTGAGTCGGAACGATAGAGACAACCTTCCTGTACGCCAGCCCAGCCATGTCCATCTCCCCTATTGCTTCATAAGCCAAGCCAAGGAAGTACCAGATCTGGTGGTACTGGCGCCAGTTTTTCAGGCTTTCCTCGCTGCGACTCCCCACCGCTGCGAGAACCTCAACAGCCTTTTGGGCTTGACCCCATCGCAGGTACAACGCCCCCCGCACGAACTCCGCGATAACCTCCTCCCTAGGGTTCCTCACACGCCCGCGCTCGAGAGTCCTCAAGCATCTCCCCGCCAACTCCTCATTGAGATTCTCGTTACAAATGACGAGCCGGTACAAGTAATCCAACCAAGAATCCCCTACCGACCCCGCTACATCAGAGGATACTTGTATGCATTCCGCCATTCCCAGTAGCGCCTGTGGGTTGCCCCAATCCCGGTCCAAAGATTGTTTGTACAGCCCCACCGCCTCCCACACTCTCCCCGTCTGCTCAAGCCAAGAAGCATCCTTTACGAAGGGCTCAACTTCATCTCGAATCAGCTTCCTGTATCTGATCACTTGCTCCGTACGCTCGCTCCATCGCTGCAACACAGCTAGACCCAGACACCGTTTCTTGAGCAGTCCTATAGCGATTTTCCTTTTCGGACGCCCTTCATATCCACGCGCTCCCTTAAGGGGCACCAACGATTCATCCGCGCCATTAACCCCGGTTATGGAATCGCCCACCAGATTCCACGATCGTCCGCTTCGCCCAGCCCCTGTCGCCATCAGACCTTCAAACCGATCTAGGCACATGAGCAAATCCGCCCAGTCCCTTTGCTCTTCAAACCATGCACAAAGCCCCTCGTACCCAGCCAAGGTCTTGGGAGTAATCTCCCAAACCCTACTTGCACCCTCCCCAAGAGACGAAACCAGCGGGTAGACCCGCCTGGCATAAAGAGGCTCACCGTAAATCGCCCTACGGAAGCATTCCTTGGCCTCCCCAAAAGTTTCGTCCCTGGCATCTGCAGCCTGTTCTGCCGCCGCCAAAGCAAGAAGAACCCTTCCAGCCATAAATTGAACAGCGGGCTTCCAGGGAGCAAGCCAAGTAGCAACCCGCGCCGCCTCAACCGCCCGGGCCGAGGGCCCTTCCAATTCAAGGACGACCGCCCCCAGCCAGGCTCGATATTCAGGCCAAGTCGGGCAAAGTCTGCAGGCCTTCTCCAAACATTCCAAAGCCCGCAGAAGATACGGACGCCGATCATCTTTCATCGCAATCACCAGATTCCTTGCAAGCGCCTCCATATCGAACTTGGAAGGCCCGGAACCATTTCCACCGTCTTCGCTTATCCCAAGTACCCTCTCAGCCTCTTGATTGGCACGCTGTCTCACGACCTCATCGGCGGCTTCCAGCCACGATCGCCCTTTCCAGTACCAGTACTCAGGATTGCTTCCATCCAGGCTAAGGGCCTTGTCTAGATCATCTCCCCCCTTCCCACGCTCTCCCGTAACATCCAAGAAAAAATAGTCGTTGGCCCTACCCGGGGTTGACGCCAAGCTTAGATGTTTGTTGAAATGAATATCTGCCTTCACGGAGCCAATTGGCACCCAAATCGAGCCGAGAAAGACACCTACACTCAACACTCCAATGACCAGTCGACACAAACGGCTGCTTAAAATGATCTCGTCTGCCCGAACCGCAGATCCCTGATTTCCAGCTTGTTCTGCGCTCCTAGACGCCACAAAAGCAATCCCGAGCAGCACCGTGAAAAGGATCGCGTTTGAATTGATTTTGCCCAGATTGTAGTCAAAAAGACTGTGAATCAGCATCCCGAGAACACCCACCGCACACCCAATCCCAACCCACCGCCAGGTCAATGGACCCCGACGTAAGAGATTCGACACTGCGCTCAGAAAAATCAGCAATATACCAACCAAGAAAAAGCCTCCGGCAACAATACCCATTTCGCAGACGGCCTGCAAAGCATCGTTATGCAAGAAGTCCGCCCATTGATCACCGAAGCGGCCTGACTGATATCTCGGAAAAACCACCCCGAAAGTCCCGAAACCCGACCCGAGAACCCAGTAGTCTTTGATATAGCGAAGGGCGCTCTTCGACAAATCAACCCGATCCAGCCAGGACGTGCTCTGCCCCCGCACCGCGTCCTGCGAGACCTCGATCACAATTTGGACACCAATACTAATCGCGAGTGCAAAAATCGCCGCAACAACAACCAGCAGCAAAACAGTATTCCGTCGGAAACCAGACATTGTGCCCGCGAACGCAAAAAAACACAGAATGGCAATAACAGCGCTGAATATCCCAGCCCGAGAGAGTGAAAACAAAATGCCCAGAGCCTGAAGAACACAAACTGAACCAACGAGAATCATCGCATACGTACGCAGCGATCCCAAGTGTCCGTCCAGAGCGACGCGGGCGCCCACCCCACAAGGCTGCCGCTCCCTCCTCATCCCCACCCCTGATGCTCTCATAGACAAAAGCAATCCCAGTCCGGCAGGAAAAGTCATCTCCAGCAACCCAGCGAAGTGGTTCTTGTTATGGAACGTTCCTGCCACGGCATCAAGATTGTAAAGCCTCGGAATCCAAAATATGTGCGGGTCCCCTGACAATTTCTGTGCGAAGCCATACAGGACCTCGAAAGATCCGATGAAAAGCATGGCGATTACAAGACCCATGGCTTGCCAGGTCTTCCGCAGATAGTTCACCACCACGAAAAAGATCAGAAAAAGCATGAGGAACCGTGTGGTCGCCACTTTTGTATGGTATGGGCTCAGGGACAGAGTCCACCTCCTCCCCTCCACACTTGCGGGTTGAAAGACATGTGAATACGTCTCATAGGTTCCAGGGCTAATCGTCCTCATTGTTTGGTGTGGCAATGGGATGACTTGGGCCACTGCGATAAGCAAAAATACGATCGGGAAAAGCCAGAGCAGGGTCTTTATGAAACGGATTGACCCGCTCCAGGCGCATCGTAATCCCCAAGCGGACAAGAGGGCGGCAGAACAAACGAAAAGGATCCTTTGTGCCCATGGAGCAACGGATCCGAGGGCAAGCGGTGGGAGTACAATCAGCAGGATCAGGATAGCCTCGATGACGACATCAAGAACACCATACCCATGCGCAAGCGTATTTCTGTCGCACAAGCTGGACACAGCCCTGGCCCCACAAGACCTCTGCTCAGCCTTAAGCCTTATGAACCACACCGCTGATCGCACAGCAGCCCAGGTTCGATTCGTGTTTTAGACGGAGCGCGTCCCTCCACGTTGAAATGGCAACCGCCCCATGCGGCATCCCGTGGAGGGCCATGCTCTGTCATGGCCGCAAAACAGTTGGAGGGCCACGGTCCCTCGTGGCCGCAGGCCCAAACCACACCCCCAAAAGACGGACGCGACGGAGCGCGTCCCTCCACGTTGGAATGGCAACCGCCCCATGCGGCATCCCGTGGAGGGCCATGCTCTGTCATGGCCGCAAAACAGTTGGAGGGCCAGGGTCCCTCGTGGCCGCGGGCCCAAACCACACCCCCAAAAGGCGGACGCGACGGAGCGCGTCCCTCCAGGGTGTTTCTCATCATGCATTCAATCTACCCCTCCCGGGCGAGTAGGCCTTTGACGTGTTCGAGGTAGCTCCTGAGCACCGTGCTTCCACTCCCCAGGACCGCAAAAGCCTCTTCCAGGTTCAGCCGCCAGTAAATGTGCACGAGCGCATTTCGGAAACCGGCCA
>Ga0209162_1001342_pt1 | contig 24386 bp, 21 predicted proteins | sample YNPNPMetaG_FD_187121 | JGI IMG/M metagenome (GOLD analysis project Ga0209162, IMG submission 187121) | Anoxygenic and chlorotrophic microbial mat microbial communities from Yellowstone National Park, USA - YNP NP MetaG (SPAdes) (version 2) ...
CGATGGCCATGCGCCCGCTCATATTGGCTTCGGTGCCGGTGAGGGGGCCGTTCATGAAGCAGAGCAGATTGTCGGGGCCGAGGGGGTCGACCTGGGGGCCGTTGGCGAGCAGGTAGCGCACGCCGAGGCCGCGGGCGCCGATGTACTTGCGGGCCCAGGACTCGGGAATGCCGCGGTACTCCACCGTGCCGGCGGAGAGGTCCACGTGGGCGATCCGATTGGCAAAGCCGCCGAGGGTCATAGGTGCCTCCTTGTGTACGGGTGCGTGTAGGCGACGAACGGGAACGAACCGCATCGGAGCGGGGGCCGGGGAACCCGGGGTTCCTCAGCTCCCGGCCCGCGGGCGGGTGCGGAGAGGGCAGCGCCCCGCGCGAAAGCGGGCCCGAGGCCCGCGCGCCCGGCGCCCGTATCCATCGCCCGCCCGGCGGGCGGGTCTGGGAGGACACACCCCTCCCACGTATCCTGCTCACCGGCCCGGGTCCGGGCCGGTGGGCGGGGAACGCAAGCACCCGGCAGCGAGCGCCGCGGGAACGCGGGCCTGGCCGGGGCGGGAAGAGAGCGCGTGCGTGAATACAGGGCGAGAATCATCCTTCAACATCGAAGATACGTTGCGGCGGCGCAACAATACCACCGCCCGGATTGACCATCGGGCAATGACTGACGCCTACCCTGGGCCGCGCGACGGGCGTGTACGCCTGGTATTTCGTAACGAGAACTTTTCTTTATTGATTGATTGTGCCACAGGTTATGGAACTTGTCCAGGGGACATGTTCTATGAGAGGCGGATGGCCCGCGCCCTTGTTCCACACGCGGGCCATCCACAGGCAGGGTCCGGGGGGGCCGTGCCCTGCCGGGAAGCCTGCTCAGCGGCACAGCGCCGGTTGGCGGGGGGTGTGGGGAAACCGGGTTTCCCCACCCCTCTGCCCGGCGAGGCCCATCAGGGCAACCTCACAACGCTAACCCATAGAGCGCAATCGCATTCTGGCGCAGGATGGCCAGGGCGGCCGCTTCGGCCTCGGCAAGGGTCAGGTCGCCGTCGGTGACGCAGCGGGTCAACACCGCGGCCAGCACCTCCCGCCCGCAGCGCGCGCCGACGTAGAACGTCTCCGGGATGAGATGGGCATCGGTGGAGAAGAGGATCTTGCTGATCGGGGCCAGTTCCAGGGCCGCGCTGGCTACCGCTTCCATCCCGGCGCGGCTCAAGTAGGGGATGGCAAGCCCGAGGTCGAGGTACACGTTCGGATACACCGCGGCGAGGTAGCCGAGTTCGCGGGTGAAGGGGTAACCGGCGTGGAGGAGGACCACCGGCGCGGAACGCAGATCGGCGCGTTCGAGGAGCGCCCGCAGGTGCAAAGGATTGGCTTCGCGCAGATCGAGGTCGGGGTCGCCGAAGCCGGTGTGGAACTGCACCGGCACGGCGTCGCGGGCGGCGATCTCCATCATGGTCCATACCAGCCAGTCATTCAGCGCTTTGGCCGCGATGCGCGCGGGCATGCCGCGGGCCACGGCCTCGCGCAACTCGACGAAGGCCTGCCTGGCCGCCGACGGGTCGGCGGGCGCCAGGCGCAGGCCGGTGCGGTAGGCCACGATGCTCTTGAAACCGACCACCGCGGGGTCGCGCTGCTCCAGCCCGGCGCGAAAGGCGTCCACAAAGTCTTCCCAGGCCGGAACCTGCTCGAGCACCTGCGCGGCAAGGTGCTCGATGCGGATCAGGCGAAAAGTGGGCGCGAAGCGCTGATGCCACGGCGTGGGCATGATGCGATCGGGCATGAACCCATCGTCGAGGATCAGGGCGGCGAAGCCTCCAGCGTCGAAGAGGCGCTGCGCCATGGTCTCGTGGCCCAGGCGGTCGCGCAACGCCTGGAGACCCTCCAGCGAAGGATCGCAGCCCAGCAGGCCGGCCAACTGGCGCATGCTGCGCTTGAAAAACAACGTCTGCCGCACATGCCGGCTGACAATCGCCGCATCGTAGCCCTCGGTGAAGGCCGCCGCCAGCGAGAAGTCGTTCAGCGCCTCGGGGCGCAACAGGTTGTGCGCGTGATGATCAACGATGGTCAGGTGATCGAGTTGCAACATACGTATGCGGTATTCGGGTTCGGGGCTTGCCCCATGGACGTTGCGCCCCCCTTCAACAGGGTTGCGTTCCGGCGGGGAGGGATGGGGAGGGCCTGCGGCCTCCCCGAACCGATTGTTCTCCGCCCGTAAGTGTTCACATTTCTGCTGGGAGCGCGGGCAAGATGCCCGCGGAGACACGACGATGGCGGGACGCCCTCGCTCCCAGGCGTGTGTGTTACCCCAGGTGTGAACAGTTACCTCCGCCCGCGACGGGAGCGGCGCGGGCGGGGAAGGGGGGAGGCGCGGAGGCTTCGCCTCCCCGCGCCCCTCCACCGGTCGTTGTACTCCTAGTAGCGTTCGAGGATGAGGCGCACCTCTTCGTCATGCGACAGATCCCGCATCGCCTGCCACTCGGCCCGGCGCACGGCCAGGTAGGAACGGGCCAGGTCGCTGCCCAGGGCCTCGAGCAGCACGTCGTCGCGCTCCAGGGCGGCGATGGCGTCGCCGAGGGTCGCGGGCAGGGGCAGGATGCCACGCTCGAGGCGTTCGGCTTCGGGCAGATCGGCGGGGTCGCCGCGCACGGCATCGCCGAGGGGCAACTGGCGGTCGATGCCGTCAAGCCCCGCCGCGATCACCGCGCCGAGGGCCAGGTAGGGGTTAGCCGTGGCGTCGCAGATCTTCAGTTCAACGTTGGTGATCGGCAGACCGCTGTCGGGCATAGGCACGCGCAGCGCGGCCTCGCGGTTGCCCATGCCCCAGCAGGTGAACGCGCCGCTCCAGAAGCGTGGGCGGATGCGCTTGAAACTGTTGGTAGAGGGGGTGGTCAGGGCCATCAGGGCCGGCAGATGCTCCAGAACCCCGGCCATAAAGGCGCGCATCGGCGCCGACAGGACCCGGGGTTGGCCCGGCTCGGTGACGATGCTGGCCCCCTGCCGCGCCAGGCTGAGGTGCAGATGGGCGCCGTTGCCGGCCTTATCGGGGTAGATCTTGGGCACGAACGAAGCCAGCAGGCCATGCCGCGCCGCGCAGGCCCTGACCGTCTCGCGAAAGACGATCTGCTGATCGGCGGCGCGCAGGGCCTCGGCGTAGCGCACCGGCAACTCGAACTGGCCCGGCCCCGACTCGGCGTAGGTCATCTCCACCAGCAGGCCCTGGGCCTCCAGCGTCGCCGTTATCGTGTCGATCACCTCCGCGGCCCCGTCGAGGGCCGACGTCTGGCAGAACACGGTGGTGTCAAACGGCGCGGGACCATCGGGGCCCGGGCGCAGCAAGGAGAACTCGTTCTCGAAGGCCGCGAACACGCTCAGGTCGCGGGCGGCGGCGGCAGCGAGCATGCGGCGGAGGAAGGAACGCGGACAGTGGCCCCAGGGCCGGTCGCCGACGTAGATGTCGGTCAGCACGCGGGCATGGCCGGGGGCGTAGGGCAGCGCGGCAAAGGTCGTCCAGTCCGCGCGCATATGGACCTCGCCATCGGGCGTCAGGCCGCTGTCGGGGGCCAGGGCGTCGTACATCACCGGCAGGGCCTGCTGCGCGGCGGCAATGCCGACCCCGTTGCCGGCCAGGTAAGCTTCGAGCATCGTCGTCCGCACCGCCTTGGCGCGGATCACATTGGCGTTATCGCACCAGATGAAGCGCACGAAGCGCACCTGCTGGTGCTGGATCGCTGTCAGAATGCTTTGCACAGCAGTCATGGCTCGCTAACGTGAACATACGCCCTCGGCGAGGGGGATGGGGAAACCGGGTTTCCCCATCCCCCCACCCGGTGGGAGGGTTTGGGGGCTACGCCCTCCCGGGAACAACCTTTGCGCATCCCGTTGCGATGGAACAAATGTCAGGGCGTAATCTCCTTGACAAACGTGTAGGCCCCATCCTGAACCTGAATAATCGTCACCGCTTTGTTGGGCTTGCGTTGCCCGGGGGCGTAGGAGATCTGCCCGGTGACGGCGCCGAAGCCCTGGGTGGCGGCGAGGGCGTCGCGGATGGTTTTGGGATCGTCCGACCCCGCGCGTGTGATCGCGTCGGCGATCAGCTTCAGCGTATCGTAGCCGAGCACGGCAAAGGCGTTCTCCGGTGGTTTGCCGTACTCCTGGGTGTAGGCCTGTACGAAGGCTTGCACTTTGGGATCGACATTATCCAGCGCGACGTGGGTCGAGAAGAACACATTATCCGCCAGTTCGCCGGCGACCTCGGCGATCAGCGGGGTGTCGAAACCGTCCCCGGAAATGATCGGCATTTGCAGGCCGGCTTCACGGAACTGCCGGGTGGTGATGCCGGCCTCGTTGGGGATGGCCGAGATGAACAGCACGTCGGGCGGGGGATTGAGGGCCTGGACCTTGGCGATCTGCGCCGAAAAGTCGGTGTCGCCGGAGCGATAGATGTCTTCCAGGACGATCTGGCCGCCCTTTTCGGTGAAGCGTTGCTTGAAGAAGGCCGCCAGCGCGGTGGTGAAATCATACGCCTGATCGACCAGCATATAGGCCGTCTTCGCCTTCAGATCGTCAATCGCGTAGTCCGCGATGGCGAAGGCCTGGGCATCATCGCCAAAGGGGGCCATGAAGAAGAAGTCGCCGATCTGTTCGGGCAGGGTTGGCAGGGTGGCGCCCGCGGTGACGAAGGGGATGCCCGCCTGCTGCGCGATCGGCCCGGCGGCCAGGGCGAAGGTCGAGTCGTTGAGACCGCCGATGGCAACGACCTTATGCACGTTGATCAACTCCGAGGCGGCGTTGGTCGTGGTGGTCTGATCGGTCTTGCCGTCCACGGCGATCAACTCGATCTGGCGTCCCAGCACGCCCCCGGCGGCGTTGATCTCCTTGACGGCCAGCTTCATACCGTTGAGCCCGGGCGCGTCAATCGAGGACATGCCCCCGGTAATGCCGTAGAGCGCCCCGATCTTGATCGCCTCGGCCGCGGGGGCGGGCGAGGCGGCGGGCGCGGTTGGTTGGGCCGCCGGGGCGCCGCACGCGGCGATAAGGGTGATCAGGACGATGGCGACCAGCGTGGAGAGCATCTGTTGCACGAGTTTCATGGCGCGACTCACCTTCCAGATCTGGATTGCGGATGTCAGGCATGGTTTCGCTGCGCGGCCCTGTGCGTCCCCGGGTGGGGCGGTTGTTCCTGGGAGAGCTACACCCTCCCAAACCCGCCCGCGGGCCGGGGCCCGGGTGCGCGGGCGGCCCGCCCCCATCCGCAATGGGATACAAGGGTTCTCCTGGGAAAGCTTTGCCCTCCCAGACCCTCCCGCGGGCGGGGGTGTGGGGAAACCGGGTTTCCCCACCCCCCGCCGGGCGGCACACCATCCGATAGGGGGTATGGAGGAACCAGGTTCCCCGGCGTTCACGTTAGCTTGTGGCCTTATCCGCTTTCCAAAGCGAGAATAGTGCAATTATAGGGATGTCCCCGGTTTTGGCAAGCGGGGCGCTTGTATGGTCCTTGAATACATCATCCGCTCTAGCCCGCGCAGGCGGGCTTCGCATCCCGTAGCCGAGGGCTTATGGTCTTTGAATACATCATCCGCTCTAGCCCGCGCAGGCGGGCTTCGCATCCCGTAGCCGAGGGCTTCAGCCCCACGGCCAGCCTGGTATACCGGATTAATTTCTCAAAGACCATGTCTAACGTGAACAGAGGGGTGTGGGGAAACCTGGTTTCCCCACACCCCTGCCCGTAGGAGAGTTTGCGGGGCGCAGCCCTCGAGCAGGGGGATGGGGCAACCGGGTTTCCCCACGCCCCCAGCCCGCGGGAGGGTGAGGGCGCAGCCCTCCTATGGGGGAGGGAACCGCGCTCCTCCCCCCAGCGGGGGGAGGCTGGAAGGGGGGGAAACCTGGTTTCCCCCTCCCCTTGCAGATGCGGGCCGGAGACCCGCGCACCCACCCCCCGGCCCGCGGGAGGGTGAGGGCGCAGCCCTCAAGCAGGGGTGGGGGGAAACCTGGTTTCCCCCTCTCCTTGCAGATGCGGGCCGGAGGCCCGCGCACCCACGCCCCCACCCGGTGGGAGGGTGTGGGAGGGCGCAGCCCTCCCACGAAGTAGTTTCATCCCGTCGGTATGCGGCGCGAGCCGCACGGACGGCTGATGCGAAATTGACCCTAGGCCCCCTCGGTCTCGGCGGTGGGGAGCGGCTCGCGCCGGCGCAGCAGGTCGCTCAGTTCACGCCCGCCAAGCAGGCCCTGGGGGCGAAAGATCATCACCAGCAGCATCAGCAGGGCGATCACGATCTGGCTCAGACCATAGAGCGGCCGGCCGCCAACCGCCAGGCTGGTCTCGATGCCACGCAGCCACTCCGGCAACAGGGTCATCAACACGCCGCCGAGGACGGCCCCGGTGATGCTGCCGGCGCCCCCGATCACCACCATGGCCACGACGTTGAAGGTGATCAAGAACGAAAACGACGCCGGGGCGATGGCGGTGATCAGGTGCGCCCAGAGGGCCCCGGCCGTGCCGGCGAAGAAGGCCCCGACCACGAAGGCCAGCATGCGCGTCCGAAAGACGCGGATGCCGCGACAGGCCGCCGCCAGTTCGTCTTCGCGCACGGCGAGCATGGCCCGCCCAAACGGCGAGCGCACCAGCCGCCAGATGATGATCACGCTCACCAGCATCCAGCCATAGGCCCAGAGCAGCGAGGTAAGCGCGGGCAGGCCGTTCAGCCCCCGCGCCCCGCGGGTCACCGTTTGCCAGTTGAGCGCCACCACCTGCACAATAACCATCAGACCTAGGGTGGCCACCGACAGATAGTGCCCGCGCAGCCGTAGCACCGGAATGCCGACCACAAAGGCCGCCAGGGCCGCCAGGGCGCCTCCGGCGAGCAGCGCCAGCGCGAAGGGCAGCTCCAGGCGGGCCAGCCATGCCGGCAAGTCAGGCAGAGCGTCCAGTTTCATACTGGCGGGCATGCTCAGCAGCGCGGAGGTATAGGCGCCGATGGCCATAAAGGCCGCGTGGCCGAGCGACACATCGCCGCTGAAGCCGTTGGTCAGGCTCAGACTGACGGCGAGAATGACGTTGATCGCCACCACTGCCAGCACCCGCTGGTAGTAATCGTTGAGCCGGTACTCCGCGAACACCACCAGCGCCGCGCCCACGCCGAGGGCCAGCCAGCCATACACCGACCTCATGCGCGCCGTCCCTCCTCCAGACCGAACAGACCCGCCGGGCGCACCAGCAAGATCGCCAGCAGCAGCACGAACACAAACGCATCGCGGTAGCCGGAGAGCGCCGGGGGCGCGAAGGCGACAAAGAAGACCTCGGCGAACCCCAGCAGGTACCCGCCCACCATCGCCCCCGGAATACTGCCGACCCCACCGATCACCGCGGCCACAAAGGCCTTGAGCCCCGGCACAAAGCCGGTAAAGGGGTCCACCAGGCCGAACTTGCCGCTCCAGAGCACCCCGGCGACGCCGGCCAGGGCCGCGCTCACTCCGAAGGCCACCGCGATCACCCGGTTCACATGCACGCCCATCAGACGCGCGGTTTGCACCCGCTCGCTGCATGCGCGCATGGCGATACCGATCGTCGTATATTTGACAAACAGGCTCAAAAGCACCATCAGGGCAATCGAGAGGAGCAAGATCAACCCATCGATCGGCGCAACGTTCAACCCGGCCCACTCGACGCGGCGGGTCAACTCGACGGGCAGGCGCAGCGGGCGCGGTTGCGCCGTCAGCGCCATGGTCGCGCTGTTCTGGATCAGCGAACTGATGGCCAGGGAGGTGATCAGCATGGCCACTTCCCGCGAGCCGCGAATGGGGCGATAGGCCAGCCGTTCGATGATGACGCCAATCGCCCCGGCGACGAGCATCGCCAGGAGCAGCGCCGACCAGACCGGCAGCACCAGCGCGCTTAGCGCTGCCAGGGCCACGTAGGCCCCTACGGTCATCATATCGCCGTGGGCGAAGTTGATCAGCCGCAGGATACCATAGACGATCGTCAGGCCAATCGCCACCAGGGCGTAAATGCTGCCGATGTTGAGCGCGTTGACCGTTTGTTGGAGGAAGTAGGTCATTGGCGGTCTCCGAGTAGCCAGGCTTCGGGGCGGACGGAGCAATCGGGCTTCGCCCGAGGTTGCCCGTCCCCGCCGCGGGCGGGAAAGCGCGCTATGCGGGGAGGCAAAACCTCCCCGCGCGCCTCGACCGCGTGCGTTCTGTCATCCAACATCACCCACCCCCCAGATAGGCAGCTTTGACCCGCGGATCTTCCAGCAGCGCGGGCGCGGGGCCGCTAAGGGTGATCGCGCCGGTTTCGATGACGTAGGCGCGATCGGCCAGGCGCAGGGCCTGCCAGGCGTTCTGTTCGACCAGCAGGATGGTCATCCCTTCGCGGCGCAACTCGGCGATGACCTGGAAGATGCGTTCGACCACCAGCGGGGCCAGTCCCAACGACGGCTCGTCGAGCAGCAGCAGCCGCGGCGCGCTCATGATCGAGCGCCCCAGCGCCAGCATCTGCTGTTCGCCGCCGCTCAACAGGCCGGCGATCTGGCGCTGGCGCTCGTTGAGAATGGGGAACAGGCCCAGCACCCGTTCCAGATCGCGGGCCACGGCCTTGCGATCGCGCCGGTGACCCGCCGCCAGGCGCAGGTTCTCGGCAACCGTCAGCCGGGCAAAGATCTGCCGTCCCTCGGGGCAATGCACCAGCCCGCGGCACACAATCTCGTGGGGCGCCAGGCGAGTGATCTCCGCCCCCTCGAAGATGATCCGCCCGCGTCCGGGCCGCAGCAGACCCGAGATGGCGGTGAGGGCCGTGGTCTTGCCGGCGCCATTGCTGCCGATCAGCGCCACGATTTCGCCCGGCTGGACCTCGAGCGAGATGCCCTTCAGGGCGTTGACGCGACCGTAGGCTACCTGGAGATCGCTTACCTGCAGCATGGGTATGCCAGTTCCTAACGTGAAAATAGGCTGCCGGAGCAGAGGTATGGGGAAACCGGGTCTCCCCACGCCCCTGCCCGCGGGAGGGCCTGGCCCTCACGCAGGGGTCTGGGGAAACCCGGTTTCCCCAGACCTCCGCCCCGCAGGGGACATGGGGAAACCCGGTTTCCCCATATCCCCACCCGGTGGGCGGGTTTGGGAGGGCAAAGCCCTCAAGCACGGGCGTGGGGAAACCGGGTCTCCCCACGCCCTGCCCGCGGAGGGGTCTGGGAGGGCTACGCCCTCAAGCAGGGGGATGGGGAAACCGGGTTGCCCCATACCTCCGCCCGCGGGAGGGTGAGGGAGGGCGCCGCCCTCCTACGAAGACCGCCCCCTCCCTCACCCTCCCCCAGCGGGGGAGGCTGGAAGGGGGGCAACCCGGTTTCCCCATCCCTGTGCGGATGCGGGCCGGAGGCCCGCGCACCCGGGCCCCGTTTCCCCATCCCTGTGCGGATGCGGGCCGGAGGCCCGCGCACCCGGGCCCCGTTTCCCCATCCCTGTGCGGATGCGGGCCGGAGGCCTGCGCACCCGGGCCCTGGCCCATGGGAGGGTCCGGGAGAGCGCCGCCCTCCCATGAACACCCTATGTGCATCCCGTCGGGGTGCGGCGGAGCCGCATAGACTGAAATGGCCCTACGACGCACCAGCTTGCTGGCCCAGGAAACCAGGATCACTCACGCCCAGATACGCTTCCAGCACCCGCGGATGGCGCTGCACCTCGGCGGGCGGGCCGTCGGCGATCAGGGCGCCGTAGTGCAGAACCTGAATACGCTGGCAAACTCCCATCACTACGCGCATGTTATGTTCGATCAGCATCACCGTCAGTTTCAACCCGGCATGCAGCCGGACGATGAGCCGCATCAGGGCCTCCACCTCGGCCGGGTTCAGCCCGGCGGCCGGTTCATCGAGCAGCAGCACCCGCGGTCGGGCGACCACCGCCATGGCGATTTCGAGCCGGCGCTGCACGCCGTACGGCAGGCTATCGGCGGGAGCGTCGCGGTAGGTTTCGAGGCCCAGCAGTCGCAGCGTCTCGAGCGCCTGCGTGTCGCGGGCGCGTTCGGCGGCGGCGAAGCGCGGCAGGCGCGCCAGGGTGGCGAGCAAATCGGCGGGGCGCTCGAGTTGCGCGCTGATGCGCATGTTATCCATCACCGAGAGGCGGCGAAACAGGCGGATATTCTGAAACGTGCGCGCGATCCCCGCCCGCCGGATGGCATCGGGCGACAGACGGGTAATGTCGCGCCCTTCGAGCAGCACGCGACCGCCGCTCACGGGTACGACCCCCGTCAGCGCATTGAACAGCGTGGTCTTGCCGGCCCCGTTGGGGCCGATGATCCCCAGCAGTTCGCCGGGACGCAGGGCCAGGTGATAGTCTTGCAGGGCGATGATACCACGAAACGCCACGGAGAGGTTCTGCGCCTCCAGCAGAACCTCGGGCCTCGCACGCGCCATGACGACGATCCTCTGCGTTCATGAGTTTTCAGAATCAGGCATGGTTCAAAACCTACGGTTTGCGCTTGACCGTCTGGCGGGGAGGGGTGGAGGGGCCTGGCCCCTCCACCCCTCCCCCCTGGTCCCGTATTGAGGCAAACGGTCACGTGAGTTTGAACCATGCCTTCCATCCGGTATAGCCCGCACCGGCGGGCTGCGCATCCCATAAACCTGGTCCTCTGGAGCAGGGGGTGGGAAAACCGGGTTTCCCCACCCCCCCGCTCGCGACAGGGCTGCGCCCTCCCAGGAACAACCGTATGTTCACCCATCGGGGTGCGGCGCAACGGTACTCCAGCCAGTATACTGCCAAATCCAGGTCAGCGCGCCGCGCCCCACGCGCCGCCCCGCCGCGTAAGTGTTCACACCTGGGGTAACCCACGCGCCTGCGAGCGCGGGCGTCCCGCCGGCATCGCGTCTCCGCGGGCAAGCTGCCCGCGCTCCCAGGAGAACGGTGAACACGTACCCCGCCGCAACGCCTTGACAGACACCCGCCATCAGGCGTAGACTCCTGCTTATGCACGAATTGCTGATTGCCACCCATAACCCCGGCAAGCTGCGCGAGTTCGCGGCGATCTTCAACGGCCTGAACCTGACCCTGCGGTCCCTCGACGATATGGGGATCACCGAGGAGGTCGCCGAGACGGGCGAGACGTTCGCCGCCAATGCGCTCCTCAAGGCCCAGGGCTATATGGCCCTGAGCGGCCTGCCGACCCTGGCCGACGATAGCGGGCTGGAAGTGGCCGCGCTGCGCGGCGCGCCGGGGGTTCACTCGGCGCGCTATGGCGGGGTGCAGGGCGAGGCGCAGTTGCGCTATCTGCTCGAACAACTCAAAGACGTTCCCTGGCACGCCCGTCTGGCCCGCTTTGTCTGCGTGATCGCCCTGGTGCGCCCGGGGCATCCGCCCGAACTGGTCGAGGGCACGCTCCCCGGCGTCATTGAGTTCGAGCCGCGCGGGTCCGGCGGTTTTGGCTACGATCCGCTGTTCTACGTGCTCGATGAGAGCTGCACCCTGGCCGAGTTGCCCGCCGAACGCAAGAACCGTATCAGCCACCGGGCCATTGCGGCGCGCGCCGCGCGGAACATCCTCGAACGCTGGATGGGCGAAGATGATCCGCGCCTCCGGGGTATCGGATGACCCTGAGCATCACCGCGCTGGCTTCCGGGAGCAGCGGCAACGCCCTGCTGGCGCGCCACGGCGACGCCGCGCTGCTCGTTGACTGCGGCATCGCCCTGCGGACCCTGGAGGACCTGTTGCGCTATCAGGCATTGAGCGCGGCCCAGATCGGCGCCGTGCTCCTCACCCACGAGCACGGCGACCACACGCTGGGCGTGGCGGCCCTGGCGCGGCGCCACGGCGTGCCCGTGGTGTGCAATCGCGCCACGCGCGAGGCGCTGGGCCCGGCGTTGCAGGGTCTGGCTGTCGAGGAATTGCCGGTTGGCGAACTGGCGGCGCTTGGCCCCTTCGAGGTGCGCAGCTTCGCCGTGGCCCACGACGCCGCCGAGCCGGTGGGGTTGCGCCTGAGCGCCGGCGGCGCCACCGTAGCCATCGCCGTGGATCTGGGCAGTTGGGACGAGGCGACGGTGGCGGCCCTGCGCGGCGCCGACCTGCTGGTGGTCGAGGCGAACCACGACCGCGAACTGTTGCGCGCTGCGCCGTACCCGCTGGCGATCCAGCAGCGGATCAGCGGCCCGCGCGGGCACCTCGACAACGTGCAGTGCGGCGCCTTGCTGGCGCGCGCCTGCGCTGGCGCCGTCTGCGATGTGTGGCTGGCCCACCTGTCGGCGCAGACCAACGCGCCGCAGGTGGCCCTGGCCGGGGTGCGGCGCGTGCTGGATCTGGCCGGCGTCACCGGGGCGCGGTTACGGGCGCTCCCGCGCCGCGCCGCGCGCGGGGCCGGCGGCGCGCCGACCTGGCGCGCCGAAGAGCGTATGCTCGTGCAGCGAAGCCTGTTGTAAGCACGAAGGGGACGGGTATGGCTATTCAACCGATGGAGTATATCTGGTTCAACGGCAAACTGACGCCGTGGAACGAGGCGCGCATCCATGTCATGGCGCACGTGGTGCACTATGGCTCGAGCTTCTTCGAGGGCATCCGCTGCTACGAGACGCCGCGCGGCCCGGCGATCTTTCGGCTGACGCCGCACATCCGGCGCCTGATCGACTCGGCGCGGATCTACCGCACCGACGTGCCCTATACCCTCGACCAGCTTGTCGCGGCAGTTAAAGAGACGGTGCGGGCCAATCGCCTGAAGGCCGGCTACATCCGGCCGGTGGTCTATCGCGGCCTGGGCGAGATCGGCGTCAATCCCCAGCGCAACCCGGTCGAAGTGGCCATCGCCACCATCGAGTGGGGCAGGTACCTCGGCGCCGAGGCCATGGAACAGGGCGTGGATGTCTGTGTGGCCTCCTGGCACCGCTTCGCCCCCAATACCCTGCCCGCCCTCTCCAAGGCCGGCGGCAACTACCTCAACTCCCAGTTGATCAAGATGGAGGCCCTGGCCAATGGCTACGCCGAAGGCATCGCCCTTGACCATCAGGGGCAGGTGAGCGAGGGCAGCGGCGAGAACCTCTTCCTGGTGCGCGATGGGGTGGTGTACACCCCCCCGGTGGCCTCCTCGATCCTCAGCGGCATTACCCGCGACACCGTGATCACCCTGCTGGGCGAACTGAGCATCCCCGTGCGCGAAGAAGCCATCCCCCGCGAAATGCTCTACATCGCCGACGAACTGTTCTTCACCGGCACCGCCGCCGAAGTGACCCCGATCCGCTCCGTCGATCGCATTCCGGTCGGCCAGGGACGGCGCGGGCCGGTCACCGCCGCGGTGCAGGCGGCTTTCTTCGGCGTGGTGCAGGGCGAACGCGAGGACCGCTACGGCTGGCTGGAGTATGTCGCGGAGTAGCGGTCGCGTACGTGCTCATATGTCTCCTAACGTGAAAATAGGCTGCTGGAGCAGGGGCGTGGGGAAACCAGGTTTCCCCACGCCCCCGCCCGCGGGAGGGCCTGGCCCTCACGCAGGGGTATGGGGAAACCGGGTTTCCCCGTACCCCCGCCCGCGGGAGGGTCTGGGAGGGCAAAGCCCTCCCAGGAGAACCCTGTTATCCCCTTGCGGATGCGGGCCGGAGGCCCGCGCACCCGGACCCCGACCTACGGGAGGGTCTGGGAGTGCTGCGCTCGCCCAGGAACAACCTTTTTTCATCCCGTCGGGGTGCGGCGGAGCCGCATGGACGGCGAACGTGAACATACGCCCTCGGCGAGGGGTGTGGGGAAACCGGGTTTCCCCACGCCCCCGCCCCGCAGGGGGATGGGGAAACCGGGTTTCCCCATGCCCCCACCCGCGGGAGGGTCTGGGAGGGCTGCGCCCTCCCAGAAACAAACTTATTTTCATTGCGGCGTTGTGCGGCGGAGCCGCATGGACGGCTGAGGTGAATATACCCCCCTGCGGGAGGGGTTGGGAAGGCGCGGCCCGCGCGCAGGGGTATGGGGAACCTCGGTTTCCCCATACCCCTACCCAGTATGCAGTTGCGTCCCTTGTACCCTTCGGCTATAATTGGCAAAGGCCAGTGTCCTCTGGCGGGACGCTGGCCTTTTCTGATGTAGCTTATGCAAACCAGTGCCGTTCGTAACGGGATCGCCGCGGGCCAGGCCCGCCGCGCCGCTCCCCACGCTTCCCCGTGCGGGGCCGCGCGGCGCAACCAGGCCTTATCGCGCTTTCATCATGGTGCGCATGCAGCGCGTGCACACACGCACCTGGACCGTCTTGCCGTCAGCGGCTACAATCGTTGTCTTCTGCACATTGGGGCGCCACATGCGGTTGGTTCGCCGCTTGGAGAAGCTGACATTGTGCCCAAAGGACGGCTTTTTTCCACACCTTTCACACGTAGCCATGGCTCCTGATCTCCAGAGAGATACGCATATTTCTGTCTCCGCGAGACTATACCATACCGCGGCCCCTTTGGCAAACCGGCAGGCTTGAGAATGGCGAAGATCAAAGTTGTCACCGACGGTTCCGCCGATATCCCGCCCGATCTGGCGCGGGAGCTTGACATCGAAGTTGTGCCGCTCGTCGCTCACGTCAATGACCGGGCCTACCGCATCGGCATTGATGTCAGCGATGATCTGCTCTACGAGTCGCTGGGCGGCTGGCAGCGTTTCAGGGTGTCTTCACCTTCGGCAACGCAGTTTGAGCAGATCTACCGGCAGTGGATCAGCGAGGTGGATCATATTTTTTCTATTCACCTCGGCGCGCGACTGGGCAGTTGTATGGCCAATGCCGTGGCGGCGCGCAGCCGCCTGCCGGCCAGCACGACACGCCTGGAGGTCATCGACAGCAAGTCGGCCTCCATAGGCACAGGCTCGGTGGCGATTGCCGCGGCCCGCGCCGCGCAGGAGGGGGCCTCGCCCGAGGAGATCAGCCGGCTCATCCACGCAACCATCCGCCACACCCACGCGGTATTCTTCGTGGATACCATGGAGTACCTCGAGCAGAGCGGCCGGCTGACGATTGCCGGCTCGGTGCTCGGTTCGATGCAACGGATCAAGCCGCTCATGATCCTCGATGAAGGCGAGATTGTGCCCTATGAGCGCACCCGCACCCGCGCCAAGGCCCTCGAGGGCCTCTTCACCTTCGTCGAGGATTTCCCCCGCGTCCAGGAGGTGACGGTGCTCTACGCCACGACGCCCGAGGACGTTGACAAGCTGCTGGAGAAGATCGCCCCGGTGTTCCCGCGCGACCAGGTGCGGTGCGTCCGCTTCGGCCCCGCCGTGGCCGCGCATCTGGGGCCGGGGGCTATGGGGGTGGTGGTCTTCGAGGGGTTGGAAGCGTAGGGCCGGGGGGTTGGCCGCGCCAATCCTGCGGCTCTGCCCGCGTGATCACCTATGCGCAATCGCGAGCACATCATTCGCCTCGGGAAGACCCTGGCGGCCGAACTGCGCCGTGGCTGCGATGATGGGGCGGCAGAGGGCGGCATGGAGCAGTTTCTCGCCGCCTGGCGCGCCGCCGCCAATGGCGATCTGGCCGAGCCGGCCGTGCGCTCCACCCTCGAATTGCTCGCCGACTATGCCCGCCAGCCGGTCCTCGAACGGCGCCTGCGGGTTACCCAGGCCCTCGAGTTGCTGCGGGCGCTGTTCCGCCAGCCGCCGGCCGGCGCGCCCCCGGCGCCCCCCGCCCCGCGGCGCCGCGCCGCGCGCCCGGCGCAACCCGCACCGGCGCCCGCCACCCGCGCGCTGACCCTCACCGACCCGCTGGATGTCCTCCCCGGCGTAAGCCAGCGCGATGTGCACGCCTTCCGGCGCCTGGGCCTTCGCACGGTCGAAGATATCCTCTACCACGTTCCCCATCGCTACGACGACTACAGCGCCCGCAAACCCATCGCCGAGTTGAGCATCGGCGCCGCCGAAACCATCGTCGGCGAGGTGACCGATGTGCGCCTGACCGGCGGCGCCCGCAGCCGGGTCGAGGTGCTGGTGAGCGACGCCAGCGGCTCGGTGCGGGCCGTCTTTTTCAACCAGCCCTGGCTCGCCAGGCAACTGACCGTCGGGCGCATGATCGTGCTCAGCGGCAAGGTCAGCACCTACAATGGCATGCGCCAGTTCGCCAGCCCGAAGTGGGAACCCTACACCCCCGATGGCGATACCATTCACACCGGGCGCCTCGTGCCCGTCCACCGGCTAACCAGGGGGTTGATTGACCGTAACGCGCGCCGGGTCATCAAACAGGTGGTTGACGCCGTCACCCCGACCATGCCCGATCACCTGCCGGAGGCGGTGCGCCAGCGCGCCGATCTGCTGCCGCTCGGCGCCGCCCTGGCCCAGATCCACTACCCTGACAGCCAGGAGCGCCTCGACCAGGCCCGCCAGCGGCTCGCCTTCGACGAGTTGCTCTTCATTCAACTCGGCGTGCTGCAGCGCCGGCTGAGCTGGCAGAGCGAACTGGGCTACGCCATGCGCTTCCTGCCCCAGGTCCAGCAGGACCTCCTGGCGGCCCTGCCCTTCAGCCTCACCGGGGCCCAGCAGCGGGCGCTGGAGGAGATCTGCGCCGATATGGCCCGGCCCGTGCCCATGGCGCGCCTGTTGCAGGGCGATGTCGGCTCGGGCAAGACGGTCGTCGCCGCCGCCGCCCTGGCCCAGGCCATCGGCAATGGCTTCCAGGGGGCCATGATGGCCCCGACCGAGATCCTCGCCGAGCAGCACTACAAGGGCCTCAAAAAGCTCCTGGGCCGCGTTCCCGTGCCGCGCGAGGCCAGAGCCGCCGCCGAAGGCGCGGATTGGAAGGAACGCCTCGACCCCGCCGAGGTGGCCCGCCTGGCCGAGATCAAGGCCCTCCTCGGCATGACCGACGCCGACGATATGGGCGGAAAGGGCATTCGGGTCGCCCTCCTCACCGGCGGCCTGGGGGCGCGCGAGCGCCGCCGCGTGCTCGAAGGCGTCGCCGAGGGCGAGATTGACCTGGTTGTCGGCACCCACGCCCTGCTCACCGAGCACGTGCGCTTCCGTTCCCTGGGCCTGGTCGTGGTGGACGAACAGCATCGCTTTGGCGTGGAACAGCGCCAGCGCCTGCGCGACAAGGGCTTCAACCCCCACATGCTGGTGATGACCGCCACGCCCATTCCGCGCACCCTCACCCTGACGATCTACGGCGACCTCGATGCCTCGGTGCTCGATGAACTGCCGCCGGGGCGCCAGGCCATTCGCACCAGATGGATCAAGAAGACCGAACGCGAGAAAGCTTACCGCCATATCCGCCGCGAGATCGCCCGGGGGCGCCAGGCTTTCGTGATCTGCCCCCTGGTCGAAGAGAGCGACGAGGTGGATCTGCCCTCCGCCGAGGAGATGCACGCCACCCTCCAGAACGAGATTTTCCCCGACCTGCGCGTGGCCCTGCTGCACGGGCGCATGCTCCCGCGCGAAAAAGATGACGTGATGCGCGCCTTTCGCGACCACCAGTTCGATATTCTGGTCAGCACCGCCGTCATCGAAGTGGGCATCGACATCCCCAACGCCTCGACGATCGTCATCGAGGGCGCCGAGCGCTTCGGACTGGCCCAACTGCACCAGTTTCGCGGTCGGGTCGGGCGCGGCGAGCACCAGAGCTACTGCATCCTCATCTCCGACAAGCACGATAACGACGTGACCCGGCAGCGCCTGGAGGCCATGGAGCAGACGACCGACGGCTTCAAGCTGGCCGAGATCGACCTGAGCCTGCGCGGGCCGGGCGAGTTCTTCGGCACGCGGCAGAGCGGCACGCCCGACCTGAAGGTGGCCCGCCTCGCCGACACCCGCCTGCTGCATGCCGCGCGGGTCGAAGCCGAGCGCATCCTGGCGAGCGACCCGCAACTGGCGCGGGAGGAGCATGCCCTGCTCCGGCAAAAGGTTGAACGCTTCTGGGTGCAGGCCGCCCCCGCCGGCTGATGGGGAAGGTCAGAGGGCGCAACCGGCTCGCGCTGCGCTTGATTGTCCTGATGTGAACATGGGAGAACCCGGTTCCCCCATACCCCTGCGTGAGGGCGTAGCCCTCCCAAACCCTCCCACCGGGTGGGGGGATGGGGAAACCGGGTTTCCCCATTCCCCTGCGTGAGGGCGTAGCCCCCCGCGGGCGGGGGCGTGGGGGAACCCGGTTCCCCCATCCCCCTGCGTGAGGGCGTAGCCCCCCGCGGGCGGGGGAATGGGAGAACCCGGTTCCCCCATACCCCTGCGTGAGGGCGTAGCCCCCCGCGGGCGGGGGCGTGGGGGAACCCGGTTCCCCCATTCCCCTGCGTGAGGGCGTAGCCCTCCCAAACCCTCCCACCGGGTGGGGGGGATGGGGAAACCGGGTTTCCCCATTCCCCTGCGTGAGGGCTACGCCCTCCCAGACCCTTCCGTGGGCGGGGGGATGGGGGAACCGGGTTCCCCATTCCCCTGCCCCAGCAGCTTATTTTCACTTTAGCCGTCCATGCGATTCGCGCACAACGCCCGATGAACATCGCCTGGGAGCGCGGGCGGCCCGCTCTCGTCGCGTCTCCGCGGGCACGGTGACGGCCCCCCTCCCCAGCCCTCCCCCCGCTGGGGGGAGGGAGTCCGGCTCCTCCTCCCAGCGGGGGGAGGTTGGGAGGGGGGCTGCGGCGCCACATGGGGATTGGCTCTCGCAGCCTATTTTCACGTTAGTATGTCCTATAACAGCCAGACTTTCCGAACGCAAAGCCATAGACACGGATCGCTATGCCACACGAACCGACCGGCGCCCCTCCAGGCCCGGCGCCCCGTCTCCGGGCGACCCCCCTGGCCCGCGCCCTGGCCCGCGCCCACGGGATCGATCTGGCCGCCCTGGCGGGAAGCGGACCCGGCGGGCTGGTGGTGGCGCGTGACGTGCGCGCGCGCATCATCTCCCCCGCGCGGAGGGTTCCGGCGCCCGCCCTGGCTCCCGACGCCGCCTCCACGCCTTCCGCAACACGCTCCCACCCCACCGGCGCTGGCGTTGTTGAGGCCACGGCCCCCCGCGAGACCACCGCGCGCCCGGAGCCATTCACCGGCGCCGCCATCCCCGTGGCGACGGTGACGCTGGAGTTCGACGCCGGGCCGGCCCTGGCGCGGATCGCCGCGCTGGGCGAGGAATTCGCGCGCCAGGGTCTGCCTCTGCACCTGGGGATCTACGTGGCGGCCGCGGTGGTGAACCTCCTGCCCGCGCACCCGCGCCTGAACGCAAGCTGGCTGGGCGACGCCCTCGCCCTGCGGCGACGAGTGCGCCTGGCCATCGCCGATATCGCGCCGGAGGGACTGCGCTGGCAGGTGATCCCCGACGCCGGCGATCTGAGCCTGCGCGGCCTGGCGCGCGCCCTGGCCGGGCCGCCCGACACGGGCGCGGCGACCTTCGCCCTGGTGAGCCTGGCGAGGGGCACAGGCTGGTGGAGCGCGCCGCCGCCCCTGCCCGGCACCGTCGCGGCGCTGATCCTCGGCGCGCCGGAACGCCGCGTCGTGGTCGTGGGCGGCGGCCTGGGCTTGCGCTCGCTGGCAACGCTGACCCTGAGCTACGACGCGCGCGCGTGCGATCAGCGCCAGGCCCTGGAGTTCCTGGAGACGCTGCGAACCCACCTGGAAGAACGCGAGCCAATCTGAGCATGCGAGTGGTATAATCAGCGTACCCGCTCCGTCGAGGAGCGACGGGCAAACCCGCTGCGCCCGACCCTGAACCATACCGCAGGTTTGCGGAGTAGCCCCCGGCCCGTATGCATGGACACGCTCTGGCTCGGCTACCACGGCCTCGATCTACCCTTCGACGAGATCGTCGCCGTCCTGCGCTACCAACCCGCCCTCGACAGCCAGATTGCGCGAACCTACGGGCGCGTGCCGCGCGGCGTGCGATCGGTGGTCGTAACAGTCACGGGCGCGTATCTGCCCGCCCGTTTGCCCCTGGAGACCCTGCGCCGGCGTTGGGCCGGTTGGCGCAGGCATGGCCCGTAGGGGGTCGTCCGGGTCATCGCATAGTCTGTCGGAGCCGGGGGCCGGGAAACCCCGGGTTCCCCGGCCCCCAAACCCGCGGGAGGGACCGGGGCGGGCCACGCCCCCGCGCACCCGGCGCCCCGGCCTGGCGCCCCCCGTGGGAGGGTCTGGGAGGGCCACGCCCTCCAGGAAACAACCCATTTTCTACCCCGTTGCTGTGCGGCGCAGCCGCATGGACGGCTAACGTGAACATACGCTCTCGGAGCAGGGGTGTGGGGAAACCGGGTTTCCCCACGCCCTCGCCCGCGGGAGGGCCAGGCCCTCCAGCAGGGGTCTGGGAAAACCGGGTTTCCCCAGACCCCCGCCCGTGGGAGGGTCTGGGAGGGCCACGCCCTCCAGGAAACAACCCGTTTTCTACCCCGTTGCTGTGCGGCGCAGCCGCATGGACGGCCGATATGGTAAGCTTCGAGATCAGTGTTAGCGCGATCACCACCGCGCCACCAGAACGGATCTTCGCCGTGCTCGACGATTTCGGCAACTGGCCCGGCTGGATGCCCTCGTTCGAACGGGTGCGTGTCGAGTTGCCCGATGAAGGCACCCCGGGACCGGGGTACCGCTTTCGGCTGCGGGCCGCCATTGTTCACGCCGATATGGAGGTGGTGGATTTTACTCCCCTCTCACGGGCGACGGCCTTTCGTATCAGCTTCCCCCCACTCACTGGCGTGAACCGCTGCCTGGTCGTGCCACTGGACGACGGCCGCTTTCGGATCGAACGGGTCGACTCCCTCCACCTGCCCGAGTTCGTGGTGGGGCTGATCGGCCCCCGCCAGCGCCAACGGTTCATTCACCTGGCCGGCGAGTTCCTGTCGGCGCTCAAGCAGCAGGTCGAGGATCAGCATCCCAATGGTTCGTCAGCGCCCTGATTGGTTTGCGCCGCCGAAACCGAGGTGAACATAGCCGATAGCCGATACTCTACAGTTGTATTTCGGCAGATGATCCGTTTCCGTCGGCGTAAACGCCTCGGCTAGCGCTTGCGAAGGCCACCTCCGTGGCCTGTTAAGCCCACGAAGGTGGGCTGTGCACCCCGTAGCCGAGGGCTTTCAGCCCGACGGGGAGCGCACCTACAACTGTAGTAATACCCCGCCGCCGTTTTCATCGCGGCGAGGTGCGCCATGCGCGTGACCATCTCACGTCAACATGGGGGAACCCGGTTCCCCCATGCCCCCCGCCCGTAAGAGGGTTTAGGCGGGCCACGCCCTCCAGCAGAGGTCTGGGGAAACCGGGTTTCCCCAGACCCTCGCCCGATGGGAGGGTGTGGGCGAGCGCAGCCCTCCCAGGAAGAACCTATGTTCATCCTGTTCGTGTGCGGCTGAGCCGCATGGACGGCTGTTTATGGACGACACCAGCCAGGCGCTGCAAGGGCTCGTCGCCGCTGTGGAGCGCGCAGGCTTGCGCGCTCCCCTGGCGCTGATCCTGGATATGCTCAGCCCGATTGACGTGGTGAGCAGCCAACTGGCGCGCTTCAGCCTGCCCTTCCTGGGAGGCACGCGCGCCGAAGCCTATGTCGCCGCCCTCGGCGACCCGGAGGCCTGGCGCGACCTGCGCCGGCTGCTCGACGCCCCCTGACGTGAACCTGCGGGAACCAGGTTCCCCCATCCCCCCGCCCGCGGGAAGGTAAGGGCGCAGCCCTTGCGCAGAGGATGGGGAAACCCGGTTTCCCCATCCCCCCGCCCGTAAGAGGGTTTGGGAGGGCCTGGCCCTTGCGCAGGGGTCTGGGGAAACCGGGTTTCCCCAGACCCCCACCCGGCAGGGCTCTTGCAAAGTCACCTCCGGTGGGGGTGCGGGGGCGGCGGAGCCGCCCCCGCGATACTCTTTTTGGGTGTGCGCGGCGGCAAAGCCGCCGCGCACACCCAAAAACTGGGGCTTGGGGCAACGCCCCAAGGACTTTGCACTAGCCCTGCCCCACCCGGTGGGTCGGTTGACAAAGCCGATCGGCTGGGTTACACTCATTGCCAGGAAACGCGTCGCCGCTGTAAAGAATTGCCCCAATTCCTTCACCCGGAGCCAGCCTATGTTACCTGGCGTGAACACCGTTACCCTCCTCACGCTGCTGGTCATCCTGGTGACAATCGGGTTGATCTGGCTGCACCACGCCCGCGCCCTGCAGAGGGGCATCCGGCCACAGCGCCCGCTGCCGGCCCTCGATGCGCTGCGCGCCGCCCTCGGTCGGGCCGCCGAGACGGGGCAGGCCGTGCATCTGTCGCCCGGCGCAAGCGTGCTGGGCGCCGGTAGCGGGGTGCGCTCCGCTTCGACCGAACTGGTCGCCGGGTTGTTGCTGGCCGAACAGGCAGCCTCCCAGGCGGCGCGTAACGGCGCGCCGATCCTGGTCAGTTCGGGTGATGTGGTCGCTCATCTCGCTCTGCGCGGTGGGGTGCGCCAGGCGTTTCATGAGGCAGGTCAGGTCCAGGATTTTACCCCGGCCCAGGTGCAATTGCTGGCCCACCACGACGAACTGGCCTACGCGACCGGCGTTACGACCCTGTACGGGCGCCAACCGCTCGAAGCCAGCGCCATGCTGGGCGGCTTCGGGCAGGAGTTCTTGCTCGTGGGTGAAGATGGCGCGCAACGGGAAATTCCGCAGGTCGCCGGCACTACCAGCACGACTGGCCTGCCGCTGATGCTGCTGACCACCCCGGCAACGCTGATCGGCGAGGAGATTTACGCCGGCGAAGCCTATCTGGCCCCCTCTGGTCCCGCTCAGGCGCGTCTGCTGACCCAGGACGTGCTGCGCACGGCGGTGATTGCGCTGCTGATCGGAGGCTTGCTCTACAGCCTGATCCAACCCTACCTGGGATTGCCCCCGCTCCCGGGATTGTAGGCCGGGCGGCCCCCAGACTGCCATGTCACTATTTCGCGATCCCAAACGCCTGCTCGCCGTACTGATCGCCGGGGTTGCCGGATTGATCGTTCTGCTTGATTTTGCCGGCGCGGGCGGCCCGCTGGCGACGCTGGCCGCGGTGCTGGTTGATTGGGCGGCGGTGATCACCGCCGTTGGCCTGTTGCTCGGCGTCTTGAGCGTCACCGGCAGCCATGTGCAGCGGGTGCGCGCGCGGAACGCCGACTGGCCCTACAGCCTGATCCTGATCGCGGGCCTGCTGGTGATGATCGTTGCCGGGATCTTCTTTCCACTGCCTGGCCGCGCAGGCATCGTGCTGCCCCGCAGTCTGGCCGAGGTGCCGATCCGCACCGTCTTTCGGGCGCTGTATGAGCCTGTCGCCGGTAGTCTGCTCGCGTTGCTCGCCTTTTTTAGCCTCAGCGCCGCTCTGCGCGCCCTGGGGCGCGGCAGCGCCGAGGCGATCGTTATCGTCAGCGTGGCGGCGCTTGTGCTGGTGGCGCAGTTGCCGCCCGTGACGGCGCTGCCCGGTGTTGGAGCGACGCTCCAGTGGTTCAACGACTATGTGGCGCTTGCAGGCGCGCGGGGCCTGGTGATCGGCTCCGCCATCGGCGCGTTCGTGGCCGGGTTGCGAGTGCTGCTCGGCTTCGACACGCCTTACCTCGATCGCTAATATGGAACACCTTCCCCCCTGGCTCCGCAATCTACCGCTTCCCCCTCCCCCGACCGGTCACGCTGAACCAGCGCCTTCCGCTTCCGTTGAGGCTGAAGCCGAGGTGCCTGAGTGGCTGCGGGATCTCCGTCGTGAGGTGAGTGATGATATCAGAAGCGGCGCTGCCGAGGTGCCTGAGTGGCTGCGGGATATCGATCAGCCCGCCCCGCCGCCGCCCGCCGAGCCTGCTCCACGCAGGCCGCCGCTCGGGGCGACTTCCTGGCTCAGTAGTCTTGGGCGCGACGAGCCGGGCACGCCCGCTGAACCAGCGCCCGCCGCAGATCAACCTACGACCAGTCCGCGGATTAAGCTGCCCTCGGGCGCAACCGACTGGCTACGCTCCATTGGCCCCGATCCCGATGCCCCCTCTGAACCGCTCTCGGGGCCGATCTCCGAACCCCTCGATCCAGGCGCCCTGCCTGACTGGCTGCGCGACTTGAACGCTGATGAGGTCGCCCGCGCGGTTGAAGGCGAGAGGCCCGCGCCTCCCGAACGTGAAAAACCCGGCAATCTTGCCGCTGAGACGCCCTCCGCCGATGCCAGTACGGTTCCGGCGCAGCGTGCGCCAGCGGCGCCGATCTCGCCCCCCTCAGAGTCGCTCCTCGAAGAACCCGACTGGCTGCGCGAGTTTATGGCGCCTGAGGAGCAGAAGGTTGGGCCTGCGCCCGAGGCGCGCAGCGATCGCGCTGAAGACGCTGAGGTGCCCACATGGCTACGCGAAATAACCGAGGCGTCCCAGGGTTCACCCGCAGGCCAGATCCAGGGTGTGCCCCCTGCTGCGGGCATCGAGCATCCCGCCTGGCTGCGCGACGCGCCCGCCGAACCCGCCCCCGGCCCAGAGGTCCCCGCCTGGCTGCGCGAGGCCGCCGAGGCCGAGACCCCTGCCGAGGGCAAGGAGGTCCCCGCCTGGCTGCGCGACGCGCCCGCCGAACCCGCCCCC
>Ga0209162_1001344_pt1 | contig 24342 bp, 17 predicted proteins | sample YNPNPMetaG_FD_187121 | JGI IMG/M metagenome (GOLD analysis project Ga0209162, IMG submission 187121) | Anoxygenic and chlorotrophic microbial mat microbial communities from Yellowstone National Park, USA - YNP NP MetaG (SPAdes) (version 2) ...
ATACCAATCCCACCACGCTGACAGTGAACGCCCTCTTCTCAGGCCAGGTGCTGGTCATTCGTCGGTATTCCCAAGGCAGTCGCCCGCGCCCGGCAGCCAAACGGGGGGCCACCTGCGGGCGTAAAGACTTCCGGCGTTGCCCGGAGAACCGGGTAGCTTACAATAGCCCCTGCGACCTGCCAAGCGGGCCAAAGCCGGGCCGGCCGCAACGGGCGCCCCCGCCCAGGTTAGCGCTATGTGGATGAAACTCTTCAGCGTCGCTCGAAACTGCCTCACCGAGACGATCCGCCAGCCCATCTACGGGGCCATCCTCTTGGTGACGGCCGCGCTGCTTGTGCTGAACGTCGCCCTCAGCGCCTACACCCTGGACGACGACAACAAGCTCCTGAAGGACCTGGGGCTTTCTACGATCCTGATGAGCGGATTGTTCTTGGCGGCCTTCAGTGCAACGGGCGTGCTCACGCGGGAAATCGAGAACAAGACCGTCCTGACGGTAGTCAGCAAGCCGATCAGCCGGCCGGTCTTCCTGGCAGGCAAGTTCCTGGGCCTGGCCGGGGCCTTGGCCGTGGCCAACTACCTGAACGCCCTGGTGTTCCTGCTGACCGTACGCCACAAGGTGCTGGAACGAAGCTCGCAACACTTTGATCTGCCGGTGATTGTATTCGGCACGGCCGCCGTGGGGCTGGTCTTCCTGGTGGGCGGGTTTGCCAACTACCTCTACGGATCGCAGTTTACGTCCCTGGCCATCAAGCTGGCCGTGCCGTTGATGACGGGGGCCGTCCTTCTGGTGTGCCTGATCAGCCCCGAGTGGAAGGTCCAGTCGTTCGGGAAGGACTTCCTCGACGGGCAGATCTTCGCGGCGATCATCCTCGTCTTCATGGCGGTACTCGTGCTGACGGCCATCGCACTGGCCGCCTCTACGCGACTGGGCCAGGTGATGACGCTGGCGGTCTGCACGGGAGTGCTGATCGTGGGGCTGGTCTCGGACTACCTGTTTGGACGACATGCGGACAGGCAGCTGCTGGCGAAGCTGGGCTACTGGCTCGCCCCCAACATCGGGTTCCTGTGGGTGACGGACGCCATTACGCAGGGAGTCCGAATCACGCCATCGTACGTGGGGATGGCCTCACTCTATGCGGCGGCCTATTGTGCCGCGGCGCTGGGCCTGGCGATCGCGCTGTTCCAGAAGCGCGAAGTGGGCTGAACCGGATGCCCGGGCACGGGTGGGCAGGTCCGGCCTTCGGCGGAGGCTCCCCCCCGGTGACGGGCGTCACGAAACGGACCCAAGCCGTTGCGGTGGCAGCGGCGCGACGGCCGCAGCCCCCGGGAGGCCGTGTTGGAATCTCGGGCCGGCAGGGGGATGTTCCGGATGAGTGGGTCGCACGATCCTGGCCGTGGCGAGCCGCGCGGTCGAAAGGTCCGCGTCGAGTTCCGGCACAACCGGAAGGCTCGCCAGCGGCGGAAGTCGCTGCCGCCGCATCTGGCCGAAGCGGCGGATGAGCGCGACGAGCTCGCCCAGCCGGAACGCGAACGCCTGGCCAAAGACGAGCTGTCCCGCAAGCGAACGGTGATCGAGACCGACGACCCGGCCGCCCGGGGGGTGCTCGACGGGACCGTCCTGGCCGTACGCGGCCTGGTGGCCGATGTCCACGCGGCTGACGGGCAGCGCTACGCGTGCACCATCCGTCGGATACTCCGGACCCGCCGGATCGAGGAGCGACATCCCGTGGTGGTGGGCGACCGCGTCCGGATCACGCCGGTGCCCGTCGCCGGCGATGCCCCGCCGGAGGGGGTGATCGAATCCGTATACCCCCGCCGGACCCAGCTTTCCCGGGCCGATCACCGGCGCCTGCACATCATCGCGGCCAATGTGGATCAGGTGGTGATTGTGGCCTCCGCGGATCTTCCGCCGCTGAAGACGTCGCTCATCGACCGGTATCTGGTGTCGGCCAGCGCCGGGATGATGGCGGCGGTGATTTGCATCAACAAGGTGGATCTCGACACGGGATTCGTGGAGGAGGTCCTCGAGCGATACCGGCGGATCGGCTATCCGGCGCTGGCCACGAGCGTTGTGACCGGCCAGGGGATCGACGCGCTGCGGGAGGTCCTGCGGAACCGCTCCAGTGTGCTGGCGGGTCAGAGTGGCGTGGGGAAGAGCTCGCTCCTGAACGCCATCCAACCCGGACTGCGTCTGCGGACCGGGGAGGTGGCCCGCGAGACCGGGAAGGGCCGGCACACGACCACGACCGCGCAGTTGCTCGCGCTCGAGATGGGCGGCTACGTCGTGGACACGCCCGGCATCCGCGCCTTCGAACTGGGGATGATCCCGACCAACGAACTGGAGGCCCACTTCGTCGAGTTCATCCCGTATATCCCCCGCTGCCGGTTTCCCAACTGCACTCACGTGCACGAGATCGGCTGTGCGGTCAAAGAGGCCGTGGAGCGCGGCGACATCCATCCCGATCGCCACGCGACCTACGTCCGGCTCTTTCGCGAGCGGTGCGGCCTCGTGCCCGCCGAGGACTACGAGGAGATCGTGCAGAGACGGTGACCGCGATCTGCGCCGGCCTACAGACCGACGATGTTGTATCCCGCATCCACGTAGATGTTTTCGCCCGTGACGGCAGACGATAGATCGCTCACGAGCCACACGGCCGTCCGGCCGACCTCCTCCGTCTCGATGTTGCGGCGGAGGGGAGCCTTCTTTTCCACCCAGGCGAACATGTCGTCGATCCCCCCCACGGCCATGGCCGAAAGCGTACGGCAGGGACCTGCGGAGATCGTGTTGACCCGGATTCCGTACTCGCCGAGTTCGGCCGCCAGGTATCGCGCCGTGCACTCGAGGGCCGCCTTGGCCACACCCATGACGTTGTAACCCGGAATGACCTTCTCGCTTCCGTAGTAGCTCAGAGCGATGATCGAGCCGCCGGCGGTCATGAGCGGCCTGGCCCGGTTCGCGATCGCGATCAGCGTATACGCGGATACGTCGAGGGCCTGCGCAAAGACCGACCGGGGCGTCTGGGCAAACCGGCCGATCTGGAGGTACTCCCGGTCGGCGAAGGCCATGGCGTGCACGACGAAGTGAATCGCGTCGAAATGCCGACGGGCAGCCGCGAAGAGGTTGTCGAGGTCCTCGTCCCTGGAGGCATCGCAGGGAACCAGAAACGGCTCGCGGAGCCCTCCGGCTTCCAGTGTCTTGCGGACGCGTCGCTCCATCTTCTCGCCCGGCAGATAGGAGAACCCACACGTCGCACCGTGCTCCATCAGATGCCGGGCGATGTGCCAAGCCAGGCTCCGCTCGTTGGCCACGCCGAAGACCAGACCCTTGCGTCCGTCCAACAGACCCATTCAGTTCCTTTCCATGCCCCGAGTCGCCGCGAACGTCGATCCTTGTGACGGGCCCGCCCGTTGTCAAGCCGATCCGGGGCGGAAGACCGTTCCGGTTTTCACGAACTTCCGCCGCCGCATGTTCTTGCAGCAGACCGCATCCGCCCGGCCGGTGTTGACTCGACCCGGCCGACGCGCTTCAATAGCAGGTACAGATCGCCGAAGCGCACGGGCGTCCAGGCGCGCCGACCGAGGGTTACCTGTCATGGCCACCGTTCGTGACATCCTTTCCAAGAAAGGGAACTTCGTGGCATCCGTAGACCAGAACGCGACCGTCCTCGAGGCGGCGAAGCTCATGAATGACCTTCGGATCGGTGCCGTCGTGGTCACAGACGGCGGTCAGGTCAATGGGATCTTCTCCGAACGGGATATCCTGACGCGGATCGTGGCCGCCCAGCGAGACCCGACGACCACGAGGGTCGGCGAGGTGATGACCCGCCGGGTAGCGGTCTGCCATCCCGACACCACAGTGGAGGAGTGTCGGGGCGTCATGACCCGCCACCGCGTGCGCCACCTTCCGGTCGTCGAGGACAACCGGCTCGTGGGGATCGTCACCAGCGGGGACGTGCTGGCCCTCGAGATCCACGCGCAGCAGACGACGATCGAATTCATGCACCAGTATCTGTACGGCATGACGCGCTGAAAGTGTGTCCTGTCGGGCACGCGGACAAAGACGGTGTTGGCCAGGTTTTGACCTGCCGCCGGGAATGGGCGACCGACCCGTCGTAGCAACCCAGACAGGACTCGGACGCGGAAACGCTCGATTCCGCCGGCCGGTCCGTGAGCAGAGGCGCGCCAGTCCCCCCGTTGGAACGAACTCAACCAGGAAATGTGACACAGGGCGCACTCGCAGCGGGCATCGGCCGCCCCGGGCCCGGCTCCGCTCAGGAACGGCGGCGCCGGCGACTGCACCGCAGCAAACGGACCGTCAACCTGGGACCGGAACGCTGCACGAACGAGCGCTCCCGTGCCCCCCGCGCACGCGAGCGCCAAAACGGCAGCAACTCCGCGAATCCCGCAAGACCCTCGCCTCACCCACAGCCTCCCGCCGGACGGCTTGCCGGCGGGGCTGCCGGCCCGCCGCCTTCACAATACCGGCCTCGAAGAGGCCGTCGGGGCGCAAACGGACGACGCGATCGTCCACGCCGTCGGCGACGAACACAGTGCCCATCCCCTCCACGCCCACGTCGGTAGGCATGTGCAGCGGGGTGTCGTCCCGGGCGGCGATGCTCCGCAGGACGGTCGCGGGGATCCGGCGAGCCTCCGGACTCGGCTCGACCGGCCAGGTCGCACGCAACACGGATGATGCGGCGGCCAAGGCCGGCAGGAGCCGAAGACGGGCCGACGCGACAGGGGCAGACGTTATCGGTTCGACTCCTGGGTGGTCTCCGACGGTGCCGTACCCGGGGCGCCGCCGATCCGCGGAAGATAGAACGGCTGGCCCTGTCCCACGTGCTGGATCATTCGCGCGATGGGCGTGCCCCGCAGCGTGTCGATCCGGCCGGGCGAGTACCCCAGGTGATCCAGCCGTATCCGTGGGGGCTCACCGCCGTGGCACTCCAGACAAGCCCCCGGCTTTTCGACGATTCCCGCGTGGATATCCTTCAGAGCGGCCTTGCGCTCGGGGCTCTGGGCCGGCGCGACCAAGTATCGGCGGGTCTGTTCCGCGCGCTGCCGACGCGAGTGGATATCCGGCACGTCGATCTTCGCGCCGTACTCGCCGCGGAGATGGTTCGGCAGGGCCGCGCCGAGTTGCTGAATCGAGTGCCGCCAAACCGGGCTGCCGGGCTCCGAGGTGGCGATCTGGGTGCGCAGATAGCCCAGCAGCGGATCGGCATGGGGCCGGCCGGTCGACGGGCGCGTTGCCTCAAGGGCGCGGTCCAGCAGGGAGAGGATCGTTCCGTGCCGGTCAGCCGGATCACGGAGAATTCCCTCGGCATCCTGCTCGAAGAGCCGATAGAGCTGGAGCACGGCGGGCGCCTCCTGCGGCCGGCCGGTCTTCAGATCGACCCACACGGCCCGCACGGGGACCTCCGAGGGCCGCACGTGACAAAGCTCGCATCGCATGAAGGTCGAGTGGAGGTTGGCAAAGGCGCTCAACTCCTTACTGCGCTTGTGGGGGAGGGGCGCGTGGCATCCGCTCGTCGTGCAGCCGTTGTGCGGATCGGCCTGAAACCACGCCTCGACCCGATGGTAGCGGCCGAGGGGCGCGCGTGCGGCCGGCCCGGTGACGCCCGGTACGTGCTCGGCCCGGAGGGCCTGAGCCTCCAAGCGGGGCTGCCCGTCCAGGAAGCCCGCCGGAACCTGCGGCGGGCAAAAGACGGTCCTCACGAGGTACCGGACGGCGGCATACCCGGACCAGACCACGACGAGCAGGACCGTCAGGGCATAGGCGCGAAGGATCGCCCCCTTGGCCACTTGCAGAATCGCGCTAGTCATGGCTGGCTCACCTCCGTGGCCGGACCGGCTCCGATCCGACGCGCCGCGTCCTCGATCATCGCGGCGTGGGCCTCGGCCATTTCTTCGGGCGGCGTCAGACCGGTGAACATCGCCGGCGAGAGCGGGAAGACGGGCGGCGCGAAGATCACCGCGACCATGTGGATGATCCCGACATGCAGAAGGGCCAAGAACGCCTCCATCGTGTGCACCAGCAGCGCGATCGTCAGCACGCGGCCGGTCAGATGCTCGGTCGTCCAGACGTGGAACCACATGAGCAGGCCGGTCGCTCCCAGCAGAACCGTGCCCCAGAAGACGCCGAAGTACTCGAACTTCTCCTCGAGGCTGAACCGCCCGGCCTCGGGCCGCGTCTTCCGCAGGAACAGAAGATACGCCAGCAGCTGTCGCATGTGCTTCCAGTCGCCCGGGGTCATGACCATGGGCAGCGTCGCGAAGATCCGCACCCATCCCTGACCCGTGCGTTGCTTCCGCCGCCAGGCCGTCACCCCCACGTAGACCACATGGTAGAAGAACCCGAGGATGAGCACGGCCCCCGCCCAGCGATGAAGCTGCCGGGCGAACGACAGGCCGCCGAGCAGATCGACCAGCCGGCCGGCCCAAGCCCGATCCGCAAACTTGATCGGAAAACCGGTCAATACCAGCAGGGTGAAACACACGACCAAGATCCAGTGCTGAACCCGCTGGTGAGGTGTGAACCGGACCAGCATCCGTCGCGTCTCCGGCCGCCGAACCAACTCCTCCGCGAGTCGCGCGTGCCGCGCATGCGACGGATCCTGCCGCCCCACGACGAACTGAAGCATCTCCAAGGCCGTCAGCACGACCGACGGCCCGAACGTCGCCACGATCAGGACGATGAAGACCACCGCAATCGCATACTCGATGCCGCCGCTGGTCGAGAGCTGAAGGTGGACCGCGGCGGTGCTTACGCCGTGGCCGGCGGTCGGATGGCAGGCTGCACTCCGGCAGGTGTCCGGCAGCCGCTCCGGGCTGGTCGGCGAACCCTCCTCCGTGTGCGACATCATCTGGTGCACGTTCCCGAGGTCGCCCACGTGGCAATCCAGACAAACGGCCGTGGAGCGGCTGCCGAGCAGCATCGCCTTGCCGTGGAAGCTGGCGAGGTACGTCCCGGTGGCGTCGAGCATGCCGGTCTGCTCGAGGATCGCCGGGTGGCTGTGGCACATGCCGCACGAGCGGACGAGCTCCCGCGGGCCTCTGGCCGGTCGACTGCGGGCGAAGACGTGCCAGTAGTAATACCGCGTGTCCTTCGGCAGCCGCTCGGTATGGCAGGTCTCGCAGCGGTGGATCGGGGCCTCGTGCGCCGCCCAGGTCTCGCCGGGATACCGGAAGGTGGGCTCGTCGTGGCATAGCAGACATTGGGCCTGTCCGTCCGCCAGGGGCGAGCCGAGCAGCCGGTTCGCCTCTGCGAGCACCTCCTGCGAATGAACCGAGTCCTGAAGGGCCGCCTCGATGGCCGAGTGGTCGAACCGGACCTCCATCTGGCCCGCCGGCGCGAGGTGGCAGGCCCGCGTGCAGTTCACAGGGGTGACCGGCTGATGCGGGATCATCTCCACCTCTTCCCGCTCGTGGCACTGCGTGCACGAGATCTGCGCATGCGGCCCGAGCCGCCGCTCGTCGTACGTCGGGGCGACGTAGAACAACCGGATCGAGTCGTTTTCGGCGATCCGGGCCAGACCGCGGTAGCGGTGGCAACTCAGGCAACCTTCGGGGTCGACCGCCCGGACCGCACCAGGTCGGACAAGCACCGCAACGACCAACGTCGCCGCGGCCACGAGTCTATTTGCTGTGGCACCCAATGCAGATGTCCTTTCCCACGCCCCGCAGCGGCAGACGCTCCGCTCGCCGCGTGCCCGGCAAAGCCCCGTAGCTCAGAACGTTGCCTTTGAGGAACACGCCCTCCTGATGGGGATTGTGGCACGTCGAGCACACAATTCTGTCGCCCCGGCCCAACGGCAGCCGCGTCGGCTCGCGCCCGTCGGTCGCCGACCGGACCGCCTGCGACGGGGGCCACCCCGTCGCTGTCGGCAACGGCCTCGCGGGCGATCATATACGCTTTCATTTCCGGCCGGACCTCTGCGCCCGCGTGGCCCGGCCCGAACCACTCCAGACGGCAGGTGTGGCAACCTCCGCACAGCCGACCTCATCCGCCCGAAGCTCCGGCTCGCCCAAGCGTACCATCCGGTTCCGCTGATCGGCCAGCCCACGATGGCACAAGCCGCAGACCTGCCGGATCGCCTCGCCGCCGTCCCTGAGCATCACGTGGGGGTTGAACCGGCGGTGCGTCTGCGGCACATGGCACTTCGCACAGAACGTCAGCAACGATCCGTTCGCGGGGTCCCGCAGGAAGTGGGGAGTTTTCTCGGGCCGCTCCGGCTGGTGCATCCCGGCTCGGGTGTCGTGGCACGTGGGACAGCCCAGCCTTCCGCCTGCCGCCGGCCATCCGGCGGGAAGGACCACATCCGACGCGTTGAACCTGCGACCGATCGGGTGACTATCTCTGCTGGCGCGGACGCCATAGTGGCACCGGAGGCACACGCCGTCGACCTCATGGGGGCGCGATCGGCCCCACCCGGTCGCCGTCCATCGGATGGCAATACCGGCAGTCATCCCGCCTCCAGTGTGCGTTGACGGCGCGAGGCTGCGTTGAGGGAACATCGCCCCCGGACCGATCGGGCCAGGCCCCAGGCGACACCATACGCAAGAACCGGACCGTCCGAAACCAACACGGTTACCTGCAACCGGCGGTATCTAGGCCCCAGGGAACTCTCGGACGAGACCGGGGTGCGACTCATTCCGCGCGCGGTGCGGAAAAATCCGCGGGAGGTCGGGAGTCACCCCCAGTGAATCCCGTGGGCGTCATCCCCACACCATCGCTCAAGCCGCATCCGGTCCGCCTCCGACGCATCGACCGCCACAAGCTCGCCGACTGCCGGTCTGCGGCGGACAGCCTGCCGAACGGCCGTTGAGGGGCGGCTAAACGGGGCGACGCGCGCCGGCCCCCTATCCGGGCTGCGGGGCAAGCACCTGGGCAGTACGCGCGGGCAGATATACCTGAATGCTCCACGGCCGCCCCTGTGCCGGAACCGACTGACATGGGTACATCTGACCGGTCTGGACGATCCCATGTCCCCCGAACCAGAAGTCGTCCGTGTTGAGGATCAGCCGGTAGTCGGACCGCTGAGGCACCGCGAAGCGGTAGTCGACCACAGAGCTGGAGGGGTGGAAGTTGAACGCGAAAACGAGCGGACCCCGACGAAACACGAGCACCTTGGCCACCTCATCAGCCTGGATGCATTCGTATACGGGGTCCGTCAGGATCGAGTACCGGATATCCAGGTCCTGCATGGCCCGGTCAAAGGCCCCGAGGTCCCGGTAACGCAGGAGCGGGTCATCGGCCAGATACCACAGCCGGCGGGCGTACTTATAGGAAAACCCGTTCCCTTCGCGCGGGAAATCGATCCACTCGGGGTGGCCGAACTCGTTGCCCATGAAGTTCAGGTACGCCTCGCCGGCCAGCGCGAACGTGACCAGCCGGATCATCTTGTGCAGGGCGATGCCCCGCTCGATGATCAGGTTGCCGGCGCACAGCTTGCTCATCAGCCAGTACATATCCGCGTCCATGAGGCGGAACGCGATCGTCTTGTCCCCCACGAGGGCCTGGTCGTGGCTCTCGGCATAGCCGACATGCTTCTCGTCGCGCCGGCGGTTCGTCAGGACGTGGTACAGCTCGCCCATCGACCAGTCCTCATCCCGCCTTTCCTTGATGATCTTGATCCAGTAGTCCGGCACCCCCATCGCGAGGCGGTAGTCGAAGCCGATGCCGCCCTCGTCGATCGGGCGGCACAGACCCACCATGCCCGAAACGTCCTCCGCGATGGTGATCGCATCCGGATTGACCTCATGGGCGACCTGATTGGCCAGTTGGAGGTACGTGATCGCGTCCTCGTCGAGGTCCTGGAAGTAATCCGCGTAGGACGTGAACGCACGGCCCAGCCCGTGGTGCAGGTACATCATGCTCGTGACGCCGTCGAAGCGGAACCCGTCGAAGCGGTATTCCTCCAGCCAGTACCGCACATTGGACAGCAGGAACCGGAGGACCTCCCATTGGCCGTAATCGAAGAGCCGCGAGTCCCAGGCGGGATGAACGCCACGGCCCCCCGCATGAAAGTAGTGATACTCCGTCCCGTCGAAGTAGTTGAGGCCCTCGTAGATGTTCTTGACGGCGTGACTGTGAACGAGATCCAGCAGGACGAGCAGGCCGTGTCCGTGGGCCGCGTCGATCAGCGCCTTGAGGTCCTCGGGCGTGCCGAATCGCGACGAGGGCGCGAAGAAACTGCTCACGTGGTAGCCGAAGGACCCGTAGTACGGGTGCTCCTGGATCGCCATGAGCTGGATCGCGTTGTATCCGCCGGCCACCGCCCGCGGAAGGACCGTGTGGATGAACTCGCGGTACGTGCCGACCCGCTCCTCCTGAGTCGCCATGCCCACGTGCGCCTCATAGATCCGGAGTCCCCCGCGAATCTTTGGAGACGGATGCTGGAAGACGTATCCGGCCGAATCGGACGGCGGGCACCAGTACTGGCCGGCGAAACTGTTGGTCTCAGGGTCGTACACCGCGCGGCGGATGTAGGCGGGGATACGGTCGATCGCGCCGATCCCGCTGATGACGTGAACCTTGACGCGGCTGCCGTGGGTGAGACGGTGCGCGTACGGGTCATCCGGCAGGAAGATGCTCCAGACGCCGAAGTCGCCGCGGGTCAGCGGGTGAGAGCGGCGATCCCAGCCGTTGAAGTCACCCGTCAGGAACAGGGCCCGGGCCGCCGGGGCCCACTCGCGATACCACACGCCCGGGCGGCCCTCGTGTTCGCCGCGGTTGAGGCCGAAGTACGTGTGGCCCAGAGCAAACTGGAGCAGCGAGCCTTCCGCCCGACAGATTTCCTCCAGGCGCTCGCGATACCGACGGTAGCGCCGTCGCAAGCCTTCTGCGTACGGCTCGAGCCATGGATCATTATCGATCAGGCGCGTACCGTCGGTTCGCGGGGCCTTTTCGGAAACCGCAGCGGCGTCTTCGGGTGACTCGGCTCGCATACCGGGATTGTAGCCGGACAGCCCAAGGCCTACGACCGGCCAGCGTGCGCTCGGGACGCAGGCCCCGCGCTTCCGGCCCGTTGAGCGGTGAGCATGCCGCCCCGGCCGCTCCGCTGAAGGCCGCAGCGCGAGCGATGGGCACTCCGTCGTCGCCCGTCGTCCCCTGTGAGCCTCTCTCAGCGGTGCCTCGCCAGGTACATATCCCTGTTGCGGGAGGCTTCCAGCCGCTTCGGCCGGGGGACAAGCCCAGCCCGGGCGGGTGGACCTTCTCCGTCAGGCCGGTATCATGCCCCCACCGGAGATCGATCGGAGCAGCTATTCAGCTACGGAGAAACGGAAGATGCCGTCCAAGCGGAACCACGGAAAGTCGATGCCGCGCCGGGAGTTTCTCAAGCGTTCCGTCGTCACTGCCGGGGCGATCGGGGTCGCAGGGACCCCCGATGCGGCCCGGCCGGCTGAGGCGTCCCCCCCGCCGGCGGGTGCCGGCCGCGTCCCCGATGCCCCTGCAACCGGCCGGTACAACACCGTATATGCCGGAGAGCGCCTGGCCCGTGTGGCGTTCCCGATGGGGGGCATCGGCGCGGGGATGATCTGCCTCGAGGGGACCGGGGCCCTTTCGCACGTTTCTCTGCGCCACCGGCCGGAGGTTCACAATGAGCCGCTGGTCTTCGCCGCTGTGTGCGTCAAACGCACCGAAGGGAACATCGCCCGCGTGCTCGAGGGACCCGTACCCGACTGGAAGAAGTTCGGCCCCCCCGGTACCGGCAACGGGGCCCACGGCAAGAACTACGGCCTGCCGCGGATGTCGGAGGCCTCCTTCCGGGCGAGGTTCCCCTTCGGCATCATCGACCTGAAGGACGCGAAACTGCCGCTGCGGGTTCAGCTTACCGGGTGGAGTCCCTTCATCCCCAACGACGCAGACAACTCCAGCCTGCCGGTCGCAGCCCTGGAGTACGTGTTTACGAGCCCGTCCGGCCGGCCCATCGAGGCCGTGTTCTCCTTCCACGCGCGGAACTTCATGGCTACCGGACCGGGCCAGGCCGTAAGACCGGCCGAGAAGGGGTTTATCCTCTGGCAGCCGGCCCCGGCAGACAAGCCCTGGGAACAGGGGGCGTTCTGTGCGTCGGTCACCGATCCCGACGCAAAGGTCAACCATCTGTGGTTCCGCGGTGGGTGGTTCGACACGCTCACGATCGCCTGGAAGGACGTGCAGGACGGGGCCTGCTTCGATCGTCCGCCAGCCACCGACGGTGAGCCCTCGCCCGGAGGCACGATCTTCGTGCCCTTCCGGCTCAACCCCGGCGCCAGCAAGCGGGTGATCGTACAGCTCTCCTGGTACGTCGGGCGGTCGAACCTCCGATACGGCAAGGACCCGCAAGGGCAAAGCGCCGCGCCAGGCACGTACGCACCCTGGTACAGCGGCCGCTTCAGCGGGATCGAGGCGGTGGCCGAGTACTGGCGCACCCACTATGAGGATCTGCGCCGCCGCTCCGAGCGGTTCGCCGAGACGTTCTACGCACAGACGCTCCCGCCGGAGGTCATTGAGGCGGTTGCCGCCAACCTGACGATCCTGAAGTCCCCGACGGTGCTGCGTCAGACGGACGGACGGTTGTGGTGCTGGGAGGGCTGCCGGGATGACGCGGGATGCTGTCCGGGCTCGTGCACCCACGTATGGAACTATGCTCAGGCGATCCCGCACCTGTTTGCCGCGCTGGAGCGGACGCTCCGCCAGACGGAGTTCGGCGAATCCCAGAACCAAGAGGGCCACCAGATGTTCCGGGCCGCCCTGCCGATCCGTCCGCTCGCCCACGACTTCCACGCGGCGGCCGACGGCCAGCTCGGCGGGATCATGAAGCTGCATCGGGAGTGGCGGATCAGCGGGGATACGGAGTGGATGAAGTCGATGTGGCCGAAGGCGCGCAAGAGCCTCGAGTACTGCATCGCCACGTGGGACCCGGACCACAAGGGAGTTCTCGAAGAGCCGCATCACAACACGTACGACATTGAGTTCTGGGGACCCGACGGGATGTGCACGAGCTTCTATCTCGGCGCGCTGGCGGCCGCCGTGGCGATGGGGAAGGCGGCCGGCGACGACGTGTCGCTGTTCAGCGAACTCCTGGAGAAGGGCCGGCGGTACATGGAGGAGCAGCTCTTCGACGGCGAGTACTTCTACCAGCAGGTCAAGTGGGAGGGGCTGAAGGCCAAGAGCCCGACCGAGATCGGCAGCTTCGTCGGCCACTACTCCCCGGAGGCCCTCGAACTGCTCCGCAAGGAGGGCCCCAAGTACCAGTATGGGAAAGGCTGCCTGTCCGACGGGGTTCTCGGCGCCTGGCTGGCGGAGGTCTGCGGCGTAGGCGCCGTGCTCGACGCGAAGAAGGTTGCCAGTCACCTGAAGGCAGTGCACAAGTACAACCTCCGGCGGGACCTCTCCGAGCACGCCAACCCCCAGCGGCCCTCTTACGCGCTGGGCCGGGAAGGCGGCCTCTTGCTCTGCTCCTGGCCCAAGGGCGGCGAGCTGTCGTTACCGTTCGTGTACAGCAATGAGGTGTGGACCGGGATCGAGTACCAGGTAGCGTCGCACCTGATGCTGATGGGCATGGTAAACGAGGGCCTGGAGATCGTCCGCACCTGTCGTGACCGCTACGACGGACGGGTCCGGAACCCCTTCAACGAATACGAGTGCGGTCACTGGTATGCGAGGGCCATGTCCTCCTACGGGCTGCTCCAGGGGCTGACCGGGGCGTGGTACGACGCCGTGGACAAGGTCCTCTACCTGCGGCCGCGGATCCCCGGCGACTTCCGCGGCTTCCTGTCCACGGCCACGGGCTACGGGCTGGTCGGCGTCCGGGACGGCCAGCCGTTCCTCGAGGTCGCGGAGGGAAGCATCGACGTGCGGAAGATCGACTACCGTCCTGCCGGCAGCGCGTGAGGAACTGCCGGCGACGCGGGCCGCCCGGGCGAGTGTTCCCGCCAGCGCCGGGCGGCCGACGTTGCGGGCTGCCGCGCAGGGGGCTTCACACACGGAGCGTGGCCCGTGTCCGTCCGGAGGCGGCCTCCCCTTGTGTGGGTCAGCGCGATTCCGTTGATCCGCGGCCGACGGCAGGATATGATAAGGAGGTGCTGCCTGCCCCTTGGGGGAGAGGATCCCGTGCCTAAGATTCTTGTGGTTCACCATGATGCCGGCGCCAGGCAGTTGCTGGCGGCCATGCTGAACGGACGCTATGAGGTCTGTCAGGCCCGCAGCTATCTCGAAGGCATCCAGGTCATGGCCGCACAGCGTCCTGCGCTGATCATTGCCGGTCAGGACGCCCGCCGACAGGATGCGATCCTCCTGCTTCAGTATCTCCGGCAGCGCGGGTACCGCGCGAACGTGGTGGTGCTGGCGGGTCGCGGGGGCGGCGTATACCAGCAGGTCGCCATGAACCTGGGGGCGAAGGCGTTTCTCGAATACCCGGTCGATGAACAGCGATTCCAGCAGACGGTCTCGAGCGTGCTCGGCTCGCTGGAACCGGAGGCGAGCATTCCCCCACTGACGGCCGAAGAAGAAACGGCCAACCTCACCGAGCTGGAAAAGAAGCTCAACCGCCAGATGAAGTGCTTCGCAGGAAAGAACCTCGTGTTCCTCCAGTCGTTCATCGGATCGGGCACGAGATCACGGCCGAGGATCTGCCTGAAGTGCCCTCTTCGCAAGGAATTCGGGCTGAATCGCGACGTGTACTACGAGTTCATCCGGGACGTCTGCTGCGCCGACCCCTCCGCGTGCGAGGCGGTGCAGGCCTTCCGAGCGCGACAGGCCGGCTAGTGAGGATTTGACCGGCGATTGGGCTCCCGCCACAATAGCACCATGCGTCAGGCTGGACAGTTCCGTTGCTCCATCGTCACGCCGGACGGCAAGGTCTTCGAAGGACCGGTGGATTTCGTCGCGATGCCCGCGCATGACGGCGAGATCGGGATACTCCCCAACCGGGCGCCGCTACTGGCGAAGCTGGGGATCGGCGTACTTCGGGCACACCAGGGCCCCCAGCGACACGTCTGGTTCATCGATGGGGGCTTTGGGCAGATGGTTGACAACAGCCTGACGATCCTGACCCGGCATGCCCTCAAGCCCGAGGCCATCGAGGTATCGAAGGCCGAGGCCGACCTGGCCGCCGCCCGGAAAATGCGGATCCGCAGCGATGAGGATCTCGCCGCACGAACCCTTGCAATGACCCGGGCCCGCACACTGCTGAGACTGGCTTACTCGCGCACGGCCTCCGGAAGAACGTCAGCCTGAAGGGCCGTCCGAATGGAACGGCAGGCCGCCCGCGGGCCAGCCGGCGGCCGAGGTGCGCCCTTCGTCCTTCCGCACCCCCGGCTGTCTGTGCGCTCCCGGCCCCATTCGTCAGTCCCCGCGCGAACGAGGGTACACGTAGTCGCACGGTCACGGATTCCCGCTTCCGCGCGAATGATGCAGCCCCTCGCCACAGAAGTCACGGACCCGCGCTTCCGGGGCAACGAGGCAAGGCCGATATCGGAATGGTGAGCCCTTTGGCTACCTGCCACGAGGAGGGTTCAGGTGCAGCGCGGCATCCGTCGCCTCCCGTACCCGCGCCGTCCGCCATTCCATCTGTGCGACAGAACCGGCAGGCCCGACCGATCTGCACCGCTTGTCCGCGGTGTCTGAAGGGCAGGATCTTCGCCGTACGTCCCCCCGAGCGGCCATTCGAGTTGGACGTTCCCCGCCTCTTTCAACTCGTGCCGCACACATCCGCTGCCACGTGCATCCGGCCGCCGGCCATTTGAGCGCGCCAGGACTCGAACCTGGGACCCACGGCTTAAAAGGCCGTTGCTCTACCGACTGAGCTACGCGCCCGGCGGATGCGGTCACGCCCCGCACCACACGGGCTATCTTATCCGCCGCAGAATCGCGCTTCAACGGAGGCCGACGACCGACGCACATGCGCAGCGGTCCTGGAGCCCACCGCCTCGTAACGACGGGGGGCCGTCCCAGGAACCGCGGCGTGACGGGCCCTCCTACGGGGCAAACGCCCAGCCCACAGGCCTTGCTGACCCGCCTGCCGCAGGGTGAGCCGATCCCGTTGCCCTTCTGAGGCCCCCCACAAGCACTGCATGGGCCCGGCCCCCGGGTCCCATCCGGGCCCCCTGTGCCCCCATGCAGACGTCAAGAGAGTAAACCTACTCCACAGCAAGCCCGTCAGGGGCACCGGCGGCGGCGTAGATCGCCCGGACGCGCGAAACGTCCAAGCTGCCCGGCCCGCGAACCCGCAGCGGACGGGGCGCGAGCAGACCGAGTACCTCCGGTACGTCGCAGACGCGAAGTACGTTGAGGAATACGGGGGCATGGGCGTCCATGAAATCCGGCGGCGGCTCCACGGCGACCACCCCATGGATCTCCGGCTCGAACAGAGCCGCGACAGCGGCGATGATCCCGGCGGCGCCTCTGCCGGCCACCCAGATCGGGAGCGCCTCCCCTGCCGTCTGTCGAACGTGCCGGGCCGTGGCCGCCACATCCCAAGCCCGGCCAAGATCGGCCGTGCGTCCCAGGAGGGCCAGACTCCGCTCCACGTAGTTCGGCGGATTGGTCCGTGTCCACGCGTTGCGACCCACGCCGCGCGGCTCACAGAGGTAGATCTCGTCATCCGGCTGCACGAACTCGATGAGCCAGTCCGGCGTCTGCGGCGCCGATCCCGTCTCGGCGACCACAAGCACAACTCGCCGGGCCCGGGCCGGACCCGGTCCGGCCACACGCCGTAGTGTCGCCTCGATGCCGTCCTCCGTGGCCAGCCGCCATTGGCCCGGCGAAGGGGCATCCAGCTCCCGTGCCGGCGGAACGCGATCCGGGACGAAACGGAAGGTGACGCGCCGCAACTCCCGGACCAGCGACTCACGCCAGGCCGCATACCGGCCCGCCGCAGGCAGCGACGGTCGCCCGATTGGGACGAAGTACTCGTCGATTCTCGTGTTGAGCTGGTCCGCCGGAATGTCCGAGTCATTCGGGAAGACGCGAAGCCGTTCGGGCTCGATGGGATGCGTGACCCTGTTGCCGTCCTCGATGACCAGATCGACTTCGCTGTCCGCCACCTCGGCGGGGTCGTTCTTCAGCCAGGAGTTGAGGAATCGGAAAGCCGCCTGCCGGAGATCCCTGCGATACGCGTGGCCGCCGATGCTCACGATGGTGTCGAATCGATCACCGGCCCCGAACATCGAGTAGAACCGCTCGAGGCGGGCACTGATCCGCTCGTTCGCATTCATCGGAAAGATCGGATCCCGGTCGCTGTTGGCAAACAGCATCGGCCGCGGACCGATCAACGCGGCGATCCGCGTCCAGGGCCAGCCGAACGCGTTGTAGAGGAACATGCAGTCGCAGTGGCCGTTGATAATCTGGTCCCCCACGTAACAGGCCAGGTCGGCCATGCCGCTCACCGGGACGGCCACCTTCACGCGGTCGTCGGCAGCCGCGATCCAGAAGGTTGCGGCTCCGCCGCCGCTGATTCCTGTGACGCCGATCCGGTCCGGGTCCACGTCGCTCCGCGAGATGAGGTAATCGATCGCGCGGATTCCGTTCCAGCACTCCACGCCCGCCGGAGTGTAGCCGCGGGATTGCCACCACCACCGGTTCTCGCGATACGTTCCGTGGTGAATGGCCGCGATTTCACCGAGCTGGAGCGAATCCAGGGTCAGACACACGTAACCGTGCCGCGCGAACCAGATCCCGTGGGACTGGTACGCCGTCTTGTTTCCGTTGCGGCCCCTGTTCGAATGACCGCAGACGTACAGAACGGCCGGGAGCCGGCGACCGGGCTCGACGGAAGGCGGACGATACAGGTTGGCGGTGACATACAAGTGCGGGCGGCTCTGGAAATGAAGCATCTCCACGACGTAGCCGTCGCCGGCCAGCGTGCGGGTAACGGCCGCATTCAAGGGAGTTCGATCGGGCCGGGGCGAAAGTCCGAGCATGTAGAAGTACTCCTCCAAGAGGCTCGGACGGCGCCGGTTCCAGTCCTCGGCGGACGTCAGGTCGTCGGCGAAGGCCTCGTCGAGGCGTGCGGCCTCCCTCGCCATGTAGTCCCGGATCGTCGGGTCGCCCGGCTGAGTCGCCGGTTGGGACATGGGCCGGGCCCAGGCGCGCGATGGCAAGAGCAATCCGCAGGCCAACACAAGCAGGTATCGCACGGGTTGGTCTCCTCAGAAAGCGTTCGGGCCGCTCACCGCGGCGGCGGCACCCAGCCCGGCCCGACCACGCCCGCAGGCAAGCACGGACCGGCGAATCCCGGTCAACGGTGCTTACGGCCCAGCACCTCCCAGTGAAGCACGTCGTCGAGGCTGCGTTTGGAGGGGGCCGGCGACTCGTCCGGGTACCCGATCGCAATCATACTGATGAGCACCAGATCCCCCGGGGCACCACAGAGAGCTGCTATCTTCGCCGCATACGCCTTCGTGTAGCCGGCCACCCAGCAGCTACCCAGGCCCAGCCCCGTGGCCGCCAGCAGCATGGTGGCTGTGGCGGCGCTGCCGTCCTCGACCGCGTGGCGTGTGGGCCGGGAAAGGACAACCACGCAGGCCGGGGCGTCGGCGATGAACTTGCCATAGTCGGTAATCTCGGCGATCTGCCGCCGCGTGCCGGGACTGGTCACCACGACGAACTCCCACGGCTGATCGTTGTGAGCCGTCGGGGCCAGCCGCCCGGCATCCACGATCTGTTCCAGCAGTGCCTGCGGAACCGGGTCAGGCCTGAAGCGGCGGATGCTCCGCCGGCTTCGGATGGCATCGAAGAGATCCATGCGTTCCACCCTTTCCTCTGCTCTCCGGCCACGACGAAAACAGGATACGCCGACCGGACATTTCGAGCCAGAGGCGGCGGCCGTGCCGGAGCGCGGGGACTCGCCGGCGCCGGCCCCCGGCCACTCCGCAGCCTCGGCCAGGCGGGCGCGGCAACCGGGCGCCCCGATCGGACGGGCCGGTCCGGCCGCGCGTGCCGCACGGGCCGATGGATCGCCAAGCGGCTTGATCTTCGCGGGCCGCTGCGGCATGCTGAGCGCGATGGACCGCGAGCCGTCCGACGAGCTGCGCGACCTGAGCGAAATCGTGGAAGTCGCCCGTGAACTGGGCAGCACAATCGACCTGTCCACACTGTTGCGGCGGGTGGAATCCACGGCGCGTCGGGCGATGGGCTGCGAACGGGCGAGCGTGTTTCTGTACGATCGGCCATCGGACGTACTCTACAGCCGCGTCGCGACGGGAGTGGAGGAACTGCGGTTCAGCGCCAAGATGGGCATCGCCGGCGAGGTGGCGCGAACCGGCCGGTCGATCCTGGTTCCGGACGCGTATGCCGACCCGCGTTTCAACCGCGCGGTCGACGAACAGACGGGCTACCGGACGCGGAACCTGCTCACGTTTCCGCTGATCGGCGTGGACGGCGGCGTGGTGGGGGTCCTCCAGGTCCTCAACAAGCTCAACGGGGCATTCACACCGGCCGATCAGGCCATGGCCGACGCGCTGAGCAAGCTGGCCGGCGTGGCGGTCCAGCGCCAGATGCTGCTGGACGAGTATGAGATCAAGCGGCAGATCGAGCGGGACCTCGAGATCGCCCGCCAGATCCAGCAGCGCCTGCTGCCGAGCCGCAACCCCGTCGTGCCCGGGTTCGACGTGGCCGGATGGAATTGCCCCGCGGACCAGACCGGGGGTGACTGTTTCGACTTCATTCCGATGGCGGACGGTCGGCTGGCGTGCCTGGTGGCCGACGCCACGGGCCATGGGATCGGGCCGGCGCTGATCGTCGCCCAGTGTCGGGCCATGGTGCGCTGCATGGCCTCGGTATCGGGCGACCTGGCTACGATCGTCAACCACGTGAACCGCCTGCTGTGCGACGATCTGCCGGACGACCGCTTCGTGACGGCGTTTATCGGCGTGCTGGACCCGGCGACGGCGTGTCTGGCCTACGTCAGTGCCGGGCAGGGCCCCCTGCTGCATTACCGCACCCGGACGGACGCGGCGGTGGCCCTGCCGGCGACGGGCCTGCCGATGGGGATCGTCCCGGACCAGGATTTCGAGGCGGCCGAACCGCTGCACCTCGAGCGCGGCGACATGTTCGCCCTTCTGACGGATGGGTTCTTCGAGTGGACGGACGCCGCCGACGAAGCCTTCGGAGTGGGACGAGTCGAGGAAGCGCTCCGCGCGAACCGGGAGGCGCCCTGTGCCGAGACAATCCAGGATCTCTATCGAAGGGTCCGCCAGTTCGGGGGCCCGACCCCCCAGCGGGACGACCTGACTGCCGTCCTGATCAAACGCCTGTAACCGCACACCCCCTGCGGCGCGTCAGACACCCCGCGAAGGAGCCGCGTTCGCCTCCGCCAGGCGACGGAGAGCGGCTATGGCGGCAGCCGGGTCGGGCTCGGTGAAGATCGCGTTGCCGGCCACAAACGTATCCGCCCCGGCGGCGGCGGCCCGGCCGATCGTCTCCCGGTTGATACCCCCGTCGATCTCCAGCCGCTGATCCGGCCGAAGCATACGACGGATCTGCGTGACTTTCGGAAGCACGTCGGCGATGAAGCTCTGGCCGCCGAACCCGGGCCAGACACTCATGACGAGCACCATCTCGACGTCCGGCAGAACCTCGGCGATCGCCTCGGCGGGTGTGGTCGGATTCAGGACGACGCCGGCCGTCAGGCCGAGCCCGTGAATATGCTCCGCGATTCTCCTAGGCTCGTGCGCCCCCTCGATGTGAAACGTCAGGTGGTTGCAGCCGGCCTTCGCAAAGGGCTCCGCGTAGCGAAGCGGGTCGGTGATCATCAGGTGGGCATCGAAGAAGAGCTTCGTGTGCGGGCGGAGCTTCTCGATGACCACGGGCCCGAAGCTGATGTTCGGCACGAAGTGACCGTCCATCACGTCCACGTGGAGCATGTCCGCCCCGGCCGCCTCGACCTTGGCGATGTCGTCGCGGAGGCGCGCGAAGTCCGCCGACAGCATGGACGGTGCGATCCGGATGTGCGGGCACGAGAACGGCCAGGCAGGGTGGCCCGGTGACCGCAACGGCGATCTGCTCATCGGCTGCCTCGTGTCATCGCCGGCCCGCTCACGAAACAGGAGGCTGTGATCACGGGCTCCATCAGGCCGCCCTTATACCGCCGGCCGCGAGCCGTGACAAACCGAGCAAGTTGCAGCGCCATCATCGACAGACGGAACCCTGTGCGGACCCTGCCGGTGCCATCCGTCATTGCCGGCGCCGGCGGGTTCCCCGCCCTTCGGCACTCGTCCGCCGCTCCGGTCCCTACGCCTCATCGAGCACGTCCACAGCCTTGAAGGGCTTGCCTTCCATGAACTCCAGGCTCGCCCCACCACCCGTGCTCACATGCGTAACCTTGTCGGTGAGGCCGGCCTGCTCTAGGGCCGCCGCGCTGTCCCCACCGCCCACAACCGTGATCGCCCCGGCCGCCGTCGCCTCGACCAGCGCCTGGGCAATGGCGTATGTGCCTTTGTCGAACGGCTTGACCTCGAAAACGCCCATCGGGCCGTTCCAGGCAATGGTCCTGGCCCCGGCGATGACTTGGCGGTACTGCTCGACGGTCCTGGGACCGATGTCAAGCCCCTGAAGGCCGTCCGGGATGTCGCCCTCGATCACCCGGGTGGCAGCGCCCTCCTTCAGCTCCGCCGCCGCGACCACATCCACCGGCAGCCTGAGCTTGTTCCCGCCGAGCGTCATCAGACGCCGGGCCTCCTCGACCTTATCCGCCTCGACGAGGCTGTCGCCCACCTTGCGCCCCTGGGCAAGCATGAAGGTGTAGTTCATGGCCCCGCCGATCAGGACGGCGTCGCACTTGCCCAGCAGCGCCTCAATCACGCCGATCTTGTCGGAGACCTTCTTGCCGCCCAGGATCGCCACGAACGGCCGCTTCGGGTTGTTGAGGGCGTCGCCGAGGTACTGAAGCTCCTTCTGGACGAGAAAGCCCACAACCTTGGGCTTGGCGCCCATCTGCTGCGGCACCGTCAGCATGCTGGCGTTGTCGCGATGGCACGTGCCGAAGGCATCGTTGACGTACACGTCCGCCACATCGGCGAGCTGCCGGGCGAACGCCGCCTTCTGCTCCCGCAGCGCCGGATCCTCTTTGGCCTTCTTGTCCTTGATCTGCTCGGCCGCGTGAAAGCGCAGGTTCTCAAGCAACACGACGTCGCCCGGCTTCATCGCCTCCGCCGCCGCCCGCAGCTCCGGGCCCACACAGTCAGGAACGAACCGGACCGGCCGCCCCAAGAGTTGTGCGAGCCGGTCGGCCACGGGTTTGAGCGTCCATTTCAGATCCGCCTGGCGGTCTTTGCCTTCCGGACGCCCCAGGTGGCTCATCAGAATCGCCGACCCGCCGTGGTCCAGCACATGCCGGATCGTGGGCAAGGCCATCCGAATGCGGCGGTCGTCGGTGATGTGGCCCGCTTCGTCCTGAGGCACGTTGAAATCCACGCGGATCAGCACCCGCTTGCCCTTCACGTCCACGTCCTTGATCGTCTTCTTGGCCATTGGTCTCACCTCATCGGGGTTGCAAGCGACCGCGCCGCGAACCGCAACCTGATGGGACAGGCCCCCGGTCCGACAGAACGCTACCCGGCGCGACGTTCGGCCTCCATCCCGCGCTGACGGAACCCGTCCCCGCTATCGGGCAGTCACCTTCTCGGCCGAACACCCTTCCGCAAGAGGCCTCAGAGAAGCCCCTCCCTCCTGGCCATGTACTTGATGAGGTCCACCACGCGGGCCGAGTAGCCCATCTCGTTGTCGTACCAGGCAATCAGCTTGAAAAACCGGCTGTTCAGCTCAATGCCCGCGGTCGCGTCATAGATGCTCGACAGCGTGCAGCCGATGAAGTCGCTGCTGACGACCGGGTCTTCCGTGTAACCCAGTATGCCCTTCATCGGTCCTTCGGCCGCGCTCTTCATGGCCGCGTTGATCTGGGCCATGGAGGTCTCCTTGGTCGTACGGACGGTCAGGTCCACCGCCGACACGTCGGCCGTCGGGATGCGGAAGGCCATGCCCGTCAGCTTTCCCTTGACCTCTGGGATGCACAGGCCGACGGCCTTGGCCGCCCCCGTAGAAGCGGGTATCGCATTCTGCGCCGCCCCGCGCCCGCCGCGAAGGTCCTTCTTGCTGGGACCGTCGACGGTCGGCTGCGTGGCCGTCATCGCGTGGATTGTCGTCATCAGCCCTTCTTCGATCCCGAAGTTGTCCAGGACGACCTTGGTAATCGGGGCCAGGCAGTTCGTCGTGCAGCTTGCGTTGGAAACGATCGTGTCCTTCGCAGGATCGAACTTTTCGTGGTTTACGCCCATCACGAATGTGGGGATATCCTTGTCCTTGGCCGGAGCCGAGATGATCACCCGCCGGGCACCGGCCTTCAGGTGCTTCTCGGCGCCCTCCCGGGCCGTGAACAGGCCGGTGGACTCCACCACGTACTGTGCCCCGAGTTTTGCCCAGGGCAACTCGGCCGGATCCTTGACCGAGAGGCATGGGATCTTCCGCCCGTTAATGACGATGTTCTCTCCGTCAGCCGAGATGTCGGCCTTCGCCCTCCCGTGCGTCGAGTCGTACTTCAGGAGATAGGCCAGGTTCTCCGCCGGCACCAGATCGTTGATGCCGACGAACTCCAAGTCCTTGTCCGTCATTGCCACCCGTAGGACGAGCCGGCCGATGCGTCCGAAACCGTTGATTCCAACCTTTACCGCCATTTCGAATGACTCCTCCCGCCAGGCCCCTGACCGCCGGGGCGTTGTCAAGCGGGTCAACTTACGGCCCGGCCACTGTTTGGTCAAGCGCCTCGCGGGCGCCGCCGGGCGGCGCAAAAGCTACTCCCGCCTGGATCGGGGCGGCCCGTGGGCATGCCCCGGCAAGCCGCGCCGGGCCCACACCGCTGCTGAGGGTTGACAAACCAACCTCCAGAGGGGAGTTACACGTTCTTCCGCCGTCCTTGGCGCGGACTAATGGCGGCTCGTCGGCGCTGGAACGCAATACCGCAGGCTCAACCGGCGGGCCGCTACGGGCGGGTAGTCAGGCGACCACCCCATGTGGCAGCAGGTCTACGATCCATTCGGGCACGCCGCCCTCTCGACGCTCTGTGCGGCACTGCCCATCGCGGTGTTACTCGGTGGGCTGGCCTTTCTTCGCATCAAAGCGCACTGGGCGGCCCTGCTCGGCCTGGCTACGTCCCTGGCCGTCGCCACGGTCGCCTTCGGGATGCCGGTGGGCAAGGCGGCTGCCACCGCCGTTTTCGGTGCGGCCTACGGGCTGCTGCCGATCGGCTGGATCATCCTGAATGTGATCTTCATGTATAACCTGACGGTCGAGGCAGGTCTGTTCGAGCCGCTCAAGAGCAGCCTGACCAGGATCACGGGCGATGCGCGGCTTCAGCTCGTCCT
>Ga0209162_1001345_pt1 | contig 24341 bp, 22 predicted proteins | sample YNPNPMetaG_FD_187121 | JGI IMG/M metagenome (GOLD analysis project Ga0209162, IMG submission 187121) | Anoxygenic and chlorotrophic microbial mat microbial communities from Yellowstone National Park, USA - YNP NP MetaG (SPAdes) (version 2) ...
ATCCTTTTCACCTATCTCTTGCTGCGCTGGAGCGATGACCCCGCCGCCTTCGGCCTTCTGCAAGCCGCCTTCCTCGTCTTCGGCCTGGGACTGACGCACCATCGCATGATCGCGCTGCTGCTGCCGGCCGCGCTGGTGCTGATCGCCTGGACGGCCATTCGCGGCGCGGCCGGCGCCCCGAAAGACGCAACACAAGCCTCCGGCTTGTCTTCGCCGGCCGCGGGGCAAGCCGGAGGCTTGCGCTGCGAGCAGATGGGCCGCGCGGACGCAGATGTCGCGACCGCTCGGGCGAGGCGCCCGCGGCAATGGGCGTTGCTGATCGTCGCCGCGCTGGCGCCGCTGCTGCTCTATGCCTATCTGCCGATCCGCGGCCAGGCGGTGGGATCGCTGGACGGCGCGTTTCGGCCCACGATCCAGGGGACGGTAGATTGGATCCTGGCGCGCGGCTACAGTGTGTTTCTCACCGGCAATCCGTTCGGGGTGCAGCGCGACGCAGCCTTTTTCATCGGCCTGTTCTTCCGGCAGTTGGGCGCATTGCCGATCCTCGCCGCGCTGGCGGGCCTGGCGACCGGCTGGCGTTACGGCTGGCGACGCTATGTGTTCCTTTTGCTGGCGACGGCGAGCCAGATCGCCTTCGGCGTCGCCTACAAGGTGCAGGATGTCGAGGTCTTCTTCATCCCGGCCTTTATGCTGATCGCGCTGTGGGCCGCGATCGGCCTGGCGCCGGTCTTTGATTCCGTCGCGATCTACGCGGCCGCGGCGGGCCGCGAGCTGCGCCTGCCGCGACGCATGGCGCCGTTCGTGCTTGGGGGGGCCGCAGCGCTGGTTGCCGCAGCGATCCTGGCCGAACCGGCCGTTGCGGCCTATCGCGATTGGGGCCAACGCGATCTGAGTCGAAAATGGGACGTTTATGACTACGGCCAGGACATGTTGACGGCAGTCGCGCCGGGGGGCCGGGTCGTCGGCCTGCTGGGCGAGACGACCCTGATTCGTTACTTCCGGGACGTGCTCGGCCGGCGGAACGATGTGGCGGTCGTCCCGGCCGATCGGGAAGCGGACCGCTTCGCAGCCGTGGATGCGGCGCTGGCCGCCGGCGTGCCCGTTTACCTGACCCGCGATCTGCCGGGCGCGGCCGGCCGCTATAGCCTGGATGCGGCCGGGCCGCTGATCGCCGTGAGCCCCAAGGCCGCGCCGGCCGTTGGGGCCACCGGCCAACCGGTCGCCCCCGACATCCTCCTGGCCGACGTGCAGACCGTCGTGCGCCAGACCCATGCCGGGCCGGTCATCCGCGTGATGCCCACCTGGGTGGCCGCGGCGGCGCTCAAAACCGAGCTCAAAGTCTCGGCGCGGCTCCTCGATGCGCAGGGCCGTCAGTTGGCCCAAAACGACCGCGTGCCCGTGCACTTCGCCTATCCCACCACGGCCTGGGTCGTGGGCGAAGAAGTGCGCGATTGCTACGATCTGCCGGCGCCCCGCGGAGCCGACCTTTACCGCGTGCTCCTGATCTGGTATCGCGCGGCGGATGGAAGAGAAGTAGGCAGGGTGGAGATTACGGTCTCTCCCCTTTCCGCTCGGCCGCCCGTCCGTAGATCTCCGTGAGCTCGCGCAGGCGGGCGCACAGCGCATCGGTGAGCATCTCCGGCGTGTAGCGCCACTGCCAGTTGCCGCTCGCCTTGCTGGGGAAGTTCATGCGCGCTTCGTTGCCCAGGCTCATCACGTCTTGCAGGCAGGCCACGGCCTGGTTGGCGACCGAACTCCACGCCAGGCGGATGAAGTCCCACGCCAGGTCATGGCCGTCGGTGCCCAGGTAGCGCAGACAGTTCCACTTCTCCACCCCTGTGCGCGCCGCCTCGTTGAACCAGCCGATCACGGTGTTGTTGTCGTGCGTGCCGGGATAGACGATGAAGTCCTTGTCGAAGGTGTGCGGCAGATATTTGGGGTTGTTGTCCAGCGCAAAGCCGAACTGCAAGATCTTCATGCCCGGGAAGTTGAACTGCATCCGCAGCGCGTCCACCTCGGGCGTGATCACGCCCAGGTCTTCGGCGATGATCGGCAGGGAGCCGAGCGCCGCCAGGATCGCCTCGAAGAGCGCCGCGCCCGGCCCCTTCACCCACTGGCCCTTGATGGCCGTCGGCTCGTTGGCCGGGATCTGCCACGCGGCCTCGAAGCCGCGGAAATGGTCAATGCGGATGATGTCCACCTGTGTGAGGGTGTGCCGAATGCGCTCGATCCACCAGCGGTAGCCGTCCTGCGCCATCACGTCCCAACGATAATGCGGATTGCCCCACCGTTGCCCTGTGGCAGAGAAGTTATCGGGCGGCACCCCCGCGATCACGATCGGATTGCGGTTCTCGTCCAGGTAAAACAGCTCCGGCCGGCTCCACACGTCGGCGCTGTCCTCGGCCACGAAGATGGGCACATCGCCGATGATCTGGATGCCCAGCGCGGCCGCGCGCGCCTTCAGGCTGCTCCACTGCTCGGCGAACTGCCACTGGAGATACTCGTGATACCCGATTTCGTCGGCCAGGAGCCGGCGATAATGGTCCACGGCCGGCCCGTAGCGCACCAGGATATCGTGCGGCCAGTTGTGCCAGCTTCCGCCGCCGAAGTAGCCCTTGATGGCCATGAAGAGCGCGAAGTCGGACAGCCAGTGGGCATTGCGCTCGCGAAACGCGGCGAAGCCGTTGCGTTGATCGTTCGTGGCGTGCGCGGTGAAATGCGCGTAGCTCTGGCGAAACAGCTTCTGCTTGTACGGGATGACCGCGCCGAAATCCACCCTGTGGGCGGGGAACGCGGGCACATCGGCGAGGGCTTCGCGCGGCAACAGGCCCGCATAGGCCAGGCCGTCGGGGCTGATCAGGAGCGGGTTGCCGGCGAACGCCGAAAAGGACTGATAGGGCGAATCGCCGTAGCCGGTGGGACCCAGGGGCAACACCTGCCACAGTTGCTGTTTGGCCGCGGCCAGCCAATCCAGGAAATCATAGGCGCCCTTGCCCAGATCGCCGATGCCGTAGGGGCTCGGAAAAGATGTGGGGTGGCACAGGATGCCGCTGGAACGCGGGAAAGACATGGGATAGGCCTCCTTTCAGTTATCCATGCGTTGATCGGCGCACAACACGCGATGAAAATGAGCGGCGCTTACGTGCCAGGCACCCTCCCAGGTGCCTGGCACGTCCGACGGGCCATTTTCGGGTTAGAGCAAAGGTGCTTGTGCGTGGAGCGCCGCGATCTGCGCGCGCGACGCGGTGCCGGTCGTGCCGATCTGCTGGATCGTCACGCCGGCGGCCAGGCAACCGATCTCGCCGGCTTCGGGCATGGTGGCGCCGGCGCAAAGGGCCGAGACGATGCCGGCCAGGGTGGCGTCGCCCGCACCGACGATATCAATCGGCCCCGTAACCTTGACCGCCGGGATGGCCGTGGGCCCGTCCTGGTGGAAGACGACCATGCCGTCGGCGCCGAGGGTGAGGAAGACCGGTTGGCCGACCTTGCGATAAAGCGCCTCGCCGGCCGCCAGCACGCCGGCGCGGTCGAGCCCGACGGCATTCGGCCCGTGGACGGCGCGCGTGGCCTCCCGTTCGTTGGGCTTCAGGATGACGTCCTCGAACAGGCCGATCCGTTCGCGCGAATCCGCCGCGAAGACCACCGTCGGGTAGGCGCGCGCCAGGCTGCACAGCTCTTCGCGCACCCGCGCGGTGATCACGCCGCAATCGGCTTCGGGCACCTGATCGGCGATGATGACGCCGTGCACGCGCGGCAACAGGCCGCGCAGCGCCGCGATCAGCCTGTCCTCCACCTCGGCCGGCGTCTTCGTCCGATTCTTGATGTCGAGCCGGTTCAGCTCGTGGGCCGAGCCGTCGCGCTCGCGCAACATCGGCTTGGTGTAGGTCGGCGTGAAGCGGTCGCTGCGGATGATCAGCGAGTCGAGGTCCACGCCGGACGCATCCAGCTTCTTCAGCAGTTCGAAGCCCTCGCCGTCGTCGCCGATTACGCTGAGCGCGATGACGTTGACCTCCATGGCGCGCAGGTTGTTGGTCACCGTGCCGGCCGCGCCCGGACTGCAACGCACTTCGACCACCTGATGCGCCTCCAGGCCGGTTTCCAGCGAGATCTCGGCCAGGCTATGTTCGATGATCAGGTACTTGTCCAGGAAGAAATCGCCGACCACCAGCACGGTGCGGCCGGGAAAGGCGGAGAGGATTTGCGAAAGGCGATCAGGGTTCATGGGATGCCTCGGGAGTGATGAGCAGGCGGCGGAGGGCCGGGAGCGTGGCGCGATGGGGGCCGCGCACGTAGAAGCTTTCGCCGCCGTCGGCCACGGTGCGCACCAGGATCGTCTTGTAAGGCCGGTAGTAATAGCGGGCGTCGGTCTTGGGTGCTTCGTGGCTCAGATCGTCCCCCAGGTCGAGCAGGTCGAAGACCGCGGTGGTGAAGCGATTGATCTGGCGTCCTTCCTGGGCCGCGACGTTGCGCGCCATCGCCAGCGCCTTCAGGTACACCTCTGGCCCCATGACCGCCGTGCCGAAGTTCAGGAAGACGCCTCCTTGCAGATGGCTGATCGTCTCGGCGAAGATCAAGAAGTCGCGGTAGGAGGCTTCGCCCAGTGCGGCCGCATCGCAGTTCGGGTGCTCGTGGATGATGTCGTAGCCCAGGCCGATGTGCACGGTGACCGGCACGCGCAGCCGATAGCCCGCCGCCAAAATACTGATCTCAGGATAAGCAAAGCCCTGCCGCTTTGCCGATTCGTTGATCTGCTGATTTGCCGATTCGTTGACCCGTTGACTTGCCGATTCGTTGACCCGTTGACTCGCCGATTCGTTGACCCGTTGACTTGCCGATTCGTTGACCCGTTGACTCGCCGATTCGTTGACCCGTTGACTCGCCGATTCGTTGACCCGTTGACTTGCCGATTCGTTGACTGCCCGCCCCAGCGCCTCGCCGTAGCCCAGCCCCTCGCGTGCGCCGGCCGCCACGATATCGTTGATCCGGCCGGTCTCCTGCCACAGGCCGAACTGTCCCTCGCGGATATAGCGCGCCACGCTCTCGGTCGTCGCGCCGATCAGCGCCAGCTCGAAGTCGTGGATCGGCCCGGCGCCGTTCATGCCCACGTGGGTGAAGAAGCCCCGCTCCATCAGATCAATGACGAAGCGCGACAGGCCGCTCTTGATCACGTGCGCGCCCATCAAGACGACCACCGGCGCGCCGGCAGCTCGCGCCTGCCGGATGCGCCCGGCGATGATCGGCAGCGCGGGATGCTCGAACGGCTCCCCCGCCGCGTCCAGCGGCAACACATCGGCCAGCGTCATATCATGGACCCGCTCGGCCAACGGCTTGAGCTTGAGACGAGAACGATCGAAGATCGGATAAGGCATGGTCATGAGCTCCTGGAAATGAAGACGTGAAGAGTAAAACGTAAAACGTAAAACGTAAAACGTAAAGAGATTTTACGTTTTACGTTTCACGTTTCAAACAAATACTCCACCAACCTCTCATGTTCCCTGAAATCGGGCACGATCAGGTCGGCGCCGGCGGCGATGAGGCGGTTGCGCTTCCACTCGTCTATGCCGGTCCGCCGCGCCTCGTCGGAGGCCACGCCGACCGCGATGCCGCCGACGCGCTTGGCGTCTTCGATCTCAACAAAGCCATCGCCGAACGCGACGAACTCCGGCCCGGACAGGTTGTTTTCGGCGATGATGCGTTCGATCAGGATCTTCTTCGAGAAACTCTTGTAATCATCGCGCGCGCCGTAGATGCCGACGAAGTAGGGCGTGATCTGGAGCGCGGCCGCTTCGTCCAGGACATAGGGCTCATCGGTGCCCGAAGCCAGATAACAGCGCACGCCGCGCGCCCGCAGCGCCTCCAACATGGCCCGCGCGCCGGGCACCATCATCTCGTCCGGCGCGATCCGGCCGGCCTTGAGCGCCTCGACGCGGTGGCAGATGCGCGCCCACAGGCGATCCAGGTAGATGTGCTTGTAGGCCAGTGGATCGAGCGGCGTGCCGCCCCGTTTCGCCACCTCTTCGGCGAGCCGGATCATCTGATAGATCGTCTGTTTGCCCGTCAGGCGGGTGACGAATTCCGTGACCACCGCGGTTAACTCCGCCTCGCTCTCGTGGTGCGGGGTGTCCAACAGCCACTCGACCATCAGCGGGATCATCACCCCCTGCCATCCCTCGCGGATCAGCGACAGGGTGCCGTCGAAGTCGAAGAGCGCGTGGCGGATGCGGCCGCGCACGATGTCGGGATGGATGATTTCGAGCATACGCGGGCCTACAGCAACACCTGCGCCAGCGCCATCGCGCCCCACACCGGCGCATCATCGCCCAGGGTGGCCGGCACGATCTCGACGCGCGTTTGCGGCAGCGCGTGGCGGCGGGCCGTCTCGCGCACGATCTGCCACCAACGATCTCCCGACTTGGTGACGCCGCCGCCCAGGACCACCCGTTCGGGATTCATCAGGTTGATTGCAGCGCCCAGCCCGGCGCCGAGCACCTCGGCCGCGTCGTCGAGCACGGCGCGAGCCAGAGTGTTGCCGGCCGCCGCGGCCGCGGCCACCAGTTGCGCGGTGATCGCTTCGGCCCGGCCGCCGGCCTGCGCGAGGAGCCCGTCGCGATCGGCGGCCGGCCATCTCTCGTCCGTCAACCAGGCCCGCGCCTTGGCCGCGATGCCCCAGCCGGAAGCTTCGGCCTCCAGGCAACCGGCCTTGCCGCAGACGCACATCGCGCCGCCCGGCCGCATCACGTTATGGCCGAGCTCGCCGGCCATGCCGTCTGCGCCGTTCCAGATGTGGCCGTCCAACACCCAGCCGCCGCCGATCCCCGTGCTGACGGTCACATACAACATGCTGGCGCACCAGCGGCCGGCGCCGTAGGTCCATTCGCCGAGTGCCGCCGCGTTGGCGTCGTTTTCGATGGCCACCGGCGCGCCGAACTCGGCGTAGAGCCGCGCGGCCAGCGGGCATTCCTCCCAGCCGGGCACATGGTGCGAAAGGCGCACCACCCCGCGGGTGGCATCCACCGGGCCGCCGAAGCTGACGCCGATGGCCGCCAGCCGGCCGGGGTTTTGGCTCAACAGCTCATGGGCCAACCGCACCATGGTCGTCTGATCGTAGGCGGCATCGGCGCCGGGCGGCGAGACGACGCGGCCATGGGCCAGCCAGGTGTTCTGGCCCGGCACAATCAACGCGGCGGTATGCTTCGTGCCGCCATAGTCGAGAGCCAGGATGTATGAAAGGGGTTCCATGTGAGATCCTCAGATCTATCACGTATTCGCTACTCGCACATGGCCAGGAACACGGCGTGCAGGATCACCAGGTGGGCGTCTTCGATGACCTGCATCGAGTCGTGCGGCACGATCACGCAGATGTCGCATTTGTCCTTCAGCTTGCCGCCATCGCGGCCCGTGAGGCCGATGCGCACGAGGCCTAGCTCGGCCGCCCGATCCATCGCCCGCAGGACGTTGGGCGAGTTGCCGCTCCCCGAGAGCGCGATGATCACGTCGCCCGGCTCGGCCAGCGAGGCCAGCGGCTCGGCGAAGATGACGTCGTAGCCCACGTCGTTGGCGTAGGCCGTCAGGGTCGAGATGTTGTCGCTGAGACAGGTCAGCTTGAGCCGCGGCCGATCGGGCCGGATCGTGCTCTTCAGCATGTCGTTGACGAAGTGCGACGCGTTGGCCGAGCTGCCGCCGTTGCCGCAGGTGAAGATGCGCCGGCCTTCGGCCTGGGCCCGGCGCAGCGCGGCGATCATCTGTTGCACCGGCCCGGCCGGGATCTGCGGCAGGACGCCGGCAACGGTCTGGAAGTAATCGCCTGGGTTGAGCATGGTCGTTCCTTCGATTGGGTCTCGATTGGATTTGCCGGCGAGCCACCCTTGCGCCCGGCGTGACATATTGTACCGCAAGAGTGCGCAATTTCAGAAACGACGCCGTTGATGTTGTATGGGGCCGCTGGGCATCTTCGGCATGGCCGGGGGCAGGTTTGCCGCATTTGCGCCGGCGGCCGGTTTGTGTTAGGATGGCGCATATTGCGCAACACATCAAGGAGAGAGTTCATGCTTCCAACCAGGCCTTCGCGTGTCCTGGCCCTGGTCGCTCAGACGTTGTTCCTGTTGGCGGCGCTTTTCGGCATCGTTCCTTCGCCCGCGTGGGCCCGGCCCGTCGGACCCGACCCCGAAGATGTCTCCGCCTTCGTCACAGACAATTGGTCGGCTTCGTCTCGACGGACGGCCATCACCACCTATCGGATCCAGCCGGGGGATACGCTGTGGAGCATTGCCGCGGCTTTCGACATCGACGTGGACACGATCCGCTGGTCGAACCCGGCCGTGGCGCAGAACCCCGACCTGGTGCCCCTGGGCACCGAGCTGATCATCTTGCCGGTCAAGGGCGCGTATGTGACGGTCCAACCCGGCGAGACGGTGGAACTGCTTGCCGCGCGCTGGGGCGTCGCACCCGACGATATCTTCAACTACCCCCTGAACGACCTGCGGCCCGGCGAACAGCCCCGCCCCGGCGCCAAACTGGTCATCCCCTACGGCCGGTTGGAGTTGAACCTGGCGCCGCCCGGACCGCCGCCCCCCGGCTTTGTCTACGCATGGCCCATCCGCGGTTCGATCACGCAGGGCTATTCGGCCGGGCATCGCGCGGTGGACCTGGGCGCGCCCTATGGCGCGAAGGTGTATGCGGCGCGCGCCGGCCGCGTGGTGTTGCGCCAGTGGTCACCGGTGGGCTACGGATTCCTGGTGATCGTGGATCACGGGGACGGCAGCCAGGCGTACTATAGCCATCTCAAGGGCGCGTGGGTCAACGCGGGGGATTGGGTGGCGCGGGGCGACCTGGTGGGCGAGGTGGGCAGCACCGGCAACTCGACCGGGCCGCACGTGCATTTCGAGATCCGCATTGCCGGCGTGCCGCAGAATCCGCTCGACTTCCTGCCGCCGCGGCCGTGACAAAAAATACGTGCCTGATGCTTTGAAAGCGCCAGGCACGTCAAAGATATCCTCTTTTCACCACACCCGCTGCAAGCGCAATACCAGCGCCTCGCGGCTGATCTGCCCCATCCAGGAATCGCGGATGTTGCCCGCCCGATCTATGATCAGCGAAGTCGGGAAAGCGCGGACATGATACAGGTTCGTGGTCACCGCGCCATCGGTGTCCAGCGCCAGCGGGAAGGCGATACCGTTTTGCCGGGCAAAGGCGGCCACCAGCTCCGGCTTTTCCTCCACGTTCACGCCGATGACGACGAAATTGCGCGCGGCCCCGTATTGGCGATAGAGCGCGTCCAGATCGGGCATCTCGGCCTTGCACGGCGGACACCAGGTGGCCCAGAAGTTCAGCAGGACAACCTTGCCCCGCAGATCGCGCAGGCGCACCTGGCTCCCGTCCAACGCCGCCAGCGTGAAGTCGGGCGCGGGACGGGACGCCTCGGCTGCAGGTCGCGCCTGCGCCGCGACCTGCTGGCGATCCGCTTGCCAGAGCCATAGCCCTACCCCGAGCGTCGCCAGGCTCAGCGCCACCAGCGCCCAGAAGAAAAGGGAGCGACGCCAGCTCATCTCTTCTCGACCCGACAGCTCCGCGTGATCTCGGCCTTGCCGCGCACGGTGGCGATGGCCGAGCAATACTTTTCCTCGGAAAGCTGGACGCTGCGCTCCAGCGCCTCCAGCTCCACGTCGCCATAGGCCACGTATTCCAGGTGGATCCTGGTGTAATACTTGGGGTGCTCCGGATTGCGTTCGCCGTTGGCGAAGATCTTCAGGCCGGTGACCGGCTGGCGTTTCTTCTTCAGGATGCTGATCACATCCATCGCCGTGCATCCCAGGATGCCCATCAGGAGCACTTCCATCGGCCGCGGGCCGGTATCGTGCCCGCCGGCTTCCGGCGCGGCATCCATCACGATCGCATGGCCCGAATCGCCCTGCGCGACGAATTGCATGTCTTCGACCCAGGTAATGTTAGCGGCGGTCATAACGTCGTCCTTCCATCCAGTCTTTGATCGTTAACCTTCGCTTGATTGGATGCTTCGTTGCGGGAAGCGTTACAGGCGGCCGCGGCTGGCGATACAGCTCGAGCACGGCTTCCGCGATCCTGGTCGCCGCGTCGCAGTGGGCCAGGGAATGAGACGCCTCGGCCATCTGCGCCAGGGCCGGATTGCCCGGCCGCAACAGATCGGCCACCAGCGCGGCCACGCGCGCCGGCTCGCGCGCATAGATGCCCGCGCCGGCCTCTTCCATCCAGGTGACGTTGCCGTCCTCCTGGCCGGGGACGTGGCCGGTGATGATGACCGGCAGGCCGGCGCAGGTGGCCTCGGCCAGCGTGCCCGGCCCGGCCTTGCTGATCAGCAGATCGGCCGCGGCCAACCAGTTCGGCATGTCCTCGACGAAGCCGAGCACCTTCACCGGAATGGGCCACCGCTCCGCCTGGAGCTGCTTCTGCAAGATCTGATTGCGGCCGGCAATGATCGCCATCTGAGCCGGGTAGGGCTCGTGGCCCAATCGCCGGGCGATGGCGCGCGCCAGCGGCGCCAGCTTGCCGATGCCGGCGCCGCCGCCGGTCAACAGGACCATGGGCCGGCCGGGGTCCAACCCCAACTGGCTTCGGGCCTCTCCTTTCGGCCGGCCCCACACGCTCGCGAACGCCTTGCGCACGGGCAATCCCAACACGCGCACCCGCTCGGGGGGCACTTCGCAGGCGATGGCGGTCTGTCGGGCCGACTCGGTCGCCACGATCGTGAGGTCCACGTCGGGGCAGAACCAGGCGACCGGCGGCGTGACCGGATCGGTGACCACGGTGATGAAGGGCGCCGGGTTGCCCAGCTCGCGCAGGGCGCGCAAGGGGATCTCGGTCTGGAGCGGGTGCACCGTGACGACGATATCGGGCCAATCGGCCGAGAACGCCGCCGCGACGTCCCGGCGCACCAGCGGATACGCGGCGCGGTAGGTCAGCTTGACGCGGCGCCGCGAGTCGAACGCCCGATAGACCAGGTGATACAACCAGGGCGCGTAGTTGACCCACGGGCCGTAGGTGGCCGACATGGTGTTCCAGGGAAAATCCACATAGTCATCCACCAGGCTGATGATCGTCACCTGGGCCAGGCCTTCGAAGGCCTCGGCCAGGCTGCGCGCCGCACTCAGGTGCCCGCCGCCGGTGTGGGCCATCAGGATCGCGATACGAGGTAACATATCTGCGTGACCGTCTCTTTCATTTGGGTAGCAGTTCCTGCGCCAGTTGGGCGTAGGCAACCGCGGCGCGGGCCACATCGGCCAGCGCGATCTGTTCGCTCGTGGTATGGGCCAGGCGTTCTTCGCCCGGCCCGAAGCCGATGGTCGGGATGCCCGCCACCCCCATGGTATAGGCGCCATCGGTCGAGAAGGGCCAGGTGATCAGGCGCGGGGTGGCGCCCAACGCGGCCTCGACCGCGCGCACCGCCGTGCGCACGAGCGGGCTATTCTCGGGCATCAGCCAGGGCGGATAGTACTTGCGCACGTGCCGGACGTAGCCCGTGTAGGTCACCGCGTCGAATTCGGCGGTCTTGATCTCGGCCTGAATTCCCTCGCGGCGGATGATCTGTTGCAGCTCGGTCAGCGCGCGGGCCTCCGTCTCGCCGAGCGTCAGCCGACGGTCAATGACCATCTCGCAGCGATCGGGGATGGCGTTGCGGCTGCCGGCGACGCTGGCGATATAGGTCACGGCCGCGGTGCCCTGCCCCAGCACGGGATCGGTCAACAGATGCGGCTGGAGCAGCTCGATGCCGAACGCCAGCCGCGCGGCCGCGTTGATCGCGTTGACGGCGTGTTGAGGCGCGGCGGCATGGCCCGCGCGGCCGCGCGTGGCCACCTCCAGCTCGATCCGGCCGCGCTGGCCCACCGCGATGTTCAGATTGGTCGGCTCGCCCAACACCACGAAGGCCGGTTCCAGGCCCTCGTCCTCGCACAGGTATTGCGCGGCCATCCCCTCGCACGGCTCCTCCTGGACGACGAACGCCACGTAGAGGTCGCCGCCGAGCTGCACACCCTGGTCGGCCAGCAGCTTCACTCCGAAGATCATGGCCGCCAGGGCCGACTTCATGTCCACGGCCCCGCGACCGTACAGGATGCCGTCCTCGATCGCGCCGCCGAACGGGTCGCGTTGCCACGCGCCCTGGTCGCCGACGTCAATGGTGTCCATGTGGCCATCGAACAGGAGGCGCGGGCCGCGGCCGGCGCCGTAGCGCCCCACGACATTGCCCATCCGGTCCGTCCACACCTCGTGGAAGCCGGCGGCCTTCATCGCGTCGGCCAGGATCTGCGCCACCGCGCCTTCCTGCCCGGAAAGGCTCGGCGTGCGCACCAGGCGCGCCGCCAGATCGGCCAGGGCCTGAGCATCGGAAGCTGAAAGGGTCTGCGTCATTGCGTTTGCCTCGTACTAATATGCTCCGTCGCCGAACAGCACCTGGGGAATGGTGCGTAGCATGATGCGGATATCCGCGCCGAGCGACCAGTTCTCGCCATAGTAGATGTCCAGCATCACCATCTCGTCGAAGGTCAGGTCGCTGCGACCGCTGACCTGCCACAGGCCGGTGATGCCGGGCTGGATCTCCAGGCGTTTGCGCTGCCAGTCCTGATATTGGGCGACCTCGCTGAAGAGGGCCGGCCGCGGGCCGACGATGCTCATCTCCCCGCGGATCACATTGATGAACTGCGGCAGCTCGTCCAGGCTGGTGCGCCGGATGAAGCGTCCCACGCGCGTGCGCCGGGGATCGTCGCGGATCTTGAAGAGCGGCCCGGAGGCCTCGTTTTGCGCGGCCAGCTTCTGTTGTTCGGCCTCCGCGCCCACGTACATCGAGCGGAACTTATACACCTTGAACGGCCGGCCGTATTTGCCGGCGCGTTCCTGCGTGAAGAAGACCGGGCCGGGCGAATCGAGCTTGATGGCGAGCGCGATCAGCGCCCAAAGCGGCGCGGTCAGGAGCACGATGACGAGCGAAAGGCTCAGGTCGAGTGCGCGCTTGAGGATCAGGTTCCAGCCGGTCAGCGCGGTCTGCTTGATGCTGATGAGCGGGATGCCGTTGATCGTCTCCACGTCCACCCCGCCCAGGCTGAGCTGGAAGAGATCGGGCACGACGCGCGCCCGCACGCCGGCCTCCTCGGCCTCCAGCACCAGGCGCACGGTCTTGCGGTGATATTGCCAGGGCAGGGTGATGATCACCTGGTTGATGTCGTAGGCCTTGATCACCTCGGACAGGTTCTCGACCGGGCCCAGCGCCTTGATCGGCCCGATGTCGGTATTGCTCTTGGTCGGGTCATCGTCCAGGAAGCCGACGATCTGATAGCCCAGTTCGGGCTGGGCGATGATGTTGCGCATGACCGCGCGGCCCACTTCGCCCGCGCCGATCACCAGCAGCCGGTCTATGCCTTGCCCGGCCTGGCGCAGTCGGGCCATGATCAGCCGGCGCACCAGCCGCGCGGTGCCGACCAACGCCACGATCAAGAGGCCGGCGTAGACGAACATGATGCGCGAGTAGAAGAGGCTACGGTAAAAGAAGACGAAGACGATCACCAGCATGATCGCGGTGGTCGTCGCGTTCAATACTCCGTAGAGCTCGTCGAACAGGGGCCGGGTGCGCCGGACGTCGTAGGCGCCCTCGCGGCGCATGGCGAGCAGGAGCACTATTGTTTGCAGGACCACCAGGGGCAGATAGGCGCTGTAGGGGACGTTGTTGGCCGGATCTACGGAGCGGAACAGTTGCAGGTCGTAGCGCAACCAGTAGGCGATCCGAAAGGCCGCGTTGATCAACACGATATCGAAGATCACCGTGACCCAGGGCATCCATCGTCGGACGTCGCTTTTCACAGGACCTCCTCCAGGGCGGCGCGATAGACGGCGATCGTTTCCCGGGCGGTGCGCTGCCACGAGAAGCGACCGGCCCGCTCCAGGCCGGCGCGACGCATTTCGGCGGCGAGCGCCCGGTCATCCCAAATGCGCGCCATGGCCGCCGCCAGCCCCGCGACGTCTTCCGGCGGCACGAGCAACGCCGCGTCGCCGGCCACCTCGGGCAAAGAGGAAACGTTAGACGTGATCACGGGCGTGCCGCAGGCCATGGCCTCCAACACCGGCAGGCCGAACCCCTCGAAGAGAGACGGATAGACGAAGAGCGCCGCGGCCCGATACCACCAGGGCAGCTCGGCCGCCGGCACGAAGCCGGGAAAGAGAACGCGATCGGCCAGCTTGAGGCGTTGCGCGCGCGCGAAGATGGCCTCGTAAAACCAGCCTTTGGCGCCGGCAATGACGAGAAACGGCGTGTCCGCCTCGCGCGGCGGCCGGTTTTGCAGGAAAAGCGCATACGCCTCCAACAAGCGCTCGATGTTCTTGCGCGGCTCCAGGGTGCCCAGGAACAGAAAGAAGCGTTCCGGCAATCCCTTGCGTTGCCGGAACGCCGCCACCTCGGCCGGGTCGGCCGGCCGGAACTCTGCGGCCACGCCGTTGGGCACGGCGATCACCCGTTCGGCCGGCACGCCGCAGCGGGCGATCACATCTTGTCGCGTGCTCTCGGAGACCGCGATGACGCGGCGGGCCTGGCGCACCGCGGCGCGCGTGATCCAACTCAAGTAGGCGCGATTCAGGCGCCGAAACGCCTGCGGATAGCGCAGGAAGCTCAGATCATGGACGGTGACCACGGCCGGGCACGCGCACGCCAGCGGCAAGGCATAGGCCAGGCCGTGCAACAGGTCGAGCCGGCGCGTCCAGGCGGCCAGCCGGGTCTGTTCCCACAAGATCCGTCGCCACGGCCCGGCCGTGTTCCAGCGCGACCGTTCGACGGCAAGCCCTTCCGGTGCCGCAAACCCGGCAGCGTGCAGGAAGGCGACGAACTCCATCGGCCGGCCATCGGTTGGCCGACTGCCCGGCAGATGACGCAGCAGGTGATAGATGTAACCGTTGATGCCGGCGCCCCGATAGGTTTCTCCTTGCGCCAGCAGATGAGCGTTCAGGCCAATTCGTAGCGACAAATATGGCTCCTTGGGCATGCCCATTATAGCACAGATTTCCAGGATACAAAATCACATTGTCTGGCCTTTGTCGCCACAAATGCAGCATTTTGTGTTGTCTATCGTTGCGCGATGAGCGCTCGATAGACGCCATAAGTGGCCGCCGCCACCTGCGCCTGGGTGAAGTGCGCCAACGCGCGCGCCCGGCCGGCCGCGGCCAGATCGCGGCGCAGAGCTTCGTCGGCCATCACGCGAGCCAACGCGTCGCGCAGCGCGGGCACGTCCCCTTCGGGGAAGATCAGGCCGGCCTCGCCGATCACGTTCGGGATCTCGCCGCAGCTCGAGCCGATCACGGGCACGCCGCAGGCCATCGCCTCCACCAGCACGCGGCCGAACTGTTCGATCCAGTTCGGCCGACTGACCGACGGCAAGACGAGCACATCGAACGCGCGGTAGGCCGCCGGCATCTGCGTCGAGGGCCGGGGACCGGCAAACGTCACCTGCCCTGCAATGCCCAGGCGGCCGGCCAGTTCGCCCAGGCGACCGCGCTCGGGGCCGTCGCCCAGGATGGTGAGCTGCCAGCGGCGGTCGGGAAGCGCGGCGCACGCCCGCAGCAGCAGGTCCACCCCCTTCTCCGGGATCAGGCCGCCGGCGTAGCCGATGCGAAACGCCGCGGAAGCGGCGTCATCGCGGAGCGACATGTCGGCCGCGGGCGCAAAAAGCTCCGGATCCACGCCGAACTGGGGAATCACGGTGATCGGCCCGCGGTAGCCCTTGGCGACCAGCACATCGGCCGCGGCGCGATTGCCCGCAATGGCCCACCGGGCACGGCGGTAGTTCGCCTGCTCGAAGTGGCGGAACGGCCACGGATAGCGGCGGTTGAGGTTCTGCCAGGTGAAGAAGAGGCCGCGCGCCGAGAGCGCCTCGGCCAGGCGCAGCCCCTGCCACGTGGCCGTGTTGTAGGGTTCCTCGTCCATGTGGACGATGTCGGGGCGCAGGCGGCGCAAGATACGGCCCAACGTCGGGTAAAAATGCAGATGGTACGATCCGGCGAAGGCGATGGGCGCCACCAGCAGCTCATAGCCGCGCACGTGCGCGCGCTCGAGCATCACGCGCCCGCGGCGATCGCGCCAGGCCGGCGGCACGATCGCGATCAGCTCGATGTCGGGCAATTTCGCCAGCTCTTCCAGCTTGCGTTGATAGGCGCCCACCACCAGCGCCTTCGAGATCATGACGACTCGCATCGTATCACTTGAAGTAGGTCGGCAACAGGCGGTCGAGCCCGGTGCCCAGGCGCGGCCGCAACAGCCCCAGCAGGTCGGCTCCCGTCGCCAGGCGGTCCTGATAGCGCTGCCGATACTCTTGCAGGAAAGCCGTGAACTCGGCCACGCCGAGCTCGTCGCGCACGGCGAGCAGAAACCGCGTGCCGCTCACATAAACGGCCTGGACGTAGGTGGGCGTGTCGGAGAAGTTGTAGATCGGCTGGTTGATCGGCAGGGTAGCCATGCCTTTAGATGGCGTCGCCCACCACGTCAGGTGTTCGGGGTGCAGGTTCTGATAGTAGAGCAGCTCGCCGTAGCGCGCCAGCGATTCGTCGAGCCACGGCTCGTGCGCCTGGTCGTTGCCGACCGCGCCGTACCACCACTGATGGCCCAGCTCGTGCACCACGAAGCGCACCAGCATATCGCCGCCGAAACCGTTGTCGGCGGCCGGCCGATAGTCGGCGAACCACTCCTGGCTCAGGGTGATCAGCGCGCTGTACTCCATGCCGCCGAACTGGTCGGCCTCGACCAGGATCAGCTCGCGGTACGGATAGGGGCCGTAGTTCCGCACGAAGAGGGGCAGGGCTTCGGCCGCGCCGCGCAACGCGGCCCGGGCCGCCTCGCCGTGTTGAGGCCGGTGGAAGACTTGCACCGGGGTCGCATCGGCCTGACCCTGAATGGCGACGAGGGCGTCGCTGACGATGAAGGCAAAGCCACGCGCCCGCTCCAGCCGGAAGCGCCAGACGCCGCTCTGCTTTTCCTGCTGGCCCGCCGCGATCACCGTGTAACCGGCCGGCGCCCGCACGGTCACCTCGTAGTCGGCCGTCTCGTACACGATCGGGTCGCCGACGGGATGATAGGGGACGAGCGTCCAGCCGTGCTGGCGGTCGTAGGGCGCCAGGACCGGATACCAGTAGCCGGCCACCATCCCCAGCGCCGACCAACCGAGCGCGTTGCCGGCCGAGATGCCTTCGCTGTCGGCCGGCGGCAAACGCAGCGTGTAGTCGAGACAAACGGTCAGGGCCGGCCCCGCTGCGCCGGTCGCCGGCCGGCGCAGCCGCAGGATGGCGCCGTCCAACGCGATGCGGTCGGCCGGCAGGGGCTGCGGCTCGGCGGAAAGGCGGACGCGATCGAGCGCGAAGATGCCGGGGACGCCGTTGGCCGGCGTGTTGAACACGATTTCGGCCGCGGCCAGGCGCGCTTCATCGGCGACGACCGTCTGCTGGCGCACCTGGAGCGTGTGCGCGGCGGGATCGGCCACGACCTCGAAGCGATAGCGCGGCCGGCCGTCGGCCGCGGGCAACGGCGCGCACGCGTCGGCCGGCTGCGTCGAAGTCGGTGTGGGCGAAGCGGGCATGACTTGAGTCGGCGACGCGGTCGGCTGCGGCGATGGCGTGGCCACGAGCGGCGTCGGCGACTGCACCGCGATCGGCATGGGGGTTGCGGTGGGGGATGGGATGGCCGAGGAGCGCGCGGCGCAGCCGGCGGCCGCGACCAGGAGCAGCAGCGCAACGAGCCAATCACGCGCTTTGCGCGGCGCGAAACCTCTTGCGTTTACAGCGCAGTTGTTGTACAATCTTGTTTGAGAACCCGTATCAAAGGCTTAGATCGTCCTGGCTTTGAGCATTTCAGTCGCAGCTTCATCGCTGCCAGGAGGCGCACCATGGAGGTGATCAAAGTCTCGGCCCAATCTCGCTCGACCGCAGTGGCCGGCGCCATTGCCGGCGTGATGCGCGAGCGAAAACACGCAGAAGTCCAGGCTATCGGGGCCAGCGCCGTGAACCAGGCGATCAAAGCGGTCGCCATCGCGCGCGACTATCTGGCGCAAGACGGCATCCAGATCATGTGCGTGCCGGAGTTCGTTGAAGTGGACATTGACGGCCAGGAACGCACGGCCGTCAAGCTGATCATCGAACCGCGCAACCCATGAGCCTGGGCCTTGCGTCTGCCGTTGACGACCGACGGCGGGCGTGAAACGCGCTGAAGCGAACACGCCCGCTCTGCTGGCTTGCCCCGAAACGGCTTCCTTCCATCAACGGCGTCGGCGTCGAGAGCGCGAACGCTTGCTCTGGCCGCCTGCCGGCCGGGCAGCTTTCGCCGCGGCGGTTGCCGGTTGCTGCGGTTTGGCCTCGACGATCTCCTCGCTGATTTCCTCGGTTTCCTCTTCCTCTTCTGCCGGACCGACCTCTGCTTCAGATGTGGCCAAAGCCGCGCTGCGCTTCGGACAGCCGGCGCACGGGCCGGCCGCGTCGGTCGGTTCGGGGAAGGGCACCTCCACGTATTCGCTGGTCTCGCCGGGCCCTTCCACCAACACCGTGACCGAGTTGCGCAGGACGTTGATCTGCTTGACTTTGCCCGGCCCTTTCGGCGTGTCTATGACGCTGTTCAGCTTGGGCATGCGTTGCCGCGCGGCCGCGTAGAGATCGTTCTCATAGCTCAAACAGCAGAGCAGTCGGCCACATACGCCCGAGACCTCGGAGGCGTTGAGCGGCAGGTCTTGCGTCTTGGCCATCTTGATCGAGACCGGCGCGAACTCGCGCAGCCAGGAGGAACAGCAGAGGGGCCGGCCACAACGGCCGTAGCCGCCCAGCAATTTGGCCTGATCGCGCACGCCTACCTGGCGCATCTCGACGCGGGTATGCAGGATCTGGCTCAGCTCGTGGACCAGGTTGCGAAAATCAATCCGTTGTTCGGCCACGAAGTAGACGATCACGCTGCTGCCGTCGAAGCTGTATTCCGTTCGGACGACCTTCATGTCCAGGCCGAGCGCCCGGGCGCGTTCCTGACAGATGGCGCGCGTTTCGGGCTCCTTGTGCGCCATCTGATCGCGTTGGACCATGTCCCAGGCCGTGGCCCGACGCAGGACCGGCTTGAGCGTGCCGCTGATCTCGTTTGGCGCGACCTCGCGCGGGGGGAAGACGACCTGGCCCAGCGTGCGGCCGCGCGAGGTTTCCACGACGACCCGCTCGCCGGGTTGCAGGTCCTCGTGCCCGGCCGGGTCGAAGTAATAGACTTTGGTGACGGGTTGAAACGCTACACCGACGACTAATGGCATATCTCGATCCTATGATCTCATCTCATTCGCTTTGGCGCCCGTAAGGGCGCACGGCGTGCGTCCCTACGTCCCTACAGCTCAAGCCACTTCCGGCTTCGGGAGCCGCAACATCAACACATCCAGCGCCAGCCGGGCGTTGACGTTTGCCCTGATCCGCTGCAACGTCCGGATCAACGAGGCCAGGACGGCTTCCACCTGGGCCGTCGGGTACAGGTCGGCATATTGCACCAACTGCGCCTGGCGGTCCAGGTTGACGATGGCCCCGGCCGCGCCGTGCTGGATCAGGAGCACGTCGCGCCACCAGGTGGCCCAGAGTCCCAACACCTCTTCGATCGCGTCGGCCTGGCGACTGAGAGCCTCGGCATAGTTCAGGCGCTCCACATAGCCCGCCGCGATCAGGGTGAGCAGACTGTCGAGGTGTCGGTGGCGCTCCTGGCCCACTTCGGGGTGCAGGTGCGCGTGAACGGCCCAGCCGACGCGGCCGCCGCTCAGGCGGGCCAACAGCTCGGCCTGGGCCGGCTCCACTCCCCAGCGCGTCTCCAGCGCGGATTGCACCTGCGGCAGCGATGCCGGTCGCAGGTTGAGGAGCTGGCAGCGCGAAAGCACGGTCGGCAATACCAGGTCGCGGCGATGGCTGGTGAGCAGCAGGATGACGCGCGGGGGCGGCTCCTCCAGGGTCTTGAGCAGGGCATTGGCGGCCGGCGCGGTGGCCCGCTCGATCTCCCGGATGATGAAGATCTTGTAGCGACCTTCCAGGGGCGAGAGCGCCGCGTCCGACTGAAGGACGCGCACCTGCTCGATCTGGATGGTGTTCTTCTCGGCCGCGATGATCTGGAGATCGGGATAGCGGCCCTCGGCGATGCGCTGGCAGGCGCGGCACGGCAACGCGTCGTCGCGGCACGGCTCGCCGGTCTGCTTCTCACACAAAATGGCCTGGGCAAAGAGGCGCGCCAGGGTGGTCTTGCCCACCTGGGGCGGCCCGGTGAAGAGATAGGCGTGGCTCAGCCGGCCGGCGACGATCGCGTTCGCCAGCAGGTTGACCGCCCACTCGTGTCCGATGATCGGCCAGTTCGCCATGACGTTTCCTGGACGCGGCTGAAGTCTTCGGGAGACATCAGGCGCGTTCGTGCTTTCGACTGAAGTGCGCAGATTGTATCATACTCCGAGGAAATGCGCCAGATATTTCACCGGCAGCGCAGGCGGCCGATAGAAGCGGACAAAACGAAGAGGGGCTACAACGGGCACAAGCCGGGGGCGTGTGTCACTCCTCCCATGCGCGCCATTGGCCCCGTAACGCAAGCCTCCGGCTTGCGGCGCTGCACCGCAAGCACAAGCCAGAGGCTTGTGGTACCTCTCAGCTGCGGCCGTGGAGCCAATGAGGCCGCAGGCCCAACGCGCGTGTCACCGGCATCACGAAGACGATCCCGCTGTCCGGCGCGTTGAAATCGCGCACGGCCGCCTCGGTCGCCGCCAGCAGGCCGTCCAGGTCGAAATCATCCCCCACCACCGTGAAGATCGTCCGGTGGTGATATTCCTCGGTCTCCACCAGGTGGCGCAACGATGGGATCAGCGGCACATCGTCGCGACGTCCGAACGCCTGCTTCAGCCGGTGGAGGCCGATGCTCTCCAGGATCGTCACGCCCGGAACGCCGAAACGCTCCCAGGCATCCATCACGTCTTGACAACGTTCCAAATTCGGCAGTACCGCAACAACCAGATTAGGCATGGCTCAACTCCTTCCTGGCAAAGGCCTGGCGCAGGAACAACGGCGTGACCAGCGTGGTGACGAGCACGACGATGGTCACGATGGCGAACAGATCCGGCTTGATGATGCCGGCGTTCACGCCAACGGTCGCCACGATCAGGCCGACCTCCCCGCGGCTGACCATCCCCAGGCCAACGCGCAGCGCCTCGCGGTTGGTAAAGCCGCCCAGCCGCGCGCCCGCGCCACAGCCGAGCACTTTCGAGATGATGGCCACAACGACGATCGCGGCGGCCAACAGGACATTGGGGCCCGTCAACAGATGGACATCGGTCTTGAGGCCGATGCTGACGAAGAAGATCGGCACCAGGAACGCGTAGGTGATGGCGTGCATCCCGCGTCCGATCTCGCCGCGCAGGTGGCTGCGGCTGAGGCCCACGCCGGCGATGAACGCGCCCGTGATGGCGGCCAGGCCGCCGACTACCTCGGCCGACCAGGCGAAGGCCAGCGCCGCCACCAGTACCAGCGCGATCAACCCCTCGCTGATCGGCTGGCGATCCACCCAATCGGCCAGCCGCGGCAGGAGCAAGAACGCCACGGCGATCGCCACGGCCAGGTAGAGCACCATCCGCAGGACGACGAGCGGGACCGCGGCCAGGCCGGCGCCGCTAGAGGCCAGCGCCAGAAAGACCGAGAGGAGCAGGATCACCAGCACGTCGTCCACCACGGCCGCGCCGAGCAGCGCCACCCCTTCGCGGCTGCGCAACACGCCCAGCTCGAGGAGCGTCTGCGCGCTGATGCTGACGCTGGTGGCCGTGAGGATGATGCCGACGAAGAATGCCGCACTGCCTCGATAGCCGAACGGCAGCGCAGCGAGCGCGCCCAGGATCAGCGGCGCGATCACCCCGCTGACGCCCGTCAGGACCGAGACGCGGCCGGCCCGACGCATCTCGTCCACCTCCACCTCCAGGCCGGCCAGGAACATCAGGCACACCACGCCCAGCTCGGCCAGCTCAAAGACGGCCTCGCTCAGCAGGTGCGGCTCGGCCGGGTTGGCGAGGATGGACCAGTGCAACAGGTCGAGCAGGCTGGGCCCGAGCAACACGCCGATCAACAGCTCGCCCAGCACGGCCGGCTGGCGCAGGCGCACGGCGATCCAGCCGCCGGCCTTGGCCGCAGCGATGATGATCATGAGGGCAAAGATCAATTGCAGAAACGGCGTCATGATGAGGCATCCTTGTTCGCGATGAAACGGGCGCGTCGGTGCGCTTCCCCGGCCGCGTCATTATACTCGCGGCGGGCCGCACCGCAAAAATGGGGCGGCGGGGGGCCGTCCGCGAATCGCGCACGAATGCACGAATCACGCGGCGGGCACGGGGACCAACCAGCAGGCCTGGTAGGGGGCCAGCTCGATCCGCGTCGCGCCGGCCGCCACGGGATGCGCCGAGGCGCCGATCAGATCTCGCCAGGGGCCGCGCGCGCCCAGATCGGCCGGCAGGGCGACCGTCTGCGGCCGGGACGAGACGCTCACCAGGCAGAGCACCGGCCGGCCGGCGTCCGCTGGCGGTGTGCGCAACACCGCGAACACCCCCGGCCCCAGGTCGAGCACCTGTTGGCCGCCGGCCGGGTGAAATGCCGGCTCCGCGCGGCGCAGGCGCAACAGCCGGCGATAGGCGTCGAACACGCGCCCCTCGTGCCGTTCGGGATCGGCCAGAATGGCTTCCAGCCCGGCCAGGTCGAACTTGCGGCGGTTGAGGGAGCGCGACCGGCCGGTGGCCGCGAAGCACTCGCGGCAGTTGCGCGAGCCGAAGAGGCTGTGCACGTAGATGCCCGGCACGCCGGCCAGCGAGAGGAGGATCGCCTGCGAGGCCAGGAAGCGCGGCACGTCGCGCTCGGGGTCGGGATGCGCCGGGTCGTTGAGGAAGTCGTAAAGGGTCGTGTTCAGCTCATAAACGCTGGTCGTGCCGTCGCCGTTGGCCTTGTAGGACACCTGCCCGCCGTGGTCCAACGTCTGCGCCACCAGCCCCTGCACTTCGGCCTCGCTCAGGATGCCGCGCGCGGGCAACACGCCGATGCCGTCGTGCGAGGCGATGAAGTTGAAGAAGGCCGCGCCCGACGCCGGCGGCCGGAGGGTGGCGGCCCAGCGCGATAGCCGGGTCGCGTCGCCGGTTTGCAATGCATGCAAGGTCAGGGGCGCCAGCGAGAAGTTGTAGACCATCTGCGCCTCGTCGGTGCTGCCGGTCTCGGGCAACGGCTCGCCGAAATAGCTGATGTTCTCCGCGTGCGGCACGTTCGTCTCGGTGATCAGCAGCACGTGCGGGGCGACGGCGTCGAGCACGGCCCGCCACAGCTTGACCGCTTGCCCGGCTCGCGCAGCCGGCGCACCAGCTCGATCGCCAGCTCGATCCCCTTGCGCGGCACAACGCGCGTGGGTTGGAGGATGAAAAGCTGGTCATCGCCCAGCCCCAACGTCTGGCGCAGGTCGGCGTTGAAGTCGGAGATGCCCGGCGCGGCCGTCGCGAAGTCGAAGATGTTGGGGAAGAGGGTCGCTTCGATCCCCTTGCGCTCTCGCAAGGCGCGCTGCGCCAGCGAATTGATGGTCAGGTGGCGCACCGAGGGCAGGTTGGGCGGGAAGCAGCGCACCAGGATGTCGGGGATGCAGTTGACGGCGAAGCGTTCCCGCTCCCACGGCCGGCGCGGGCTCGCCGGCCGGCTCGATGTTCTCGGCGCGGATGCCCAACCATACCTCGGCGACGCCGGCGCGGCGCAGGCCGCGGGCCGGTTCGTCCGACAGCGCCAGCAACGCCCCCTCAACGGCTACGGCCGCGCCGCCGTCCGTCGCCTGGGCCGGCAGGAAGTTCATCGGCGGGTTGCCGATGAAGCTGCCGACGAAGTGCGCGGCCGGCCGGTCGTACACGGTGATCGGCGAGTCCACCTGCAGGATCTCGCCCTGCTTCATCACCGCGATGCGATCCCCCAGGCTGAGCGCCTCCACTCCGCGAGGGTGCGCGGTCGCTCGAGCTGGCTCTGGCGGCCCGGCAGTCGGCCGAGCGGGGTACGGTGGTCACGTTGCGGTAGCCATCTCCGCGATCCGCCAGACCATCTCCTCGTAGCTGTAGCCGAGCCGGCGCACGGCCTGGAAGAAGCCGGCCTCGGGCGAGAGGTCGGGATTGCAGTTGACCTCGATCACGCAGGGTTGGGCGCGATCCACGCTTCATCGGCTATAGAGCGCCGTTGCGATGCGCGCCTGGCTGCGCTCGACCTCGGCCGGCCGCTTGCGCGCCAGACAGGTGTATAATACATCAATCAGTCCGATCTGCGCCACGCGCGCGCCCAGCGGATAGCCCTCGTGGGCCAGTGCCTCCTGC
>Ga0209162_1001346_pt1 | contig 24340 bp, 20 predicted proteins | sample YNPNPMetaG_FD_187121 | JGI IMG/M metagenome (GOLD analysis project Ga0209162, IMG submission 187121) | Anoxygenic and chlorotrophic microbial mat microbial communities from Yellowstone National Park, USA - YNP NP MetaG (SPAdes) (version 2) ...
TGTGCTGGGAGTATCGCTGGTGCCGGTGCTCATCTGCCTGCCGTTGGGGGGCATTTCGTTGCAGGCGCGAGCGGCAATCTGGCTCATCGGCATGTCCGGGATGCTGGCAGGGTTGTCGCGTCTGCCTCTGCGTCAGAGTCTTCGTGGGCTTGCCACTGTGCTGCTGGTGTTTGTGGGGGTAGACCTGTTGCATGGAGGGAATCTGCTGCGCTGGAGCGGCTACGGCTATGTGCTGCAGGAGGGGGCGCGTTTCTACGGCGTGGGCAACGAGATGGCAGGCAGCCTGTTCGGGGCGCAGAGCGGGTTTCTGTTTACCGAACGAGTCAGCTGGAGCCTGTTGCGCTGGACGCTGACCGCTGTGGCAACGGGTGTACCGTTTTGGGGTGCGAACACGGGAGCGATGTTGTCAGCGCTCGGCGTGGCGATGCTCCACGCACTGCGCCGATGGCGCTGGTGGGGGGCAGGGATGCTACTCTGCGTACTGGCGGCCGTGGTGTGGTGGGAGGTTGTTTCCCCGAACCCATCGCATCTGGGCAGGTTCCTGCAGCAACCGGCGATTTGGCTGCCCACGATAGGACGCAAGGCGCAGATGAACCTGAGCCTGCTGCTGAGCAGTGCCTGGACGCCGTTGCTGTTGTTCGGATTGTGTGGTTTAAAGGGTGCGCCTGCGCCGGTTTGGGCAGGGGCGATACTACTGCTCGCGCTCAACGATTCGGGCGTGGTGGCTGCCGCGTCCTTGATGACGTGGTGGTGGGCATGGCGGGTAGCGCAGGAGGAAGCGGGTTCATAAACCGGTCGGGTGGTCAAAGAAACAGTGTTCCAGACCGAACATCCGCTGCAGGTGTTCGCCCAGCGCGTGCACGCCCAGCGTCTCGGTAGCATAGTGCCCGGCATACAACAGGTTGATGCCCAGCTCTTCGGCATCCAGATAGGTATGGTGCGCGCCTTCTCCCGTGATGAGCGTATCGATACCCAGCCGATGCGCTTCGGTCAGGGTGCGCGTCTGCCCCGCAGCCCCTGTCATGATGCCGACCCGCCGTGCCACCGTGCTGCCGAAGCAGAGGGCTTTCACCTGTGTCTGCAGGCCTGCTTCCAGACGGGACACCAGTTCCTGAAGCGGAAGCTCGGTTTCGCAAAGCACCCCAATCGGCGTGCCCTGATAGTCCCCAAACCGTTCCGAAGGGGACAGCCCCAGCGTGTGCGCCAGCTGCACGTTATTGCCCACTTCGGGATGCACGTCCAGCGGCAGATGTGCGGAGTATAAACTGATGCCCTCGCACAACAGCGGTTGCAGTCGCCGCCGAAAGCGTCCCACCACCGGCTGTAAGCCGCCCCAAAACAAGCCATGATGCACGATGAGCAAATCCGCGCCCCACTCAGCCGCAGCTGTCACCGACGCTACCGAGACGTCCACTGCGGTCATGACACGGTGAATCGCCTCCTTGCCTTCGACCTGCAAGCCGTTGAAAGCGTTGGGATAGTCGGGGATTTCGTGGATGGCGAGATATTCGTCCAGATAGCCCACCAAATCAGGCAGACGAACCATGCTGCACCTCCTGCAGTTTCTGTGTGAGCAATGCGCCCACACCCACGCCTAAAATAGCTGCTGCGGGCACAAAGCCCGAGTCGTTAAACACGAAAGCGGCTCCCATGCACACCAGCCACGGTAGATACTCTCCGCGCCAGCCGTTGCGCCAGGCGGTCACTGTGCCCGAACGTCCCATCGCCCATAACGCCACGCCGATAGCCAGCAACACTCCCCACGCAAACGGACTGAGCAGGACACGGGTCATCAGCGCCAGCTTGGAGAGCAGCGTTTCCGTGACGGCGGCCCAGCCTTCCGCCTGCCAGCGCAGCCACGCTTCCCCGATGTGTGATGGGGACGCGCTCAGGCTGTCGATCCACAGAATGCCCACCGCCGCCAGTATCCCCATCGCCAGCCAGCTGGCACAGCGCGGCAGAGTGGGCTTCTTGCGCCGCTTACTCCATTCCCATGCGCAGCCCAAACCTGTCGCCGCAGTAAGCAGTCCGCCCAGATTCGCCCCCCAGGCAGGCGTGGCCAGAACCAGTGCGGTGATGAACCAGAGTGATGCCCGCCATGTCGCCTTCAGACCGAATAGCCCCCACACCAGTGCGCAACCCACCAACACCCCCATCATCTCGTTGCCGACGCCGTAAAAGCGGATACCGGAAAGGGCGTACGCGCTATACATGGACGACTTGACGCCGTGCTGCCCACTCACCGCGTCCGTAAGGATGACCAGCACGCTCAGTGCGCAGGCGCGGACATAAGCCCGAAACGGCTCGTGCCACACTCCCCAGTGCGCCAGCAGGGATAATCCCCACGCCGCCAGCAGTACGTGCGCCACGTACTGCGCGAAGAGACCGGCAGGCAGGTATGGTGCAATGAGCGTACCCGCAGGCAGCGACAGCAGGGTTCCTATCGCCACGGACAGCACCAACCCGGCGCGTTGGGGGACACGTCTTTGCCGAATCAGCCGCAGTGCTGCCAGAACCGCCAGCAGCCCACCACCTACCTGCAGAGCGCCGACCGGGAGCAGCCCCTGCGCGTTCCAGCGGCTCAGGCGGGCGAGATGCTTGACGGTGACCAGCGGTTCTCCGGACACCACACGCATCGGATGTTCACCCACGCACAGGGGAAGGTTATGCCACTGCAGAACGGTAGGGGCGAGGTCTACGTCCGAGACCAGCCCTTCGGTTCGCGTGGTTTGGGAAGTCAGCACCCCGGTTCGCAATTCGCCACCTGCCGCGATGACAGGCGCCAATCGCTCACCAGCAGGAGGTAGCCCGATAATCAGCACGCGGTCGCGCTCGGGGTTCAGCGAGCCGATGGCGCGCTCCAGCGCGCGGCTGATGGCAGACGGTTCCCCCGCTATCCACCATATCTGCAGTTGCCCAGCAGGAGATGGAGGCGAAACGGACGGAGCCAGTAGCGCGCGCACCTGCTGTCGCGATGTCTCCACATGTAGCGTTACCGCGACACCCGCACGTGTCAACTCCTCCGTTAACCAGCGCACGTTCGGGTAGCGCCGACGCAGTGCCTCGACAGTGCCTTCACGTGGTAGGGCGAGCCGTCTTCCCGTCTGCAGGGTGAGCGCAAATCGGGTGGCGGCGCTGTTCCCAGTCGCACCAATGCTCATTAGCCCCGCCGCGCCGTATTGCGAGAGCACATACAGCCCGCCAATCTCTCCACTTTCCACCTGCTGCCACGTCAGCCCTTCCACAATGACCAGTGCCGTGGTCGGCGGTTGGGCGAGAGCCGCGGCGGTCAGGGTGAGCAGGAGGGCTATGGCGAGTGGGGTCTGTCTCACGGCTTAATCATCGTGCCCACGCCGTGGTCGGTGAACACTTCCATCAGAATAGCATGGGGCTGTCGTCCGTCGATGATGTGCGCCCGTTGCACGCCGCTTCGCAGCGCGGTGATACACGCTTCCAGCTTGGGCGCCATGCCGCTTTCTGCCTTGCCATTGCGCAGCAGTTCCTCTGCCTGCGCGACACCCATCTCCGAAATCAGCGACGTTGGGTCCTTGAGGTTGGCAAGCACGCCGGGCACGTCCGTCAGCACAATCAGCTTCTCCGCACGCAACGCGGCAGCGATGGCTCCGGCGGCGTGGTCGGCGTTGACGTTGTAGCTTTCGCCATCCTCGCCGATGGCAACAGAGGAGATGACGGGAATGTATCCGGCGGCGGCAAGCACCTCGATGACCTCCGCGTTCACCTGCGTTACCTCGCCCACATAGCCGATGTCGTTACCGCCAGGGGTCAGCTTGCGTGCCACCAGCAGGTTGCCGTCCTTGCCGCTCAGCCCCACCGCTTTGCCGCCCGCACGATGGATAAGCGACACAATACCCTTGTTGGTGGTGCCCGCCAGCACCATCTCCACAATCTCCATCGTCTCGGCGTCGGTCACACGCAGCCCGCCCGCGAAGCGCGGCTGCAAGCCCATCCGCTGCATCACCTCGCTGACTTCTTTGCCGCCGCCATGCACCAGCACCGGCTTGATGCCCACCGTGCGCAGCAGCACGATGTCCTGCATCACCTGCGCCTTGAGACGTTCATCTACCATCGCCGCGCCGCCGTACTTCACCACAAAGGTCTTGCCGCTGTAGCGTTGCATGTACGGCAGCGCCTGAACAAGCACGTTCGCCTGATTCACTGCGTCCTGCACTATACCACCTCCATGACGCCTTTTATTGTACAGACAGGAACCGTGCTGGTGCAACCCAGAAGCGCACTGCGCGGGAACAGGGTATCTATGACTGCTGAAGTGCAGCAGTGGTTCATGAAACCATTAGAAGACTACTTCTCCACCCCTGCTCCCCAGCCGACCGCTTCTTTGAACCCCTGACCCTGCTGCGCAGCGATGCGGTTGTCCTGCAGGCGCACGTTGCGACTGCTCATCACGTAGATGGCATAGCCACCGGTGTCCACAGTCGGGCGGTCGCAGGCACGCTCGACGCGGTTGTTGCGCAGGGTGATGCCGTCCACGCCAGCCACGAAGATCGCGGAGTTATCGGTCTGCCGGATGGTGTTCTCCTCGAAGGTCACGTTGCGGTGGATGCCGGGTTTGGGCGGGTAGGTAAAGTCTTTCATCCACGCCATCGCGCACAGCGCGCCGGGCACCATCGCCGCGCCGTAGTTCACGCCTTCAAACAGGCAGTTGCGCACCGTCACATCGCGCGTACCGATGGACTCGAAAAAGTGCGCCACTTCGGTCAGCACAATAATTCCTGCGCTCGAGCAGCCCCTGAAGCGGCAGTTATCAATCACTACGTCGCGCGTCTGAATCAGCATTCCCCGCGCCCGATTATTGCGTACTTCGCAGTCGGTGATGCGCACTTTGGGTACGCGCGTAGCGTTGCCGAAGACATCGCCGACGCGTAGTCCGGCGGGCAGGGCAGACTCAAAGACCACCCGCACCACACTGTCCTCCAGAACCTGCACCCGCTTGACGGTAGCTTTGGCGTAGGGCAACAGGTCGTCCACATGCGAAATCTCCATCACGTCGCCCGGGTCGGGGGTATCCATCATACGCAGATTGTGCCGCGCCTCGATGGTATTCACGTTGAGCCGACGCAGCAGTGAGAGGTATAGCCCGGACTTGATGTTTACCCCGTCGTCACCCATGCCCTCAAAGAGGCAACCGTTCAGGCGAATCGTGCCCTTGCAGCCCCCGAAGTGCGTGGCGTCGGCGGTAGTGGACATGATGCGCCCGGAACCCGGCTTCGGAACGACGCGCATCCGCTCGACCGTGACGTTGTTGCAGACGGTCGCTACCAGCCCCATGCCCGGAATCGTGTGGATGGTGACGTCCTGCACCCGCACGTCGGTGCAACGGTCGCACACGAAGGCGTTGTAGCTGTACACCTGATGGCGCAGCACCACCAGCACGCCCGGCTTGACGCGAGCGGGTTGCCCCAGGTGAACGCGCAACACCTGCGGACGGATTAACTCGGTGCGCTCTACGGTGCCGTACTCGTCCAGCCCGTGACGCATCGGCAGGCGCGTCTGCGGGTCGTAGTCCATGTATGCCTCCACCTTCTCGCCGCCCTGAACGGGATACTCAACGGGTATCTCCACGTCAAAGTGATTGCCGTCCACGGCAATCACTTTTCCCTGCGAGAAGGGAGGACGAGCACAATCCACAGTCAGATTCCTCAGCGTCAGGTCGGTACACTTTCCGAACCAGAACAGTCCCGTGATGCCGTGAACCATCAACGTGGAGCCTTTGCCATCCACCGTCAGAGCGTTGATTCCGCTTACGGGGAACAGCACCCACTGGTTGCGCGGATTACTGCCTGCGTGTACGTCATACCGTCCTTTGGGGAAAACGAGTACACAGGGGGCGCGCCGTTTGCACTCTTCCAGTGCGGCGAGGATAGCCTGCGTGTCATCCTTGCCGTCGTCGGGGACAGCACCGAAGTCGGTCACCCGAACCTCCCTCATTCTATCTTGCATTGTCCTCTCCTTTCAAGACCCGACAGCACCGTTTTGCCCACATTATAGCAGACGGAATGGCACTAGGGAAGCAGGTGCGGTGGTATCTCGATGCTGTCCAGCCGTGCGCCCAGCTTGGTGACCACCTGCGCTGCCGTGTACGCCGCCAGCCTGCCCGCGACGTCCAGCGCCCAGCCCTGGCACAACCCATACAGCAGTCCTGCTGCGTACATGTCGCCCGCGCCGGTAGCGTCTACCGCCTGCACGCGGAACGCCGAAATCTCATACGCCGTACCTCCCTGTCGAATCAGTGCGCCGCGGCTATCCATCGTGACCACGGCGACGTCGCAATATTGTGCCAGTCGACGCGCGGCGTCGTGCGGGTTGTCGGTGTCGCTCAGCTCCTGCGCCTCCGCGGCGTTGCCAATCAGCACGTCCACGTGTTGCTCCAGCAGGTGCTGAAAGTCGGCTTTGTGCCGGCGCACACAGAAGATGTCCGACAGGCTGAATGCCACGCGCACCCCCGCGCGGTTGGCTTCGTGCATGGCGTGTAGCACCGATTGCTTCTGCGTCTCCGTATCCCACATGTAGCCTGTGATGTACAGGTAACGGCTTTGCCGCAGGTCGTCGATGTTCACCTCTTCGGGACGCAGCTGCTGGCTGGCTCCCAGATAGGTACACATGGTGCGCTGGGCATCGGGTGTCAGCAGGATGAAGGAGATTCCGGTACTGCCTTCGCCGGTGGCGAGGTTCGGCTTAACCCCCTTCTCGCTCAGGCTCCGCCGGTAGATGGCTCCGTGCTCATCGTCCGCTACCTTGCTGGTGTAGCACGCTGTGCCACCCAGCAACGCGACCCCAATCATGGTGTTCGCGCCCGAACCACCCGCCTCCGAATGGATGACACACCCCGATAGATGTTGCAGCAGTTCCTGACGTCGTGCCTCGTCAATCAGGAACATGCCGCCCTTTTGCAGACCCAGCCGCATGAGCAACGCCTCGTCTGCCTGCGCTTGAAGGTCCACCAGCGCATTGCACATGCCGAAAACGTCGAAACCCATCGGTCACCTACCACCTCATCTGATGAAGCGTTCCACTATCCTGTGAAGTATCGGCTTCACAGGCACGTTATGTTATACCCCCTGTGAGGAATAAAAGGTCGGCACCGCCTCACGCCTGCAACCGCGCGAAAATCGCCTTCGCTACCCGTTTGATGGCTGGCGGGACAGGAACATAGCTCAAACGATCATACACGGTGTGCAACAGCAGCAGGTAGCGGTTGCGCCAGCGGTCGGCAGGGGTGTTCTCGGCTACTTTCTGCCCGAAGGTGATCGAATGCACAAAGCCTACGTAGCGGAAGTTTCTCGATCGGTAAATCGACTCTCTGGCTACACGTCGTGGACCTGCCCAACGGATGGTATCGTGCATCAGCAGGTAGCCGCCCTCCATCAGTTTGGGGAACCAGAGCTCGAAATCCTGACGCACCATCTCGTAGCGGTGGTCGCCATCGATGAAGAGCAGTTCCACCAGCTGGTCGAAGTGTGCCGCCGCTTCGGCAGAGGTGGCGACGACAGGTCTTACCACCTCTTCCACCCCTGCCCGATGCAGATTAGCCAGAAATTCGTCATACGTCCACACCGGCGCGCCATCGTGCCGATGCTCGGTCGACCCCGTGTGCGGGTCAATTGCCACCACACGGGGTCGTGCCCCCGCCAGCGATCCCCTTGCCAGCCAGATGGTAGACTTGCCCTTGAAGGAGCCTATTTCGACAACCACCCCTTCGCCGGTACAGGCGCGTGCCAGACGGTAGAGCAGTTCGCCCTCTTCAACGGTCAACCACCCCTCGACGCCAGCGGTAAGCGCCACCAATTCCTGCCGAACGTCTGACGATAACGGCGGAAGGTTCACTATCCCATCGCTTCCATCACGAACTGTAACACCTGCTGAATATGTTCGTCCCAATAGTCCCACGTGTGTGCGCCCGGAAACTCGTGGTAGACGTGCGGGATGCCCAGTGACTCCAGATGCGCATGGAAAGCGCGATTATCCTCAATCAAGAAGTCGTCCACACCGCAGTCCAGCCACAGCTTGGGTAGCTGCGTCCTGTCTACTTTCTGTATCAGCGCAAAAAGGTCTTTGTCGGAGCCCTGCGGGTTCTCTCCAAAGATGCGCTTGAAATCTGGCGGCATCTCATCGGTTATCGGCTTATGTCCAACGGCGACCGCTCCCGACAGGCTGGCTGCAGCGACGAAACTCTCGGGATGGTGCAGGGCAAGGCTCATCGCGCCGTAGCCGCCCATTGATAGCCCCGCGATGGCGCGATGCTGGCGGTCTCGGGCGGCAGGGAAAAGCCGCTCCGTTTGTCCCATCACGTCCTTCATGATATGGTCTTCGCAGGCATCACCGTTCACCGCGTTAGTGTACCAACCTCTTCCCCCATCGGGCATCACCACCATCAGCGGCAAGTCACGCACATACCACTCAATCCGACTGCGACGCAGCCAGATAGAAGCATCATCGGATAACCCGTGTAGCAGGTAAAGCACGGGGAAAGGTCCTTCGCCGCTGTCCGGCAGCACGACCACCATCTCCGATGCTTTCCCCAGCGACTGGCTGAAAAAGCGCACTTGACACAGTGCCATTTTCGGTAACCTCCTCCGTAATACTTTCTCACATCGAGACCGGAATGTCCTGCCTGTCGCCATTTGACGCCTGGCGCTTCAGTGGTTATAATGTGCCCGTAGCGATTTGCAGGGAGGCGATAGAGATGCCAGAGGAACCGGTGACTTACCGACAGGCAGGAGTAGATATCGACGCCGCACATGCGGCACTGCTGCGTATGAAGGAACTGATTCGCGCCACCCAGACGCCCGAAGTGCTGGCAGATGTGGGCGCGTTTGGCGGCATGTTCCAGCTGGACATCAGCCGCTACCGACAGCCGGTACTGGTCTCCAGTGTGGATGGCGTGGGTACCAAGCTCAAAGTGGCGTTTATGATGGGGCGCCATGATACTGTCGGGCATGACCTGGTGAACCATTGTGTGAACGATATCCTGGTGCAGGGTGCGCAACCGCTTTTCTTTCTGGACTATTTCGCCACCGGCAAACTGCAGCCGGAGGTGCTGGTGGAGGTCGTGAAGGGGTTGTCCGAGGCGTGTCAGGAAGCGGGCTGTGCCCTGCTGGGCGGCGAGACCGCCGAGATGCCCGGTATGTATGCGGATGGGGAGTACGACCTCGCCGGAACGATTGTGGGCATTGTCGAGCGGGATGCGATTATCGACGGCAGCCGCGTGCAGCCCGGCGACGCGGTGATTGGACTGGCTTCGAACGGCTTGCACACGAACGGCTACTCGCTGGCGCGGTATGTGCTGTTCGAACTGGCGGGTATGCGCGCGGATAGTTATGTGCCGGAGTTGGGAACCTCGCTGGGTGAGGAGCTGTTGCGCCCGCACCGATGCTACCTGCGCCCCATTACGGCAGCGTTGCAACAGTTTGACATCCACGCGATGGCACACATCACCGGAGGCGGTTTCTACGACAATATCCCGCGCGTTCTGCCCAGCGACTGCCGTGTGATTATCGACCGCCGTTCTTGGGAGGTACCCTTTATTTTCCGTTTGATACAGGAGAAGGGCAACGTGCCCGACCCGGAGATGTTCCGCACGTTCAACATGGGCATCGGCATGGTGGTGATTGTGCCGCGCGAGCAGAGCCTCGCGCTGGTGGAGTTCCTGCAGGTGCAGGGTGAGGGGGCAGCGCTCATCGGCGAAGTGCAGCGTGGCGGTCACGACGTGCAAATCATGTAGTTTCAGTATCGGAGGGCGGTCACTCACCCTCTTCCTGCTTGCCCAAATCCTCGGGCGGGATAGAACGACCAACCAGTCCCGCCAAAGCGATGATGGTGAGCAGGTAGGGCAGGGAGAGCAACACTTCGGAGGGAACCTGCACACCGAACAGCGTTTCGCCCTGCAATCGCTGTTGCAGTGCATCCAGAAAGCCGAAGCCCAGCGCGGCGGCAGTAGCACCTAGCGGAGTCCATCTGCCGAAGATGACCGCTGCCAGCGCAATAAAGCCTTTGCCCGCGCTCATGCCTTCGGTGAATACGTTCAGCTGACTCAAGGAGAGGTAAGTGCCAGCCAGCGCCGCCAGCGCGCCGCTCCACATCACGCAGCGATATCGGATGGCGGACACATCGATGCCTGCCAGTCGGCTCTTGCGTGCGCTTTCGCCCGCCGCTCGCACGCGAAGTCCCCACATGGTATGGTAAAGCAAGCCGTGTAACACGAACGGCAGGATGAGCATCATCACCACAAACGGGCTTTGACGGGAAAGCAATCCACCCAGTACGGGTATCGGCTGGAGCCACTGCAGACTCCATTCGGGCACACCACTCGCGCCCGGAGGTCTTTCGAAGAAGCGTCGCAACAGGAACACGGTCAGCCCGGCGGAGAGCAGGTTCACCGCCATGCCGCTCACTACGTGGTCGGCGCGGAATCGCTGAGTGAGCAGGGCGTGCAGAAAGCCCAGCAGCGCGCCAGCCAGCATACCGCACAGCACGCCCAGCCAGCCGTTACCCAGCGCGACCGCTGACGCCCAGCCCACGAACGCGCCCATCAGCATTTGCCCCTCGAGGCCGATATTGACCACGCCGCTGCGCTCGGACAGGATGCCGCCCATCGCTGCCAGCGCGAGAGGGGTTGCCAGCCGAAGCGCACTGCGAAACAGTTCGATATCGAGCACCTCGCCCATCAGCCACTCCTCTGCCGAAAGCGCATCGCCGCCAGAAAGAAGATAATTACCGCCTGCACCACGGTGGTAATCTCTCGGGGCACGGCGGGAACGGTTACCGACTGCATGTATACCGCGCCGTTCTTCATCGCGCCAAACACAAAAGCGGCAAGCACCGCACCCAGCGGGTGGTTATTTCCCAGCAGGGCAACCGCAATCCCGTCGAAGCCGTAGCCGGGCGAGAACTGGTCGTAATAGCGATGGTGCACGCCCAGCACTTCCACCGCTCCCGCCAGACCGCCTATCGCCCCGCTGATTGCCATGCTTGCCCATATCACGCGCGAGACCTGGATGCCAGCCGCTCTCGCTGCCTCAGGGTTTGCCCCCACCGCCCGCAGTTCATAGCCCCACACGGTGCGCTTCAGCAAATACCACAGTATCAGCGCGGTCACCAGCGCAATCACCAGCCCCACACTGAGCCGGGTGCCTTCTATCAGTGTGGGCAGCCACGCCGAAGGCAACGCTTCGGGTGTCTGCGGCGACATGGAATTGGGGTCTTTCCACACCTTGGTGACCAGATACTGCGTGAGATAAATCGCGATGTAGTTCATCATGATGGTGGTAATGACTTCGTGCGCGCCGCGCCAAGCCTTCAGGATGCCCGGAATCCAGCCCCAAATTGCGCCTGCCAGCGCGCCCACCACCAACGCCAGCAACACATGCAGGGGCGCAGGCAAGCCCGATACCGTAAACCCTACCCATGCCGACGCCAGCGCGCCCACCAGCAATTGCCCCTCGACGCCGATGTTGAACTGCCCCGCCAGCAGGCCGACCGCCACCGCCAGACCGGTGAACAGCAGCGGGGTGGTGTTCAGCAGGCTCTCGGGCAGCGCGCCGGGGGCAGACACCGCTCCTTCCCACCATGCCGCCAGTGCGGGCAAGGGAGGACTTCCCGATAGCGCGATGACCACTGCCGCGACGATGACCGCTACCACAAACGCGACGGCAGGAAGCACAACGGCGCGCCAGGCGGTTCTCATACGCTCCCTCCTTTGACCGCGCCGACCATCAACGCGCCGATCTCCTCGCGCCGCTTGCGCTCGCCCTCCACCACGTCCACCATGCGTCCGTCGAAGAGCACGCCCACGCGGTCACACAGGGTGAGCAGTTCGTCCAGGTCAAACGACACCACCAGTGCGCAGGCTCCCTGTCCGCAGGCTTCGCGGATGGCATGGTGAACGGCTCGCGTACTGGCGGCATCCAGTCCCCGCGTCGGTTGCCCTGCGATGAGCAGGGCAGGGGGTTCCATCAGCGCACGCCCGACCACCACCTTCTGTTGATTACCTCCGGACAGGGCGGAGAACGGCGCATCGGCGGCGGGTGCACGCACCGCAAACCGGTGGATAATCCTCTCGGCGAACTCTTTCATGCGCGTAAACGACAGGGAAAACCTCGAACCGAACCTGCCCTCTCGCTGAAGACCCAGAGCCGCGTTCTCTGCGACCGACCATTCCAGAATCGCCCCGCGCAGATGGCGGTCCTCGGCGATGTAGCGTACGCCTCTGTGCAGGCGCGCGGCAGGGGGGGCGTGTGTGATGTCTTCACCGTCCAGCCAGATGTGTCCCTGTGTCGGAGATGTCAGCCCCATGAGGGCGTCGATGAGTTCAGCCTGACCGCTACCATCCACACCGGCGATACCGAACACCTCGCCCGGATAGACTTCGAAAGAGACTCCTTTCAGCCCCGCCCGGCTGCGCACGGGCGGCACGATTAACCCCTCTACCCGCAGGCGAGGCTGGTCGCCCAGCCTTCTGCCCGGTAACATCTCTTCCTCGGGTAACACCCCTTCCTCGCCTACGATGAGCCGCGCCAGCGTGCGGGCGGCGACCTGCGGCGGCGCGCCCGGCTTTTCACGCACCGGCATGGTGGCAACGACCTCGCCGGCTCGCAATACGGTCACCTCGTCTGCGTGTTCCAGCACTTCCTGCAGTTTGTGCGTCACCAGCAGCACGGTGCGTCCTTCCTCGGCGAAGCGGTGCAACAGTGCGAAGAACGCCTCTGCGTCGGCAGGGGGCAAAACAGCAGTTGGCTCATCGAAGATAAGCACGCGCGCGTCGCGCAACAGCAGCTTCAGTATCTCCACCTTTTGCTGCTGCGATACCGATAGCGAACCCGCGGGGGCATCCCAGTCCGCCTGCAGACCGATGGCTTTAGCCAGCTCCTCCGCCCGCGCCCGTACCTGTGAGCGGGGCAGACGAGAAAACGAAGCTCCTTCGCCGCTGAGCATCAGATTCTCCAGCACACTCAGTCGGGGGATCAGTGCGTAGTGCTGGCTCACCATGCCCACGCCTGCCTGTAATGCCTCTGCGGGCGAGCGGAAGCGGACAGGTTGTGCATACAGATACACCGTGCCGCTATCCGGTGGGAAGACGCCGTACAGGATGTTCATCAGGGTGGTCTTTCCCGCACCGTTTTCGCCCACAATGGCATGGATAGTGCCCTGCCGGACGGAGATGGTGATGTGGTTATTCGCCTGCACTGCGCCGAAGCGCTTGCAGATGTCCTCCATTTGCACCACAACAGGCGTCTCGCTGCTCATTCCTGCACGCTTTGCTCCATGCGGATGGCTCTGGCGATATTGGGGTCGGTGCGGCGTATCTCCTGTGCCACCGGCTTCGTGTGCGAAGTGGAGCGCAACTCGGCAAGGAGCGAGTCGTATTCCTCGCCATCCAGAGGCAGAGACACCGGCTTCCCTCTCTTAGCGGAGAGGATAATGGCGTTTGCCAGCTCAAGGCTCCACAAAGCCTCCTCTCCCGGGGCGATCAGCCGGCGCTCTGTTCCCAACAGCACCCGCGCGAAGTTGCGGATGACCGCTTCGTGCCCGGTTATCGCTTCCGGCGCGTCCAGAACGACCGGTTGCGCAGTGGGGAGCTCCCACATATCCTGCGCCTCCTGCATGTATCGCGGAATGGGAGGAACCACGCGCATGACACTCACCCTCTCGCCGTCGACCACCACCTTGCCTCCCTCACCGACGATTTCAAAGTAGCGGGTAGGGGGTACCTCGTTCACATTCACGTAGAGGTAACCATGCGCTCCGTTCGGGTACTCCAGCAGGGCGAATGCCTCATCCTCTACCTCTATCTGGTGGTAACGGGTGCGTACCTGTGCGTTCACCCGGCAGGGCATTCCTGCCAGCCAGCAGAAGATATCCAGATGATGCGGTGCCTGATTCATTAATACTCCGCCGCCTTCTCCTGCCCACGTGCCCCGCCACGCGGCTGAGCGGTAGTATGCTTCATTGCGGCACCAGGTGGCGATGGTGTGCGCTCGCAACAGATTGCCGACGATACCCTCTTCCACCGCTTGCCTGGCGATGCGATAGTGTCTTTCCGTGCGCATCTGCAGCATGGCGCCGAGCAAGCATCCGTGCTGACGTGCGGATTCCACCATGCGGCGCCCCTCGGAAATACTGACCGCCAGTGGTTTTTCGCAGAGCACATGCACGCCGTGTTTGAAGGCGCATTCGGCGATTTCCGCGTGCAACGGGTGTGGCGTGGCGATAAGCACCGCGTCTGCCAGTCCACTGCCCAGCAGTTGCCGATGGTCGGTAAAGCCGGGTACGCCAAACTGCTGTGCGACCTGCTGGGTGCGCTCTGCCGAAGCGGAACAGACCGCAGTGAGCTCGGTCTCTTCGATACGCTGGATCAGGGTGGCATGCGCCACACCCATACCACCCACCCCAATGACGCCAAAGCGCACCCGTTGCATGAAGACCACTACCTTACAATGTTCGGATCGGATACCCGTTGACCAAGCACTCTGCTCTTGGGTTTGGAGCTGGCTTTCAGCTCCCGGAGCAGGGCATCGTACTCGGCGCGGTCTACGGGCAGAGTGACCGTCTTACCCCGTTTACTAGAAAGGATGATGGCGCTGGCAAGCTCCACACACCAAATGCCTTCCTCTCCGGGCGAGATAAGCGGTTCACCATAAAGGATAGCCCGCGCGAAGTTGCGGGTAATCTGCGCATGACCGGCGGGCATCTCTTCCACCTGCACCTCTACCGGCTCCGTCTTCGGTCCCGACCACATATCGGTTGCGCTGAAGGTAAACTCGCGGATGGGCGGCACGACTCGCCGGATGGTAACCTGCCCGTCCTGATACACCACCTTGCCCTTGTCACCGGCGATTTCAAAGCGAGTGGTGCCCGGAGCCTCGTTCGTGGTGGTGTACAGGTAGCCGTGCGCGCCGTTGGTGTACTCCAGCAGGGCGAACGCCTCATCTTCGACTTCGATCTCATGCAGGCGCGTGCGCGTGGACGCCGTGACCTTCGCCGGTAGCCCTGCCAGCCAGCAGAACATGTCCAGTGCGTGAGGCGCCTGGTTCACCAGCACGCCGCCGCCTTCGCCGACCCATGTCGCCCGCCATTCCGCCGAGTCATAGTACGCCTGATTGCGGTAGTAGGCGGCGACCATCTCGGTGCGCATGAGGTCCCCAATCACACCATCCTGTATCGCCTTGCGGGCAACACGATAGGCTTGTTCGGTGCGCATCTGGAACATAACGGCGAATACTTTGCCCGCACGTCGAGCAGCTTCTATCATGCGGTCGGCTTCCACCGGATTAATCGCCATCGGCTTCTCGGTCAGCACGTGCAACCCCTTGCTGAAAGCGTATTCCGTCACTTCGGGATGCACCGGGTGCGGTGTGGCAACAATCACCGCGTCTACCAGCCCGCTGTCAATGCATTGCCGGTAGTCGGTAAAGAAGGGCACGCCGTACTGCTCGCCGACATTCTTCGCGACGTCCGGGTCCACATCGGCAACCGCCGTTAACTGCACCTCTTCCACTTCCTGCATCATCTTCGCGTGGGCGGAACCCATGCCTCCCACCCCAATAATGCCCAAACGTACCTTATCCATGTTGGCAAACCTCCCTGATTGCAGGCCTTCATATGCCATAATTCGCTCCGGAGAGTTTTTCTCCCTGCCTATGAGTAGGGCAAATATGGTAGAACAGGAACGCAGGAGGTGGGCTACAGGGCAAATTTCTGGGAGGCTTCGCTCGTTTATGTTCGTTTTCTCAGTGGGCGGGGTTCTGGCTCCTTCGTGACCCGCAGCCCGGCGCGCTGCAGTCCCCGTTGAACCTCCGGTCGGCGCAGGAACAGTTTCCAAACGCTGCCCGTCCGATAATCCTCAATCGCCAGTAACGCCATTCCCAGGTCGATACCGATGACATCCTTGTCCCACCAGTCTCTGTCCACGTTGAAGGCGTTGCTGAATCCGTAGCGTCCCCAGATTTTGGAGCGGTATCTGTCGTACATCGCCTGCATTGCGTGCAAAGATTCTTTATGGGTGAAGATGACGGAGCCGATGGGGGCAGTGGGAGCCACCGTGCCATCGGGCTTATCCCACATGATAATCGCCGCATAACCACGATAGCCATCGGGGCCGTCTGAAGCAGTCAATCCCCACACGTCGTCATCGAAAGTTTTGAAAAGGTGCTTGTTGTCAATGCAGAACTGCCGGCTCGCCAGGGTGGCGTTGACAGAGCTCACCCAGTAGTCCCAGCCGAGTCGGTCACGGCGATGGCGCAGGTCGATGTAGTGGTGAGACATCTGGTGCATGAACAGCGGTCCGCCCGCGAGATGCTCGTATCGCCCTTTGTAGGTAACAACAGGACGCTCCCAGGCATCCCACATCTTTTCGGGCAGTCTTTGATGCGGTGCGCCGAGCGCGACGATGTACAGGATAATATGCTCGCAATAGGAGTGCCAGCGTGTTTTGAGAAAGCCTTCTTCGGGCTTCCAGCCGTGCGAGAGAAGCATCTCGTCGGGTCTGCTGCCTCCGTCCGTGCGCATCACCTCGAAATCGATCCGTCGGTAGAATCTGTCCACCAGTTTGGCGACTTCACCCTTGAAAAACTCCGCCGCTACCAGTGCGCCCGCCAGAAACAGCGCGGTGTCGATGGTAGAAACCTCGCAGTTCCACACACGCTTGCCGTCGCGCCAGTCCACGAAGTGATACAGCCAGCCGTGAAAGTGGGACATCTCATCCAGCACGAAGCGCAAGGTGGTCAGGATGCGTTGTTCCGCCCGTTTGCGCTCCAGCCAGCCGCGCTGCACCGCCACCACGTTTGCCGCCAGCGCGTAGCCGGTGCTGGAGATACTGGCAACGGTGTAATCATCAGGTGAAAAATTGTTCGCACGGTCTTTGGTCAGTCCGGTGTTCGGGTGGGATTCATTCCAGAAGAATCGCCATGCGCGCTGCTGTACCTCGTTCAGTAACTGCTGTGTGGTCACCGTTCTGCTCCCGAAGATATACGTTAAAAAGGCGGAGGCAGATGCCTCCGCCTGAGGAGGGTGCTTACCGCACCTGTCCGTTGGCAACCGCCTGACGGAAGGTGCTGCACATGGTGTCCAGCCACGTCAGGTCCATGCCACCGATAATCACGTTGCCGTTAGCATCCTTCGCGTAGCCCCACTTGTTGGTGCCGTCCGGGTTGTCGTGCGTGCAGACGGCGTCCCAGGTGGTCCACTTGGCGTGACCGTCCAGATAGGTCAGGTTCACAGCCCGGTCGCTGCCGCGGTGCCTTGCACCGAAGTTCGAGCCTGCGGGGCCCCAGTTGGGGTCAAATGCCATCCAGGGACCGTAGTCGGGCCACACGTCCTTATGCTCGCCCACGATGAGCGTGTTAGCAGGATAGGGGAAGTTTACCTCGGCATAGTTAAAGCCTGCCCACCAATCACCAGAGCCAACGGGCGAGCTCGACTTGAAGAAGGCGTGGTACAGGAAGTAGCTGCGGAAGGTCTTCTGAACGGTGGGAGGATAGACCTCGCAGTCCACCGTGCCGTTGCCGTCCAGGTCGCCACTGGTATCATCCAGTGTGTTCTTCAGCGGGTTGGTGGGGCACTTGAACATGTCCCAGTTTTTCACGTAGGGGTGGAGCATGTGCTTCCAGTTGGCGTTGCAGCCCTGGGCACACCAGTTGCCCGGGCACGTGCGGCGCATTGGAAGCACCTCGTCGTAGTCCTGCGTGTACATGCGGATGGCGAGACCAATCTGCTTCATGTTCGACAAACAGGACGTGACCCTTGCCGATTCTCGCGCTTGCGAGAACACGGGGAACAGGATGGCTGCCAGTATCGCGATAATCGCGATAACCACCAGCAGCTCAATGAGCGTGAAAGCCCGGTTGTGTTTCATTGGTGTTTGACCTCCTTTGTGATGATATGATGCCGTTCTTACTGTCCCTGTCCACCCGGTGTGATGGGGGCAACGGGAGCGGTATTCTGACCGGGAATCACTCCTGGATACATGGGCGGACCCGCGCCTGCCTCCTTCGCCGTTTTGATGCCCCGGCTGAAACCGCCGGTCATCGCCACGTAGCCCACGATAAGCGCAATGACCACTACCACGATGACCGCGATTGCCACGGGCGGACTGACTTCCTTCTTCATGTTCATGGCTCTCCCCCTTGTTTTACATTAACCGATTCAGCATATTTACACAAGCTACCGTTCCTGTTGCAGTATTTTTACAAGGAAACAGCACCACAGGAACGGCGGATATCCAGCACGGGTTCGAAGATGCGCGCGACGCGGTGTGGACGCTCGCCCTCTATCAGGCGCACCAGCGTTTTCACCCCTTCGCGTGCCATTTCGTAGATAGGCTGGCGTACACTGGTCAGCGGTGGGTCGGTATGGTTGCAGACCTCGGTGGAGTCATAGCCGACGACCGCCACGTCTTCAGGGATGCGCAGCCCCAGTTCACGTATCACCTGCATGGCGCGAATCGCCACGTCGTCACTCCATGCGAAGATGGCTGTGGGCCTGTGGCGAGGGCGCATCAGTTCGAACAGCGGTCTGGCATCCGACAGCGGACCTGGCATTTCGATGACCCAATCCTCTTCGGGTTCGATGCCCGCCTCGCGCATTGCCCGCACGTAGCCGTGCCAGCGGTCGAGCGCGGGAGCGGAACGCGAGCTGCCGCGCAGGTGCACGATAGCCCGATGCCCCAGCTCCAGCAGGTGCTTCGTAGCGATATAACCGCCCTTGACGTTATCGCAGTCCACGTGGTACACATCGGGGCGGCGGGCGCGGGTGAAGATAAGCACATGCGGGAAGCCACTGTCTGCCAGAATATCGGATAGCGGGTCATCGATATCGCGCAGGAGCAGTGCGCCATCGATACGTCCATCCATGACGGCATTTGCTTCGTGCTCGGCATCGTCGCCATGTGCGCCGGTATACATCATCAGGTCGTATTGCCTTTCGATGGCTTCGTGCGACGCGCCATGTAGAAGCTCCAGAATGAAACCGGACCATCCGCCGAAGATGGCTGCGTATTGCATCACCACGCCGATAGTGTGGGTGCGCCTCTGCGTCAACGCCCGAGCAACCGCATTGGGGCGATAGCCCAGGTCGCGTATGGCTTCCCAAATGCGCCGGCGTGTCTCGTCGCTGATACGCACTTTGCCCTCACGCCCGTTAATCACATACGAGACCGTGACTTTGGACACGCCTGCTCTTCGCGCCACATCGGCTATGGTGACTCGCTCTCGCCGCATCTTTCTCTACCGTTAATCGGTTAATGCATCTTTAGTATAATCTGTTCCGCAAGGTTTGTCAAGGGTTCAGCCGAGAAAAATTACCTGTTTTTTCAGCCAATTCGGTACAGATGCACCTCGTACGGCTTGAACGAGTCGTCGAATCGCCCGCGACGCACCGCAATACGCCTGCCCTCACCCAGCACCTCGGCAGTGGCACGCTCGGCAAGCGGCTGCACCGTGAACTCGGCGGTAGTGGAGGCGTTGCGCATGCCCACGGCAAACAGGTAGGTGGCTCCCTGATAGCGTTTGACCATGCAGTGCACGGGAGCGTTCGGGGCGGAGGAGCGCACCGTCACGCCGTCGTGGATGGTAGGGCTGTTGAGCACCGGCGCGAGCTCGTGAATCTGCCGGTTGATGGCGGTAACCGCCTCCAGCATCTCACGGTCTTCGAGCAGAGCCGCTTCCACGAAGTTCGGCTCAAACTGGTGCACAAAGTAGATAATGCCCTGTGAGCCGTGAATCAGCGACATCCACACCTCTGCCCGCACGTGGTGGGGTGTGGGCTTGCGCTCGAGGTTGCTGATGCGGGTACACTCCAGCGCGTTCCAGATAATCTTCTTGCCATCGGTCGATTCATTCCAGCGTATCCACAGGTGCAGGCGTTCCAGCCCCTTCGCCACGTACCAGAGCAGGTCCTCCGAGTTCAGCCCGGCTATAGGGTACACGTCGTAAGAGACGATGTCCGCTGCCTTCACATAGGTGAAGTAATCGTCGGGATGCGCGCCGCTGCCACGTCCTACCCAGCTATCGTTGGCAACCCCCTGCCCGAGGTTCAACAACACCGGACGGTCAGGGTCCCGGCTCTTCAACTGGCGATACCACTCCACCACCCTTTCGGGCGGCACCGGGCCACCCCAGCCCTTACGTCCGGTAGCGGGGTCGGATGTGGGCTGAGCGTTGTCGGGTTCATCCTGATGCATCCAGCCGACGATGATGGGGTCTTCGCGGTGCTTCAAGCCAACGGCGTTCTGCTCACAGATGACGGGCATCTTCACCTCGCGCAGGGTGGAGAGCTGTTCTTCGGTTGGTCCCTGCCATAGTCCCACGTAGAGGTTGAACCCTGCCTGCTTGAAGCGGGGGGCATTGCGCGGCTGTTGCAGCCAGACGGCGATCGGGAAGTACGAAGCGTCCTTTGGCGGACCGAATTTCCAGCGCGAGTAGACGTTTGCAGCGAGTATCATCTTTAGCCTCCGCCTTTACCAGAATCTGACATCCGGTTCGGCACCACGCCACAGTTTTCCCTGCGGCAGACGGCCAGCCCGCCGTCATGCAATGGTTCTAGGCAGGTCGGGGGAATATCTTCTCGGGGTTGCAAAGACCCTGTGGGTCAAAGGCGTCATGCACCAGCTGCATCGCTTTCAGGTCGGCGTCGGTGTAGAGCAAGCGCATGTAGTGTGCCTTCTCCACGCCCACGCCATGCTCGCCCGTGATACTGCCGCCCATCTGCACGCACAGCCGCACGATGGCGTCGTTCGCCGCACGTACACGACTCACCTCTTCAGCGTCCCGCTCGTCAAAAAGCACGATGGGGTGCAGGCTTCCGTCTCCCGCGTGGAACACGTTGGCGATGCGCACGCCATACTCCTGTCCGATTTCCATAATGCGTTGCAAGACCTCCGGCAGCTTGCTGCGCGGAACCACCGCGTCCTGCGTGACGTTGCTGGGAGCCAGCCTGCCCAGCGAGCCCACCGCTTTCTTGCGCGCCGTCCAGAGGTGGGTGCGTTCTTCCGCGTCGCGCGCCAGGCGTATCTCCTGCGCGTGATTCGCGTTGCAGATGTCCACCACGCGCTGCAGTTGCCTGTCCAGCCCTGCCTCCAACCCGTCCAGCTCAATCACCAGCACCGCATCGGCGTCCTGCGGAAAGCCAAAGCGGAACGCCGCTTCCACCGCTTGCAGGGCGGTGCGGTCGATCATCTCCATCGCGGCAGGCACAATCCCTGCGGCAATGATGTCGGAAACGGTCTGGCAGGCATCCTCCAGACGCGGGTATACCGCCAACAGGGTGCGCCAGCCCTGAGGCAAAGGGGTCAGCCGGGCAATGACAGTGGTCAGGATGCCCAGCGTACCTTCGCTGCCGGTAAACACACCTACTAGGTCATAGCCCAGCGGCTCCTCGCACTTGCCACCCAGCCAGACTACCTCGCCGTCGGGCAGAACCACCTCCAGGCCGGTGATGTGGTTGACCGTCACCCCGTACTTCAGGGTGTGCGGACCGCCGGCGTTCTCCGCCACGTTACCGCCGATGGTGCTGACGCCCTGACTGGAGGGGTCGGGTGCATAATGGTAGCCGTGTGCCTTCACCGCCCTTGTCAGGTCCAGGTTGATAACACCTGCCTGTGCGGTAATGCGCCGGTTGGGGATGTCTACTTCCAGAATGCGCGTCATGCGGCTGGTGCAGATGACGACTCCGCCCTTTACCGCCAGCGCGCCGCCGGAAAGCCCTGTCCCAGCCCCGCGCGGCACAAAGGGGATACCCAGCCGATTGCACAGCTGCACCACCTGCTGCACCTGCGCGGTCTCGGTAGGGAAGACCACCGCCTGCGGCGCCGCTTTTTCCATCGTGTAGGCGTCGCACTCGTAGACCAGCAGGTCGAACGGGTCGTTCAGTACCGCCTCCGCGCCCACGATGCGCTTCAGGTCTTGAATCAGGCTGGAAACCGTTGGTGTGAACATAACGTCTCCTGACCACCCCTTGTCACGCGGAACATGACGTTTTCTTACCACGTTTGAGCAGCGGTGTGCAAACAAAGAATATCACAAACAAGGCAAGGGAGGCAAGTGAGAGGAGCTGGACCGCCTGCTGAACCCCGTACTATGACCGAAAGGGGCATCGTGGGAAAAGGCAGCGGGGGAGGACAGGACGGCTCAGGGTTTGTCAGATCAGGGTATACTATTAGAAGGAAAGGCATCAGAGAGGTAACTACCGTTATGCACTCTGCACTGTTCGATATCGCTGCCGAAGCCGATGGGACGGTCGTTTTGGAAAGACTCGAATAGCTGGGGAGACTGCCGCCAGATACTGACCCGACACCACTGATGCAGCTGGCACAGCATTCGCATCCGAAAGTACGGCTTGACGCAGCAAAGAATCTGGGTAAGCTGCAGAATCTTTCTCTGTTGCCTTTTCTCGCGCAGTGTGCCCAGAGGGAACCGAACACGCTGGCTCGCCGTGAGTTCGTTTCGGCTATCGGACGGCTGCGTCGCCCTGAAGCTATCCCCTATCTTCTGCGTTTTCTCGAGGACGCGGACCCAAAGGTGGTCTTACAAGCCATGCGTGGGTTGCTGTGTTTCCGACAGGACGAAGAGGTGTTGCACCATCTGAAAAAACTGCAAAGCCATCCTAACGAGATCATGCGCAAAGCGATCGCCACCGAGCTCGATGCGCATCCAGAACGTGTGCGCAAAGACAACCGGGAACATACACGAAGTCCGGAGTGGCTGCATAATGTGCTGGTCAACGCGGACGTGCTGGATGCCTTGCGTTATGTTCCGGATGAGTCAGTGCATTTGACTTTCACATCGCCTCCTTACTACAATGCCCGCGATTATACGATTTACCAGAGCTACGAAGAGTATTTGCAGTTCTTGGTGCGTGTTTTCACGGAGGTGCACCGCATCACGAAAGAGGGGCGATTTTTTGTGTTGAATACTTCTCCGGTGCTGGTACCCCGTATGAGCCGGCAACACTCCAGTACCCGTTACCTGATACCCTTTGACATTCATCCGCTCATTACCAAGATTGGCTTCGATTTTATCGACGATATTATCTGGGTAAAACCGGAACCCAGCGCCAAAAACCGAAATGGCGGCTTCTACCAGCACCGTAAGCCACTGGGGTATAAAGCCAATTCGGTGGTGGAATACGTGATTGTGTATCGCAAGCACACGACTAAGCTCATTGACTGGAACATGCGCCAGTACGACGAGGAGACTGTGGAAGCGAGCAAAGTGCGTGGTGACTATGAGAAGACCAACCTGTGGCGAATCGCACCGTCTACAGACCCTGTTCATCCAGCGGTGTTTCCGGTGGAACTGGCAGCCCGGGTGATTGAGCTATACTCGTATCGCGGTGACCTGGTATTCGACCCCTTTGCCGGCCGCGGGACAGTGGGTGTTGCCGCTTTGCAACTGGGCAGGCACTACTTTCTGACGGAAAAGGACCCTCATTATGCCGCCTACGCAAAGCAACTGCTCAGCGAAGGGAGCCTGTTCGGTGACTCGGCTGTGCGTGCACTCTCGCTCGACGAGTTTGCGCGTCTCAGCGAACAGTACAAGGGGCACGATAAATGACGGCATCTGCTTCGCTCATCCGCAACATCGTTTACAAACTCATTCTGGGGCAGGACTATCGCTCAGAAGTGGTCGCCCTCATCGACGCGCAATTTCTGGAGTATGCCATCGACTTTTTCAAGCGCGTGGCTGAGGCCAAAATGCGTCAGCAGCAAATTACCGTCGACTGGTATCAACGCGAAATGCTGGCGACAGACCTTCCGAAAGAGCAAATTGCTCGCCACGCTGGACTGAACATCAAAACCATTAACAATATGTATAACACGACTCGGAGAGAAATAGTGATACAGGCTGCCGCCGAGCACTATGAAACCCTCTACCAGGCAATTCGTGAACTAACCAGTGAAACGGATGTGAATATCGTCCTTACTGTCAAATTCAACAATGTGGCAATTGACCTGGATATCAACGAGAGCCTTATTGTCATCAATGCACTCGCCGTTGCGCGTGCAGCTATCAGAGGAAGCCTTTGGAGCACCGCAGGCAAGCAGGTAGAGAAGCCGCTCATGATGACGCTTTGCGCCCTCCATGAGGTGCCTCGCTCTCACTATGCGCTGAAGGCTCAGGAGGGGTATGACAGAGAGGTAGACTTTTATCTGATAGGTGGCGACGGCAAGTATTATCGTTGCGAGGTCAAACTGATGGGCAAAGGGAACCCAGAGAGTGCTGATGCCGCTTTCGCCCGAAACGCCAACATTTTTATCGCGGACAAACTATCGGAAAAGAACAAGGAGCAGTTGAAACAACGAGGTATTTTG
>Ga0209162_1001347_pt1 | contig 24339 bp, 20 predicted proteins | sample YNPNPMetaG_FD_187121 | JGI IMG/M metagenome (GOLD analysis project Ga0209162, IMG submission 187121) | Anoxygenic and chlorotrophic microbial mat microbial communities from Yellowstone National Park, USA - YNP NP MetaG (SPAdes) (version 2) ...
ATGTCCACCTTCTTGCCGAAGCGCTCAAAGAGGAGCGGGTAGACCTCGTAGAGGCTTCGGCCGGCGTACTCGTCGGCGGGGAAGAAGGTGGCGCCGTCTTTGGTGATGTGCAGCCCCCACCAGCCGCTGTCCTTGGGGTAGCCCTCCACGATGATGGCCTTGATCCCCAGTTTCGCCACCGACTGGGGCCAGCCGGTACCGGCGTTGGACTCCTTGATGCCGCCGGTGAGGGGGGACTTGCCGCCCACCGAGACGCGGCCGGAGGTCGGCGCGTTGGTGCCGCTGAGGATGCCCGGGGCGAAGACCAGTTTGTTGTTGGGGCCCAGGGGGTGGCACAGTGGATCTACCTCATCGCAGGTGATGGTGGAGGTAAGGCCACGACCACCAAGGAAGCGATACTTTTCGGGGGCATCCTCATAGGAGACAGCGCGGTCGGTCATATTGACTCGGACGATCTTGGGCATAGTACACCTCCCTTTACTGAGAACTTATACGGTTGGGTGGATACAATAAAAAAGAGCCACCTTCCGGCCGGATGCCACCAACAGGCCGGGCAGTGCCTCCTTTGCAAACACGGCGGGCATGGAGATTGCTCTCCATACCTTATCGCTCATCTGTCCCGATGGGAACAGGATGAGTCGGAGGAATCTGGGGTTGTTTATCGAGGCCTCCGAGGTCCTGCGGACTTCGGAGGTCTCCCGCCTGCAGGAATTACGCAGTTGGGTGACGCAGAATTTATCCGCCGACAAAATCAACTGCGCAGTTCCAAATATAATATATGCCAGATTTGCCCGCTTGTCAAGTGCGATTTGGGAATTTTCCGCAATAATTTCCGCTCAGGCTGTGGCCGGTCGTGATGATGTTGGGCGTGCTATGGAGAGATCGGCCCGGGCCGGAGGGGAAGCAAAAATATGACGGACGCCCGGTGGCCAATAGACCATAGCCAAAAAGACGTAGTTATTGTATACTTCATCTTCGTCATCTTAACCCTTCCTGATCACAGGGAGAAATCGCTGGCGGGGCTTTCGGTGTATCGGCATAATCAAGAGCCAATAATAAAGAGCGAAGGATTACATTTCTACTATAACCCTCAATCTGAACAGCCCGTTCATGCACTCCGGGGAGTGGACCTGGAGATATTTCCGGGCGAATATGTGGTCATCGTAGGCCACAATGGCTCCGGCAAATCCACGTTAGCCAGGCATATCAATGCTCTTCTAAAGCCAGGCGAAGGTAACGTGTGGGTCAAAGGCATGAACACGCGCGACCCGACCCATGTACTGACCATCCGCAGCACGGTTGGCATGGTGTTCCAGAACCCTGACAATCAGATTGTTGCCACTGTGGTAGAGCAGGATGTTGCCTTCGGGCCGGAGAACCTGGGCGTGCCGGAAGATGAGCTGCGCGCGCGTGTCGAGTGGGCCCTCGGGGTGGTGAATATGCTGGACTACCGGGACCGCCCACCTCATCGCCTCTCGGCCGGCCAGAAGCAACGGGTGGCTATTGCCGGTGTTATTGCTATGAAGCCGGAGGTGCTGGTACTGGATGAGGCCACCTCTATGCTGGATCCGGAGGGTAGAGATAGTGTGCTGACAGCCGTACGCAGGCTTAACGCGGAGGGTACAACGGTTATCGCCATCACACACTTTATGCACGAAGCTGTGGAGGCGCACCGGGTCATCGTTATGGAAGCCGGCCGGATCGTGATGGAGGGTACCCCGCGCCAGGTGTTCACTCGTGTGGCGGAGCTGCGCGAGTTGCAGCTCGACGTGCCACAAGTCACGGAGCTGGCCTGGCGACTGAATCAGCGCGACCCCACATTTCCTCCGCATCTTCTGTTCGTGCAGGAGCTGGCCGATGAAGTGGAACACCGTGTGCACTCGAGGTTAAGGCTATGAAGGAGCAGCCTTTCATCCAGATCAACGATCTGCACCACAAATACCTGCGGGGCACGCCACTGGAAGTGACCGCCCTGCGGGGCGTCAATATGACAATCTATAAGGGAGAGTCGGTGGGCATTATCGGACGTACCGGGGCCGGTAAGTCAACGCTTGTACAACACTTCAACGGCCTCATTCGCCCGGCACAGTCCGGGCGGGTGCTTGTTGACGGGCAGGATATGAGCGATCCGCACCTGGATGTACGCCGTATAAGACAGAAGGTGGGCCTGGTATTTCAGCACCCGGAGCAACAGTTATTTGAAAGGCTGGTGGGCGACGATATCGCTTTCGGCCTCAAAAAGTTGGGAATGGAGCCAGCAGCGCGGCGTGAGCGGGTCAAATGGGCCATGGAAATGGTGGGGCTCGATTTCGACTCCTTTAAGGATCGCTTTACCTTCTCTCTTAGCGGTGGCGAGATGCGCAAGGTCGCACTGGCGGGTGTACTGGCATTGCGACCGGAAGTGCTCATCCTGGACGAATCAACCTCCGGCATAGACCCGCGCGGGCGTAAAGAGCTGTTGGAGCGACTGCTGACGTTGCATCATGAGTACGGTGTTACCCTGGTATTCGTCTCATCCAATATGGAGGATGTGGCCGGGCTGGTGGAGCGGGTCTACGTTATGGATGGAGGCCGTGTGGTGATGAGTGGCACAACACGCCAGGTCTTCGCTCAGCCGGCCGAGTTGCGCAGGTACGGGCTTGGTGTACCTCAGGTCACTGAGGTGGCCCATGAATTAGCTGCCCGGGGCATTCCGCTGGCGAACCTCCCACTTACCGTCGCTGAAGGGGTTGATGAGATATGGAGGATTTTGAATTCCTGAGACATATTACCATCGGCCAATATGTGCCCGGGCACTCGCTCATTCATCGTCTCGACCCACGCACCAAGCTCTCGGTGTTCCTGTTCATCACTGCGGCTATTACCTTCAATATCTCCTACACCGCCAACACTGTGCTTGTGCTGACCATGTTGCTGCTGGTGGCGCTCTCCGGCATATCTCTGCGCTACATCCTCTCCGGCCTGAAGCCGGCTCTCCCGCTCATCATCGCGCTGGCCATTTTGCAACTCCTGTTTTACGGTGAAGCGTATGTCCCGTATGGTATGCAAAGCAGGACCCTGTTTCATTGGGGATGGATTCATATCACCAACGGGAGTGTGCAACTGGTCATTGTCTCCGCCATGCGCTTCATCGAGTTATTTTTCCTGACCAGTTTGCTGACCAACACCACCACGCTTACAGACATCACTTACGGGGTCGAGGATATGTTGAGGCCATTTTCCAGGATAGGGGTGCCCTCACATGAGCTGTCGCTTGTGGCAACTATTGCCTTGCGCTTTGTGCCGCTGCTGGCCGAGCAGTTGGAGATAATTATGAAAGCGCAGGCCTCGCGTGGCGCTGACATCGCCCATCGGGGCAGGTTGCAGTTTGTCAGAAGCGCCCGGCAGGTGAGTGCGCTGATCGTACCGCTCTTCATTGATGCCTTCAGGCGTGCTGAGGACCTTATTCTGGCCATGCAGGCGCGCTGTTATGTCGGTAGCCGAGGACGCACCAGGTTCGTGCGTCTCAGGTTCGGGCCGCAGGATTACGTCGCTTACGCGCTTGGGCTGGTCTACTCTGTGACCATGCTGGCCCTGCGCCACCGTTTCCCTCTGTAGAGACGCAGATCAGGACTTATCAGCGGACAGCATTTTCACCACGAAGGTATGGAGCATCGCCCGATCGGAGTGGTTCAAATTGGTTGACACTCTGTAACTATTCAGCCGATTGAAATCGCTCTCTTCAGGCGCTTCGCGCCAGGTGTCGGCCTGCGCCGACACTGTCTCTGGTGGTGCAGCCAGGGAGGGCGATTGATTAATCGCCCGTACCTATTCAGCCGATTGAAATCGCTCTCTTCAGGCGCTTCGCGCCAGGTGTCGGCCTGCGCCGACACTGTCTCTGGTGGTGCAGCCAGGGAGGGGCGATTGATTAATCGCCCGTACCTGGCGAAGGCCGACCAATGGCCGCAAGCCCAAAAGGGTGTACGGGCGAGGCGCATCTCGCCCTACAGTCACCGCCTGAATAGTTACGATCTGAGTTATGCACCGGATGCCGCCCATTGAAATCAGCCTCTTTGGGCGCTTCGCACCGCGTGTCGGCCTGTGCTGACCAGCGTGTCGGCGCCGGCCGACCTTGCCGCGGTAGGGGCGCAGCATGCTGCGCCTCTGCCACGACCTCATATTGGGGCAACCGCAAGGCTGCCCAGGCAATACCTGTCCGGACGAACCAATGCGTGCGTTGTTTTTTGAATTGAGCTATCTGCTTGGCCGTGCGCCGTGGGACACGGGGATCACGCCACCAGAAGTGGTGGAGCAGGTGGAGCACGGGGATCTCTCGCCGGGTCGGGCGCTGGACCTGGGCTGCGGGACCGGCACCAACAGTTTCTACCTGGCCTGCCACGGCTGGGAGGTGGTGGGGGTGGATTTTTCCGTCATCGCCATCCGGCTGGCCCGCCAGCGTGCTCGCCGGATGGGCCTGCCGGTGCGCTTCTACCGCGCCAGCGTGACTAACCTGGGTTTCCTGACCGACCCCTTTGATCTGGCGCTGGATATCGGATGTCTGCACGGACTTCCCGCAGAAGAGCGGACGCGATACGCAGCGGAAGTGAAACGACTGGTCCGGCCCGGCGGCCTCTACATGCTCTACGCGTTCCTCCCCCGCTCTGATGGCCTGCCCGGACAGGGCATCGCCCCGGAAGAGGTCCGCTCCCTGTTCTCACCGGCCTTTGCGGTGGAGCGGCAGGAAAGCGGTGCGGACCCCTCCGGCCTGCGTTCTGCCTGGTACTGGTTGCGCCGCAAAGAGTAAAGCGTTACTCTGCATCAGCCGGTCGGTCAACTATTCCACCCGGGCAACCCGCCGGCCCGTCCGGCAACCTCATCATTTGATTGACGCCCCCATCACTTCGTGATACAATGGCGCCACATTCTGTAGATGCGTGGGGCAGGCTTTCCAGCCTGCCAGCGTGCGGCTTTTGCCACAATGCAAAAACCCTTTGCGTTTTGCGATGCATCAATCCAGCCGCATGGATAGCAATTCAGCAGGTAATTGCACAGGTCGTCAAATTGTGGCAGGAGTAAATGCATATGATCTTCCGTCTTCTGAGGCGCACGGCAGACTTCCTGGCCCGTTGGCCTGGCCTTCCGGTACTTCTCGCTATTGCTCTGATCTCACTGAATTTCCTGCTGCGGCTGTTGCCTGCCGGGTGGCCTGCTGTAAACTGGCTGGTTCATACAGACCTGGTGTTGCACCTGGGCCTGATAATCGGCTTCCTGGGCCTCCTGCTGGGGGATGTGCTGTAAAATACCGGTGAAATCAATATTACAACCTGGCGCTCCCTGGACACTGTACCGCCGTCGCGAAGGAAGCACCGAAGTGTTGCTGGTATGGCGTAACCGATTGCCGGCAGCCGTTATCACCGTATTGCTGGTCATCGAGCTGATAGCCCCGGCCCGTGTGTGGGTAACCCTGTTGATCGCTTTCTCCGTCATCACCGCTGTCGCCGTATGGTGGGCCTGGCATATGACACGCTCGGTACGGGTGCGGCGGGAGTGGGCCGTGCCCTGGGTGCAGGTCGGAGATTTGCTTAAAGAGCGTTTTGTCCTGATTAACGACTCTCCTCTTCCTGTGCTGTGGGTCGAAGTGCATGACCATAGCACCGTACCCGGTTACAACGCCAGCACAGTGCGGGCTTTCAGCAGCCTGAGTACAAATCGCTGGAGCACCGGCGAGGAGTGCCGCATGCGGGGAGAGTATCGGCTGGGACCATGGGAGGCGCGTATCTCCGATCCCTTTGGCTTCTTCACCATCATTCAGCGTGAAACCGGGGCTCGCAACGTATTGGTCTACCCTCCTGTTGCCCGGCGACTTCCCTTCGCGCTGCCCCGAGGAGCAGGACGAGGCTCGGCGCGGGCCAGCCAGCGTTCCTGGGACGCGACCGTCAACGTGGGAGGTGTGCGTGCCTACCTTCCCGGGGATCCGCGCCGTCACATCCACTGGCCAACTACTGCCCGGCGCAGTCAGTTCTATGTCAAAGAGTTCGATCAGGAAACTGGCGGCGATATCTGGCTGGTGCTGGACCTTGACCGGCAGGTGCAGGTTGGACAGGGGAATCGCTCGACCGAGGAGATGGGCATCATCGTGGCCGCCTCCGTCGCGGCGCTGTTGTTGGACGCAGGGCGCGCGGTCGGGTTGATCACATACGGCCCTGAGAGATGTGTCGTGACCCCTGCCCGAGGACGCGGCCATTTGTGGGAGCTGCTTCATGTGCTTGCCCGTGTGCGCTCGGCCGATTACTGTCCGCTCTCTCGTGTCCTGGAGGAGGTGGACCGGGCTGTGCCAACAGGCAATACGGCCCTCGTAATCACGCCCTCCCTGGACCCACACTGGATCGCCGGGCTGGTGCGGTTGCAGGGGCGAGGCATCGGAGTGGCCACATTGCTCCTGGATGCACCATCGTTCGCGGCCCCTCCGCGCACTCCTGAGGAGCAACGCTCTGGCCGTTACCAGGATTGGTTCTCGTCCCAGGCAAGGGCCATGCGGAGTCTGCTTGCCGAAGCACGGGTGAATGCGGAGATCGTACATGCTGATGTCCCACTTCTGCTGCGTCCGCCGACGGGGCAGGTACGCCGTTGGGAATTTAAGGTGCTGGGCACCGGCAGGGCTGTGGCGGTCGCCACACCGTGGGGAGGAGGGGGATGATTCTCTCCTGGCTCGTCAGACGGCTGCACCCCAGGGAGGGGTGGGACCTGTTTCTGCTTGTAGTGATGGCGACCGTGTGCCTGCCGGCCACAGTTATCATGGCCGACTGGGTGCCCCGTGACGATGGCCTGATTCCCCTTGCCATCGTTGCGTTTCTGGTAGGACGCTGGCTGGCACTGGACGAAGCCACAGATTCTGGCTCATGGCTGCTGGCCATGCTCCTCCCCGGCTCCCTTGCTGCGCTCAACGTTGCCTCACACACGTTAATGCTTTTACCTGGTAGTGGCGACAGGCTCATTGACTTCGCGCTCAGATGGCAGGTCTGGCTGCAGGCAGCCCTCAGCAGGGGAACGAACGATGACCCGGATATCTTCCTGTTTTACATTGCACTCCTGTGCTGGGCCATAGTTCTCTGCTCTGCCTGGGCCTTCTACCGACGACAGCGCACTTTCCTGGCCCTCATCATGATTACCCTGCCCGGAGCTGTAAGCGTCTACTATTCTGGCAAGGGAGTCGCCTGGCTGGTACTTCAATCAGGCGTGGGTGTGCTTGTGCTGGCGCTGGGCCATCTGGCCCATGCCAGGCATTCCTGGGAGGCTGCCGGCATAGACTACGCCACCGACTTAAAATCCGAGCTTTTGGTGAGCGCCATACTCACTGCCGTAGCTGTCACGACGCTGGGATTTGCCGGCCCGGAGTTGAGCGTACGCCGCATCTCAGACTGGTTCTGGCGTACCTTCAGGAAACCGGCCGCTCAGACTGAGGAAACGATGGAGCGGCTTTTCGGTGGTGTCGCCCCGGCCTCCGGTGGGCCTTACCTGGGCGAGGGGGCAGGGGGCAGCAGCTATCTTCCCCAGAGTCACCTGCTGGGCGGGCAGCCGGAGCTGTTGGAACAGGTGGCGATGGAGGTACGTACCGATGAACCGCCGCCGCTGCCGCCTGATCTGCCCATAATGATGCAGCAAGAACTTTCAGGCGTGGAGACAGCGCCACACTACTGGCGGGGAGGCTCTTACGACTACTATACCGGCAGGGGATGGAAAATGAGCACCGAAGAACGCCGGAAAGTCGAAGGGATACTCCCTCTATCGCCGCCCCCGGCTTACCGTGAGGTCACTCAGCACTACACGCTTACTCTGCCACATGGCGACACGCTCTATGCGCTCGGTATGCCGGTTTGGGTGGACAGGCCAGTAGAGGCATTATGGCTTGCACCATCCGATCTGGTCAGGCTGGCGTCCGAGGTAACCACTTACACCGTGCTCTCCCGCCTGCCCACCCCCACGGCCAGGGAATTGCGCGCCACTTCTCCGGATTACCCGGAGGAAATCCGCGCTCGCTATTTGCAACTTCCCGCCGAACTGCCCTCCCGTGTCGTCGAGCTGGCCCATCAGGTTGTCTCCGGCGGGGAAACACCATACGACCGGGCACGGCTGCTGGAACGCTACCTGCGCCAGTATACATACTCGCTGGAGGTGGGACGGCCACCTGAGAACGGGGATGTGGCGGATTACTTCCTGTTTGAGTTACAGAAAGGGCACTGTGATTACTACGCCACGGCTTTCGTGGTGATGGCCCGGGCAGTCGGTATTCCGGCCCGCCTCGCCTCTGGCTACGTCGGCGGGGAGTACAATTTCGCCCGGGGGGTTTACCTGGTCCGTCAGCTCAACGGCCATTCCTGGCCAGAGGTATACTTCCCGGGTTGGGGCTGGATCGGCTTCGAGCCGACGGCAGCCCGGCCGTCCACCGAATTCCCGGAAGACAATATCTTGCCCGAACCAGGAGAAGGTGGTGCCTTCGAGGAACTGCCAGGGCAGGGAAATGCCTCTCACTGGTGGCCGGTGGGTGTGGCAGCGGGTATAGTTGTTGCCCTGATAGGGCTATCAGTGCTGCTCCGCTACCGTCGCGTTCGAAGAGGACAGACGATAACGCTTACCTGGGTATGGGGTCGTGTCCAGATAAACGGCGCCCGCATGGGCCTGCCTCCCAACCCTGCGTTGACACCACATGAGTATGCCGCGGCGCTGGCGGCGGAGATGTACAACCGGGCACGGCAAACGCGCAAACGGCACTGGAACTGGCCGGGCCTGGCAGTTCAGGCCGGGAGAGCGCTGGAACAACTGGCTGAACTGTACAGCCTCCAGCTCTATGGGCGTCCCGGCTCAGTTTCCGCCGGAGAGCAGACGGCCTGTGACCTGTGGAGGCTCCTAAGGGAGCCACTGCGCTGGTTTCTTGTGTTGGGGTGGATCCAGTCGCTCCGCAAATCGCCCGGTAGTCAAGTATGAGTCCACTGCGAAGAGGTCATTCCACTGCCGAGGCGCAGAGCACGCAGAGGTTACACTTAATGTGGAACTCTGTGCTCCCGGCGTCTCTGCGGTGAGTTTTTGCAGTGAGTCAGGCATAAAAGCCCGGGTCGTGGTGCGAGCAGGTGCCAAATCCATCAAGTCGAGGTGTTACCATAGACGCGAAGCAACCGTTACTGACCATTATCATTCCGGCTTACAATGAGGAACTGCGACTGCCTGCTACCCTTCCTCAGGTGATATCTTTCGCGGAGTCGCGTGACTATCCGGTGGAAGTGCTGGTTGTGGACAACGCGAGCACCGACCGTACCGCCGACATAGTGCGCCGGTTCGCCTCCGCACACCCGATGCTGTCACTGTCCTATCAACCAATCAGGGGCAAGGGGGCGGCAGTACGTAAGGGCATCTTTGAAAGCCACGGCGCTTACGTGTTCATCTGCGACGCTGACCTGGCCATGCCGATAGAGGAGGTCAGCAAATTCCTCCCACCTCATCTCTCCGACTATGATATTGCCATTGCGTCCCGTGAGGCGCCGGGAGCGGTACGCTACAACGAGCCATGGTATCGGCATCTGATGGGACGGGTATTCAATCTCATAGTGCGTTTGCTTGCTGTGCCCGGCATCCAGGACACTCAGTGTGGTTTCAAGTGTTTTCGCCGGGAAGCCGCGCTTGATCTGTTCTCGGTTCAGACAATTGACGGATGGGCCTTCGATGTGGAAATCCTCCACATAGCCTTACGGCGCGGCTACCGTATCGTTGAAGTGCCGATCAACTGGTACTACGGTACCCACAGCCGTGTGCGTCCACTCCGTGATTCCTTCAATATGCTGCGGGAAGTGTTACGTATCCGCCGCAGAAGCCGTGCCGGTTACTATGACAGACCAGCTATGGCCCGATCTCAGTGAGGAAATGGCTCTCTATGCCGCCGGCCACAGGTTCATCGCCGGGCTGGATGAGGCCGGGCGGGGCGCATGGGCCGGTCCCGTCTGCGCAGCAGCGGTAGTGCTCCCCCTGGCCCGACCGGACCTGACCACCGTTCTGGAGGGTGTGCGTGATTCCAAGCTGCTGACTCCCGAGCAGAGGGAGGCGCTCCTGCCGGTCATCCTGAAGGTGGCCGGGGCAGTCGGCATTGGTTGGGCGACCCCTGCCGAAGTAGATGAGTCTGGTATCGTGGCAGCCACAAGACTGGCATTTATGCGCGCCGTAGAAGAGGTGGAACGCGCTATGGCTTCTACGGGCTGTCATTTAGATGCCCTGCTGATAGATTACCTCACTCTGCCCGAGGTAGCTCTGCCTCAATATGCCCTGCCAAAGGCTGACCTGCGTTGTCTGAGTGTGGCTGCGGCCAGTATTGTTGCCAAGGTGGAGCGTGATCGTGTGATGAGGGAGCTTGAGCTGACGTTTCCCGGTTACGGCTTCGCCCGCCACAAGGGGTATGGCACACCTCAACATCGCCAGGCCCTGGAGAGACTGGGGCCATCGCCTGTACATCGGCTGAGCTGGAGTGTGGTGCAGGCCTGCGCCGGAGGAGAGCGTCACGCATCAAGGTGCTCTGTGGCGCGATCGTAACAGGGCCAGGAAGTAGGGGCAAGGAGGCAGCTCTGCGGCACGATCGAATGTGGCTTTGGGGAACTGTTAAGGCGGTGGCTGTAGGGGCAGAGTGCATCGTCTGACGCTGCCACGACCGGCTACAGCGCATTGACAGCAGAATCACTCCGGTTTATACTACACGGCAGAATAACGGAGGGTCAAACCCATGCCACATACTAAACGCCTGGTTCTGACCGACGGCTCCCGCCTGATCGCCGAATCGTGCGTGCAGGCCGGAGCCGATATTTATGTCGGCTACCCTATAACTCCCGCCAGCCTGATCTTCTTGTATGCCAGCCGCCGTTTTCCGGTGGCGCTGCCTGCCCCTGATGAGATCACGGCCTTACAATGGATGGCCGGCCTCTCTGCCGCCGGCCACGTCCCTGTCACCGCCACTTCATTCCCTGGCTTTGCGCTTATGGTGGAGTCCATCAACATGGCTTACATGATGGAGCTCCCCATGCTGATCATCCTGGTCCAGCGCCTGGGACCCGCCACCGGCACGGCAACCGCCGGCGCCCAGGGCGATTTGCAATTGCTGACCGGTGTCATCTCCGGCGGCTATCCGCTTCCCGTGCTCTGTATCTCAGGCATGGAGGATTGCTGGCTTCTGCCCCCTGTGGCATTGCAGATGGCGGTCGAAATGCGCTCGCCGGTGGTGCTCCTCACCTCCAAGGAGATGGTGATGACACAGACACGGGTGGACCTGGCACAACTGTCTGAGATCACACCGCTCCGGCGTAATTTTTACAATGGGGAATCGCCCTATTGTACCTACGCTGCTGATAGCAGCCTGGTACCCCCCTTCCTGCCTGTGGGCAATAGTGAGCATCAGGTGCGTCTGAATGCCTCCACCCACGACCGGTGCGGAATCATCCGCCATACCGACGAAGAAGCCATAGCCAATACCCTCCGCCTGGAGTCGAAAGTGAGGACCCTCACCCGGGTCGTTTACCACCTGGATGAGCAGGAAGGGGCGGAGGTATTGTTGCTGACCTACGGCATCACCACCGGCGCGGCGCGAGAGGCAGCAGCGATGTTGCGTGGTGAGGGTCTCCGGGTCTCTTTACTTGTCGCATGCACGTTACTCCCGTTGCCCTCGATATACTACGACATTGTAGATTCCTATCCGCAGGTGGTGATCGCTGAGGAAAATCACCAGGGGCAACTGGCGCGGCTTATGTTTGGCAACCGTCTCCCCACAAAAGTCCGTACCGTGACGGCGGTCGGGCGGATGATCGGGCCGGATGAGATCGCCCACGAGGTTCAGAGTCAATGAGTACATTCCTGACCGATGCTGAACTCCCTTATTGCAAGGGATGTGGACATCACCTTGTGGTGCACAATACGGTGAAAGCGCTCGCAGCAGCGGGCCTCTCGCCACTGGATGTGGTGCTGGTGACAGACATAGGGTGTCACGGTATCGCGGATAGCAATTTCACCACACACACCGTCCATGGCCTCCATGGGCGATCGGTTGCGCTGGCAGCGGGCATCGCTATGGGCACCACATCCGACAAAAAGATCATCGTCTATCTCGGCGACGGGGGCGCCACTATCGGCCTGCAACACATCCTGGAAGCGGCACGGCTCAATGTTGACCTTACCGCCGTGGTGCATAACAATATGCTCTACGGCATGACCGGGGGACAACCCAGTGGCCTGACGCCCGAGGGTTTTCGTACCGTCATCACCCCCCAGGGCAACGTGCTGTCTCATCACGACCTGTGCCGGCTGGTACGTGACGCTGGTGCAGCTTATGTCGCCCGTGTTATCGGGTTGGGCGATTTCTCCGACGTCCTGGGCCGTGCACTGGCGACGGATGGCTTCGCACTGGTGGAGGTTTTGGAGATCTGCGTCAGATATGGAGCAAAGATGAACCCGGGGCTGCGGCTGAGGGAGCTTGCGAATGCAGCGGGCTACGAGCCGGGCGAATGGAGCTGCACGGCGCGTCCATCCTTCCGTCCGTTTTCCTCCCCCCGATCTGCTCCGCAGGAGGCTACGTTGCTCGACCTCCAGCCGATAGAAATATGCTGTGCCTCTTCACTGGCAGGGCGGTTGAACCTGGTGATAGGTGGCTCAGCAGGAGAGGGGGTACAGCAGGCGGCGGAATTGCTGGCCCATGCATCCATCGCCGCGGGGTTATATGTCACCAAGAAGGGGAGCTATCCTGTAACTGTGGGCACGGGTTTCTCCACAGCAGAGGTGGTGCTCTCAAACAGCCCGATCCTGTACCATGGCGTCTCCGTCCCCGATGTAGTGATCATCACCTCGGCCGACGGTTTGCAGCACAACCTGGAATGGATCTGCCGGATGGACAAAGGGACGCTATGGCTGGACGAGTCGCTGCCTGTGCCGGAGACCGGTGCGGAAGTACGGGTGCGAAACTTCCGCGCCCGGGCGGGCGCGCGTAACGCGGCCCTCTGTGGTGTGCTGACCTTTGTTCAGGAGAGCGGGGTGATCCCGCTGGAAGCGCTGGTAAAAGCTGCCGGGAGCAGCCCTGCCGGCACACGCCTGGCTGAACTGATGTGACACGCCCCCCTCAATCCGTGTTATGTAAGCCTGTCCGACGCTGGGCCTGACCTGCTTGCGCCTGGTTCGCTGTGTGCTAAAATCTGCGCTATGCGGAATGTATTGCGCACCCTGGTGCCTCTCATCATCACGATCCTTATAAGCTCCCCGCTCATAGTTGCGGGCCGCCGTATTGAGGGTGTCCTTGTCCAGGAAGCCGATCCGGCAGCCGTATGGCTGACGTTGCTTAACCAGGCCCGCCTGGATAACGGACTGGTCCCTTACAGCCTGTCCAGGCTGCTGACCGCTGCGGCACAAAGGCACGCCGACGACATCGCAGCCCATGGTCTGAACCCCGATGACCCCCACCGTGGCAGCGATGGATCGCTACCGCCTCAGCGTATCACGGCGGCCGGTTACGCAGCCTGGACCTCAGAGACCGGTGAGCTGATCGCAGGAGAAAGTATCTGGATCGGCGAGATCGAGGAGGGCCTGGCTACTCTGTTGCAGGAGCCATCAGAGAGCGCCAGACTCCTCAGCGCCCTCTACCGTGAGGCTGGCATAGGCGTCGCAGTGGACGCTTCGGGGCGACACTGTTACGTGCTCACTTTTGGTGCACGGCCCAATGTGCTGCCCATCTTCATCAATGACGATGCCCCCAGCACCGACGATCCTCTGGTAGCGCTCCACCTGAGCAACGAGGAGGCCCGCCCCGGAGGACAGGGCGCGATTTTTATGGGGAAGGCAATCGAAATACGTATCAGCAACGAACCTGCTTTTGATGACCTGCCCTGGCAATCCTGGGAGCCATTTGTCCCCTGGACCCTGCCGAACGTGCCGGGCGAGCATACCGTCTACGTGCAATTCCGCGACGCGGCCGGCCGCACCGCTGCAGCCGCCGATACCATTGTGCTCAGCGCAGGCACTGCGCCTGTGCCTGAGGTAACCCCTGAGCCTGTTACCGTTTTGCTCACACCTTCCTTTGAGGCATCACCGATGCCGACCATAGCCGAAGCGGGTACGACGCCCGCCCCCACGATCGCTGTGACGCCTCGGCTGCTCCGGCCCTCTCCCACTCCCCTGGCCCAGATGCCACTCCCGTTCACCACCCTGTTCCCTACCTGGACACCCCTGCCCACGGAGACATCAACTTATGGAGGAGAGAGCGCCCCGGACACACCGCCGCCTTGGATGATGAAACTCAAAGAGCAAGGGGTGACCCTGCTCGTTACTCTGCAGATGGTCGTTCTGGTATTGGGGGTTTATAAACTCCTGCGCCGGGGCTGAGAGGTTTTAACGGTGAGCGAGCAGGGCCCTATCGCCATCTTTGATTCTGGTGTGGGAGGACTCAGCGTGTGGCGTGAGATCGCCGGACAGCTCCCCGGCGAGGATACCCTCTATCTGGCCGACCAGGCCCACATCCCATATGGGACGCGCGCGCTGGAGGAGATACGTGCGTTTTCCGAAGCGATCGCCGGTTTCCTGGTGGAAAAAGGCGCCCAGGTCATCGTCATCGCCTGCAATACCGCCTCTGCTGCTGCACTCCATCATCTGCGGCGCATCTTCCCCCAGGTGCCTTTCGTGGGGATGGAGCCCGCAGTTAAACCCGCCGTCGAGAGGACGCGCAATGGCACCGTGGGCGTAATTGCCACCCCGGCTACATTCCAGGGTGACCTCTTTGCCAGCCTGATGAACAGGTACGCCAGCGATGTGAAGGTACTGACGCAGGTCTGCCCGGGGCTGGTAGAAGCGGTCGAGGCCGGGGCACTGGATACCCCCGCAACAGAGGCATTGCTCAGACAGTGCCTGGCCCCCCTTATCGAAGCAGGAATAGACCAGTTGGTGTTGGGCTGCACCCACTATCACTTCCTGCGCCCTCTCATCGAGCGCATAGCAGGGAAAGAGGTAGCGGTGATTGATCCCGCCCCGGCAGTAGCCCGTCAAACCGCGCGTATCCTTGCCCAGCGGAGAAATGCAGCTTCCCCGCGCACATGTGGCCGTCACGTCTTCTACACCAGTGGAGACAGGGCTACCTTCGCGGCACAACTCGGGCAATTGCTGCCCGCCGCCGGCAATCCATGGGATGTGCGGGTGGTGCGCTGGCATGAGGGATGGCTGGAATCAGATGGGTAACGGCACCATGCCGCAAACAGACCACAAGAGCGCAGAATCCACCGTTGACCTGCCCCACCAGACCTTCTCCATTGCCCGCTCTGCGCTGCTGGTCGCCTGCCTGTTCGCTGCGGATAAGTTTTTGGGCATCGTGCGCGAGGCGGCGGTGGGGCGGGCTTTCGGCACGTCGGCAGTACTTGATGCTTACTTCGCAGCCTTTGAGGTGCCGGAAGGGCTGAACACTATTGTCACCGGCGCCGCTCTGACGACGGCACTGATCCCGGTGCTGAGCAGCCTCATCTGCCGCTCCGAGCCACGGGAACTGTGGCGTCTCTTCTCCTGCGTGATCAACTGGGTACTGATCGTCACGGGCCTTGCCTGCGCGGTCGCTGCCATTCTGGCCCGTCCCATCATCCTGGCTCTGGCGCCTGGGTTCATCGCACAACCAGCCCAGGCAGCGCTGGCGACCAGGTTAATGCGTCTGGTGCTGATCCAGACGCTCATTTTCAGCGTCAGCACGGTGCTCACAGGTATGCTCGAAGCACACAGGCATTTCCTGCTCCCAGCACTGGGCCCCCTGTGTTACACGGCGGGACGGATTCTGGGAGCAGTGGTATTGGCGCCGCGTTGGGGCATCTTTGGCCTGGCCTGGGGAGGGATAGGGGGTGCACTGGCTCACCTGCTGGTCAAAATACCCTGGCTTGTGCAACGCAGAGCACTTTGGATGCCTGTGTTGTTCCACCCCGCGCTTCCCGAGTTGTTGCGGCTGATGGGGCCGCGTGTACTGGGTATGGGCGTGACCTACGTCACCTTTGTACTGCCCACCACCTTCGGCTCCTTCTTGCCCGCAGGCGCCATCGCTGCCTACGAGTATGCCTGGAAATTGATGCAACTGCCGGAGACCGTTCTGGGCACCGCGATGGGGACGGTCGTATTCCCCACACTGGCTGCGATGGCCGGTCGGGGTGATGAGGATGGCCTGCGACGTACATTTTCCTGGGCGTTGCGGCTGATCCTGGCGCTGAGCATACCGGCCGCAGTGGGCCTTGTTGCGTTGGGCCGGCCTTTGACGGCGTTGCTCCTGCAGCGGGGTGTGTTTGACGAACTGGCCACCGCCCGGGTTTATCAGGCGCTTCGATTCCTCGCACTGGGGCTGGTGACTCACAGTGTGCTGGAGGTGGTGGCGCGTGTGTTCTACGCCCGGCGGGACATGTGGACCCCACTGTGGGCGGCGTCGTGCGGTCTGGCGCTGAACATTGCGGTGGGGTGGGTGCTGCTGCCATATCTGGCGCAGGGTGCCATCGCACTGGCCAATGCCCTGGGCGCCGGCCTGCAGGTGGCCCTCCTGCTACTGGCAGCACGACGGCTGGTGGGAAGGGCTGAGGGATGGAGATTGAGCGTCTCATCGGCACGTACACTGCTGGCCACCACGCTGATGGGAGGGATACTGGTCGCCTTCCAGACGCTGTGGCCTGGCGCAGGATCACCGGTAACAGGAGTGGGCGGCGGGCTGCTCGGTTTGTTCGTCTATGGGGCGGCGGCGGTCATGTTGGGCAGTGAAGAGATACGCATGCTGCCCCGGCTGTTAGTAGAGCGGAGCAGGCAAGGGGATTGCCGTACAGACGATTGAGCGCGCTCGCCTCCATACCGGACGCCAGGCCGATGGCCGTACCATAGCCGCAGGCCTGAAAAGAGTGTGCAGGAGAGGGGGTGGTTCATATTGGTTGACACTCCGAGTTATGCACCGGATATCGGCCGATTGGAATCGTCCCTTCGGGCGCTTCGCGCCGGTCGGCGCAGGCCGACCAGCGGCTGGAGGCCCTCCAGGCTGAATTTCAGTCAGCACAGGCAAGGCCCGAACACCGCCTGAATAGCCACCCTGCACCTTTACGGTTGACGTATCCTCTGTCTGCAGTATACTTACGGCCAGATTATCCCATTCAGACGGTGTGCCGTGGGTGCGACCCGCGCGGTCGCCCCGATACAAGCTCACCCCAATAGGGCCTGAGGAGTTACGAGATGCTTTTCCGGAGATCACGCAAAATACTGCGCGAAAGCGCGTTCTGTCTGGCCAGGCGTGACTTGGCACTGTTTCTGGCGGACCACGAAGAGGAGCTGCTTCAGATTTTCCGTGAGGAGCTGCAAAGACTGGATGACGAAATACCGGAGGAAAATCTCTTCATTGACCTGAACATCGTGGGCCTGGGTGAAACCGTTCTCAGAGCTGCTTTGCGGGCGCTCCATCGCTTTCTTATCGGCGATGTAACCGCCCCGGCAGCCACCGGGCGAGGTCGGGAGGAGTCCGGACAAGCATAATCGGTGTTGCCCTGGCGATGATTCATTGCCCGTACCCCAACTGACTATTTACGCCCCGGCTCCCTGGAGGAAAAATGGGACAAAGGCAATTGCACTGTAATTTTCGAGAAGAAGGCATAAACCTGGAAAAGCTGCTCAGCTCCATTGCCTTCAACGCTGTCAGGCTGGTAAGGGGTACCGGTGGCGGTGTCTATCTTTACCGGCCGGAGCAGGACGTCCTCGAGTGGAGAGCCGTTGTGGGTGAAGATACTGTCCCCGTGGGCAGTACGATTCGACGCGGAGAGGGCTTATCTGGCCGGGTTTGGGAGACAGGGAAGCCGGTATATGTTGAAGACTATCAGCGCTGGGAGGGGCGTTTCACCGGTTACAGCGGCCTCCCTATCGGCTCAGTGATAGGGGTGCCGATACACTGGGACGATGAATTCATGGGTGTCCTGATAGTGGGACACCGTGAGCCAGCGCGCTTCGGCGAAAGAGACATTGAACTGCTTGACCTCTTCGCTACGCAGGCCGCCCTGGCTATATGCAGTGTGCAACTGTACGAGAGGGAGCGTAAGCAGGCTTCCAGCCTGGCCGTTGTTAACCTTGTGGCCGGCAAAATCCTCTCCATCCTGGACCCTGCACAACTCATCCAGGAAGCTGTCAACGCCATTCAACAAGGGTTTGGGTATTACCACGTCAACCTGCTTCTCCTTGACGAGGCGACCGGCGCACTCAGGAATCAGGCCATGTCAGGTGGTATGGCTCACCTTGTGCCACCGGACTACCACCAGGAAGTGGGGGTCGGGCTGATCGGATGGGCGGCTGCGACGGGAGAGCCGGTTGCTGTGAACGATGTGCTGCGCGATCCAAGATATATAGTCGGCTTAACAAAAGAAGTGCCCATCCAGTCGGAGCTATGTGTGCCGCTGAAACTGAGCGGTCAGGTGATCGGTGTGCTCGATGTGCAGGATGTCAGGAAGAACGCTTTCGATGACACAGACCTTACCGCACTGAGGACACTGGCCGATCAGCTTGCCATCGCCATCGCGAACGCCCGGCTATACGACGCTGAGCGAAGGGAGCGGGAATTTGCCGAAGCGCTGGCAGAGGCAGCCGCTGCAGTCAACAGCACGCTGGAGCTGGACCAGGTGTTGGATCGTATTCTTGCACAGGTGGAGCGTGTCATCGGGGGAGATGCGTGCAACATTATGCTCCTGGAACCTGACAATCTGGTCCATCCGGTGCGCTGGCGCGGGTACGAAAAACTTGGTAAGGAGAAGCTCATCGCTGGCGCCTACATACAGCTTGAGCAATACACCACACTTAAGACGATGATGGAGACCGGTGAGCCCGTGCTCATCACTGATACGACCACCGATCCTATGTGGGTGCAGCGGGACGATCCTGAGTGGATCTATTCCTACGTTGCCGTGCCTATTCGCGTCGGTGGGTTGGCAGTCGGCTTCCTGAATGTGGACGGTACACGTCGGCATCAGTTCGACCTCCACGATGCCCGCCGCCTGGAGACTTTTGCCAGCCACGTAGCCTCCGCGATCGAAAACGCGCGCCTGTATGAGCACGCACGCACACAACTGGAAAGCCTGACCAATCTGGCGAAAGCTTCGCAGCTCCTGAGTTCCTCGTTGGAGGTGCGGGAAGTGCTGAAGCGCATTGTAGAACTGGCGGGTTCGGTTGTGAACTCCGACTACACCAGCGTTATTCTGATGGATGAGCATAGTCAGCCCTGGATGGAAGCTGAGGATGTCCGTGGTATCCCTCCGCTTTCTCACCGTGTACGCAGCGACGGCGTCACCAGGTATGTGCTGGATACAGGCCAGAGCCTGGTGGTAGATGCCATTCTGGAGAACGGCATGATCCACCCTCCCATCTATCGTGCTGACGGGACGCCGATGAAGGCAAATCCCACCATAGTGGCTGTCGGCATCCGTTCCTTTGTTGCCGTCCCGATCCAGGCTAAAGGGCAGGTGCTGGGGGTACTGTTCGCGCACAGCCGCCAGCCATACGCCTTTCGTGGGCAGCTCTCGCTATTGAGCGCCTTTGCCAGCCATGCCGCCGTGGCGATCGAGAACGCCCGTCTGTTCGAGGCAGAACGCGAGCAACGAGAACTGGCTGAGGCATTGGGCGAGGCTGCCTCTGCCATCAGCAGCCTCGATTTCGATGAGGTGCTGGACCACGTGCTGGAGCAGGTGAAAAAGGTTGTTAAAGGCGACATATGTTGCATTATGCTGGTAGAGGAAGATGAAGTCCGTGTGGTACAGCAGCAACAATGTATGGCCATTGAGGAGAAACAGACCGTTCAAGTCAGCCCGACCCTTGCCAGGTACCCGTGGGTCAGTAAAATGCTGTACGCCGGGGAGCCGGTCATTGTCCGGGACACGTATGAGGAGCTGGAGCCGGCGGAATTGGATGAGCAGAGCAGGCTGCTCCGCTCCTGTGTCGGCGTTCCAATCCGGATCGAGGGAAATACGGTTGGCTTTCTGGAAGTGGACAGCTTCAGCCCCGGCAGATTCGACCATGCTGACGCCAGGCGACTGAAAATCTTCGCCGACTATGTGGCCACTGCGATGCGAAATGCCCGGCTCTATCAGGAGGTGCGTGAATACGCCGAGTTGATGGAGGAACGTGTCCGGGAACGCACGGCTCAACTGGCTGCCCAATACCTCCGCTCCGAGGCGATCCTGCTCAGCACTGCCGATGGCATCATTGTCATGGGAGAAGGGGGAGAGATATTGCAGCTCAACCCGGTGGCCCAGGGATGGTTGAGCCGTCTTCCGGAGGAGGACAGGAAGCTGGTGGTGGAAAAAGCGCGGGAGCTGACACTGCGGGCAGTTGAGCGACCGGGAGCGGTGTTGGAGTTGAGCGGCCTGGACCTGGACATCAAGGTGGCGCCGATCTTAAGTCCGACCCCGGAAGAAATGCCGCAGCCGGTACCAGGTGAGCCAAAAGCGGTGATCGTGATGCACGACGTCAGTGAGCTGAAGGCGCTCGAACGGATGAAGACGACCTTCGTCAAAAATGCCTCACACGAACTGCGCACACCGATCACGACGGTAAAGCTTTATACGCATCTCCTCCGCCAGTCCTCGCCGGGCGATGAAAAATGGCGTTCCTATCTGGATGCGTTGACGCAGGAGGTTGATGACCAGGCACAGTTGATAGAGGACATTCTGTACCTCTCGCGCATTTACTCCCGCCAGGTGGGGAAAAACCTGTGGCGCCAGCCGGTTCCTGTGAGCGAGTTGACCAATGCTGTCTTCATCAGGCACCATGCAATTGCTCAGCAGAGAGGGGTGCAACTGGAGCATCGGCCCTTTGTATCGCCAGATCGGGGCGATACAGGGCTGCTGATGGTAGATACCGGGCAAATGATGGCGGCGCTGAATTATCTGGTGGATAGCGCGATACGATACACCCCTGCAGGGGGCAGGGTTGTGCTTGAAGCCATTCCCGGCGAACAGGATGGTCACCCCTGGGTGGCAATCTCGGTCTCGGACACGGGCGAGGAGATTCCGGAGGCAGACATACCGCGTGTCTTCGAGTATCTGTTCCGCGAGGGCGATACGGAGTTGCATTCCAGGCGGGTAGCCAGAACCGGTTTGCGTCTTATGATTGTCAAAGAACTCGTGACGATGTTGGGGGGAAAGCTGACAGTCGAGAGCAGAGCAGGGGAAAGAAATGTGTTTACTGTATGGCTACCCCTGTTTACCGACCGAACGGGAGGTGAAGTGTAAACCGAAAATGGCTGCAACAACTGTGATCGAACTCCAGGACGTAACCAAGGTGTACCGGATGGGCAAAGTAGAAGTGCATGCCCTGCGGGGCGTGTCGCTGGGGATCGCTGCCGGGGAGATGGTGGCAATTATGGGGCCTTCCGGGTCCGGTAAATCCACTATGATGAATATCCTGGGATGTCTGGACCAGCCTACCTCCGGCGTTTACCTGCTGGATGGGAGGGATGTGGGCCGACTCGACGATGACCAGCTTGCGCACATCCGCAATCGAATGGTGGGCTTTGTTTTCCAGACCTTCAATCTGCTGGCCCGCGCTTCTGCGCTGGAGAACGTGATGCTGCCCCTGATTTATGCTGGCGTCGGGCCCAGAGAGCGCAGAAAGCGGGCCATGCAGGCCCTGGAGGCAGTGGGCCTGGCAGACCGCATGTCACACCTGCCGACGGAGCTTTCCGGTGGGCAACAGCAACGTGTGGCAATCGCCCGGGCGCTGGTGAACGACCCCGCCATTATCCTGGCGGACGAGCCGACGGGCAATCTGGACAGTAAATCGGGCGCGGAAGTGATGGCACTCCTGCAGCAACTGAACCGGGAGCGGGGGATCACGGTGGTCTTGGTGACCCACGATCCAAATATTGCCAGGTATACCAGGCGTATCATTCACATCCACGACGGCCTGATTACCGCCACCGAAGTCTTACCACAACCGATCGTATCGGAGGAGGTACAGGCATGAGCATACTGGAAAGCATGCGGCTGGCATTCCGGGCACTGATGGCAAACAAGCTGCGTTCCGCGTTGACTATGTTGGGCATCGTGATCGGCGTCGGCGCAGTAATTACCCTGATGTCGGCCGGTGAGGGGGTTTCAGTATACATTGAGGAACAGTTCCAGGGCATCGGAAGCAACCTGCTCTTTGTCATCCCTGGCTCGCTAGATGAGGCACGGGCGGGGCCGGCGAGCATGCGGGGAGGGACGGAGGAACTGACCAATGGGGATGCAGAAGCTCTACGCGACCCCCTCCGCGCTCCTGATGTGGCGGCAGTCTCCCCTCAGCTCTTCCGCTCCACCGTGGTCTCCACAGGGAAACGCAATGTGCTTGCTCAGGTGATCGGTGTCCCTCCTGAGTTCGCCTCTGTACGCAACTGGTCTCCTGAGGTGGGAGAGTTCATCTCACAGGAGCATATGAACAGCCGGGCTCGTGTGGCTCTGTTGGGGAAAACGGTTGTCAGGGAGCTTTTTCCGGATAACGCGTACCCTCTGGAGCAGACGGTAAAGATCAACGGTATTCCCTTCCGGGTGATCGGCGTGCTGGAGGAAAAGGGCGGCTCCCAGTTCAGTGATGAGGATAATACCGTTCTGGTGCCCCTGACGACCGCCCAAACCCGCCTCTTTTCCTCACGCAGCCGCTCCGGCGATTATAGAGTTTCCGCGATCATCGTGCAGGCTATCTCTGCAGAGCGTATGGATGCGGCCGCTGAGCAGGTGGCAGCCATTCTGCGTGAGCGGCATGGCATCGCATTCAGTGATGAGGATGATTTCTCTATCATCAGCCAGGCAGACATCATCGCCGTTTTCGGTCAGATAACCGATGTGCTGACCATTTTCCTGGGCGCGATTGCCGGCATCAGCCTGCTCGTGGGAGGAATCGGCATTATGAACATCATGCTGGTCTCGGTAACAGAACGGACACGGGAGATCGGGCTGCGCAAGGCGGTGGGAGCGCGGCGGCGTGACATTCTGTGGCAGTTTCTGATCGAGGCGATGACTCTTTCACTGATTGGAGGAGTGGCCGGGATAGGGCTGGGAATACTTGGAGCAGGGATCATCTCTGAGCTGATAGAGGATTTCCGTGCCGTGGTCACACCCGGTGCAGTGGTGCTGGCGACGGGTTTCTCGGCTGCAGTAGGGCTGTTCTTTGGCATCTACCCGGCCCGCCGGGCCTCGCTTCTGAATCCGATTGACGCGTTGCGGTATGAATGATCATCATGAAGTTGAAACTACCGTTGCCACTGCTGATGTCCTGGCGGAAGTAGAGAGGCGTATGGCTGCCAGGCGTGTCGTCGGTACCACCGGCGGACAGCGCATACAACAATTGGTTAATCTTCTTGCCATCTTCCTGGCCCGCCACTGGCTGATGCTCTGCAACGGCTTCTTCCTGCTCTATGTGGGCCTGCCCATCCTGGCGCCGCTGCTTATGGAGCTGGGGGAAAGGAGAGCGGCGTTGATTATCTACGCTGCCTACAGCCCGCTATGTCACCAGTTGCCACACCGCTCCTTCTTCCTTTTTGGCCCCAAGCTGACCTACACATTGGCTGAGCTGGCCACGTGGCTTGGGCCGGATGCAGGGATTAAACCTTCAACGCGGGCATTCGTGGGGAACGAGGTGGTGGGGTATAAGATGGCACTGTGCCAGCGCGATGTGGCCATCTATGGTGCGCTCTTGTTCTTCGGGTTAATTTACGGGTTGCTGCGCCGACGGTGGCGCATCCGCGCTCTCAAGCTGTGGGCTTATATTGTATTTGGCATTGTCCCGTTACTGCTCGACGGCGGTTATCAGATGCTCTCCTACCTGGTTCCCTACTTCTGGGTGAACGGTCCAATCAGACCACACGAGAGCACACCGGAAATGCGCGTGCTCACCGGCGCGCTTTTCGGGCTGGCGACTGCCTGGCTTTCCTATCCTCTGCTGCAGGAAACGCTGGAGAACGTAAAACGGGGGTAACTACTCAGCCTGCCCATGCGTGCCGTGCGGACCACCGGGCACAGGCTGAATAGATACAAACGGGGTAACTATTCAGGCGGTGACTGTAGGGGGCAAGGTGCGCCTCGCCCGTACACCCTTTTGGGCCTGTGGCCATTGGTCGGCCTTCGCCGGGTACGGGCGATTAATCAATCGCCCCTGCCTTGCTGCACCACCAGAGGCAGTGTCGGCGCAGGCCGGCACCTGGCGCAAAGCGCCTGAAGAGGGCGATCTCAATCGGCTGAATAGTTACCAGAGGCAGTGTCGGCGCAGGCCGACACCCGGCGCAAAGCGCCTGAAGAGGGCGATCTCAATCGGCTGAATAGTTACCAGAGGCAGTGTCGGCGCAGGCCG
>Ga0209162_1001348_pt1 | contig 24336 bp, 23 predicted proteins | sample YNPNPMetaG_FD_187121 | JGI IMG/M metagenome (GOLD analysis project Ga0209162, IMG submission 187121) | Anoxygenic and chlorotrophic microbial mat microbial communities from Yellowstone National Park, USA - YNP NP MetaG (SPAdes) (version 2) ...
CCCCAGAGGTCTGTCACCCGTCCGGCAGTATAAGCCGAGATGAAATCTGAGCCGGTGCGTTCTTCGTGGCTGGAGAGCATCCTGCTCCACAAAAGAACGTACACAATGACAAGAGACATCAGCCCGGCAACAATCAAGGCACGACGAAGGTTAACGCGTTTCATAATGCCACGTCAGGAAGGGGAAAATGGCCATTAAGAGATAGGGGACGGTGAAACGGGCGGGATCCCACAGATCAGAAAACAACAACAGCACAGAAACCATCATCGGTAAGGCCGCAGCCTGCAGGTCCGACCACCGGCCTTTTGTGCGCCGTACACCGGTCACCCCTGTTGAGAGAACCGGCACAAGCAGGAGAGCCAGGTCGTGATAGTGCAGATGGGGAACTGCAAAGAGGGTCAAAGAAACGGCAAGAGCCAGGTGCCAGGATTTGAGTCGTCTGGAGACCTTCCAGACTGCGCTCAGCAGAACGAGGGTCGCGGCATAGCCGCCCCACCCAATGAGACGGGCAAGCGGCGGGTTCAGGGTGGGAACAAGGCGGCGCAACAAGCCAAGCAAATTGAACATCGCCGTCTCTCCCATCCCATATCCTTCCCCTTGGGCCGATAGAGTCAAAATATGCCAGTAGTCTATGGCTCCCTGCCAACCCACTTGCAAAAAACTGTACAGGCCGAGGAAGACAGCCCCCAAAACAAACCAACCCAAAACCTTGCGCCGTCGAAAGAGAAAAGGCAGCGCCAGGCCAAGAGCAATCTGCGGTCGAATCAACGTCAAGGAGAGACCAAGGCCAGAAAGGCGGTCATCCTCGCTCAGGAAACCGCTCAAACCCAGCAAACCGCCCAGAAGAAGCACAGCCGTATCCTGCCCTTTGAGGACGCTGATAAAAAACGGCTCAAAGAGTAAGATCGAGAGACTCACCAGAACCAGCGCTGGCAAATTCCATGCCATCGCTCTCAAAGTCCGAACCAGCACCGGCAAAGAAGTCGCCGCCAGACCATAAAGGAGCGCAGCGTACCCGAAGTAGGCTACGCGATAGGGCAGGTATGCCAGCAATGCCAGGATGGGATACAAAAAGGGAGGATGATTGGGGGGAAGCACCTGCTGCATGCCGGGGGACAAGCCAGCCGTCTGCGCCTGGGCAAGCGCAGCGAGGGACAGGTCATAGACTTTATCCAGGCCAGATTGCAGCGCCACCCGACCAACGGCATAGTACGTCAGAAAATCTGCGCCCTCCAGTTTGCCCGGTGTGGAGACATAAGCGCTCATCAATGCCACGTACCATGTTACCTGAAGCGCAAGCAGAGGAAGGAAGAAGAGCCATTTATTCAAGCGCAAATGTTTCATACAGATTCCATCTTCAACGAGATTTCACGAGAGTCAAATTTTAATCAAGTTCTAACCAAAAGGTCTTGCATTTTTTTTGCGGTTCATGTATTATATCTGGGCGAGCGGTTGGGTGCCCCCCTCACCCAGCCGTTCGCATTTTTATTCTCAAAGAAAAAAGCCGTCATGCCTTTGGTATACTTGCGTTTGGGCTGCTGGTCTATGCAAAAAGCCGTAAATTTTCTGATCAAAAGTTGAGTCTCCTGCAAAAAGGTGAAAATCGAACCACAAAGACACGGAGACACGAGTAAGTAAATGAAAGGAAACTTTGTGACTCCGTGTCTTCGTGGTGAAACTTCAGGGTTTTTGCAGTGGAGTCAAAGTTAATATGCCTCTCTCGCCCCGCTGGGATCTCTCCAATGTGTACCCTTCTCTCGAGTCCAAAGAATACACGGATGCATTCGTCTCAATGAAAGAGCAAATTGATGCGTTGGAATCTTTCTTCCAGCAGGAAGTTGCTTCAACGTCATCCAACAGGCCAGTGGCCGAACTCGCCGACTTGGTCGGTGAAGCCATAGACCGTTTTAACACCCTGGCCGCTCTCTCAGGAACTCTGCGCGCCTACATCATGTCTTTTGTAACTACCGATTCGCATAACACCCTGGCGGCCAAGAAAATGTCTGAATTTCAGATGACCGCCGTCCGCCTGCAGATGCTCAATCACCGTTTCCAGGCCTGGATCGGAAAACTCTCCCCCGTCCTCGACCAGATTATCGCCTCCAACCCGGTGGCTGGTGCCCACGCTTTTGCCCTGCGGGAGACCGCCGAGCAATCTAAATACCTGATGAGTGATGCCGAAGAAGAACTGGCTGCCGAACTCGGTCTGAGCGGCACCAATGCCTGGAGCAAACTGCAAGGCACCGTCACCTCCCAGTTAACCGTGGAGTTCGAACTGGACGGCAAAGTCCAAAAACTTCCGATGCCCGCCCTCATCAACCTGCGCTCTCATCCCGACGAATCGGTACGCAAGCGCGCCTACGAAAAAGAACTGGAAGCCTGGAAAACCGTCCAGGAAACGCTGACCGCCTGCATGAACGGCGTCAAAGGCTGGGCCAATACCCTCAACAAAAGGCGGGGCCGGACCGATGCACTGCACCAGGCCATTGACATGGCCCGCATCGACAGGCCGACCCTCGAAGCCATGCTCGGCGCAATGGAAGCCTCCTTCCCCACCTTCCGCAAGTATTTCGCCGCCAAGGCCAGGCGCCTGGGCAAGGATAAACTGGCCTGGTGGGACTTGTTCGCCCCCCTCGGCAAGTCCAACAAGACCTTCACCTTCGACGAAGCGCGTGACTTCATCGTCAGTAACTTTGGCAAATTCTCTCCCGAACTGGCCGATTTTGCCCGCCATGCCTTTGAGAATCGCTGGATTGACGCTGAACAGCGCGAGGGAAAGCGCGGCGGCGCCTTTTGCATGGGCGTGCCCCTGGTCAAAGAAAGCCGCATCCTGTGCAACTTTGACGGCTCCCTGGACCAGGTCAGCACCATCGCCCATGAACTCGGTCACGCCTTCCACAATCATTGCGCCTACCAGGCAGGGAAAACCGAAATCCAGCAAGAAACGCCGATGACCCTGGCCGAAACGGCTTCGATTATGTGTGAAACCATCGTCATGCAAGCCATCCTGGCCGACACGACCGACCCTGACGCCGAACTCGCCATCCTTGAGACTCAACTCATCGGCGACTCTCAGGTGATTGTGGACATCTACTCACGCTACCTGTTCGAAAAAGAAGTTTTCGAGCGCCGCGAAAAGGCCGAACTTTCGCCCGACGAATTGTGCGAAATCATGGAACGTGCCCAAAAAGCCACATACGGTGACCTGGCAGCCTACCATCCCTACATGTGGACCTGGAAGCCGCACTACTACTACGGTGGCCTGCCCTTCTATAACTTCCCCTACGCCTTTGGCCTGTTATTTGGCATCGGCTTGTATGCCATCTACCAGCAACGTGGCCCCGACTTCATCCCCGATTACAAAGCCTTACTGGCCTCCACCGGCGAAGCCACTGCTGCCGACCTGGCTGCCCGCTTCGACATTGACATCCGCTCCCCCAAGTTCTGGGAAGACAGCCTCCAGGTCATTGCCCGGCGTATTGACCGCTACTGCGAATTGTAAAAACGCCTTGCGGAAAGAAACTGGCCGACTCTTTTTGCTGAGAGTCGGCCAGTTTGTTTCTACCGTCGTAAATCGTCCCGGCAATCTAATCCAGACGACCGGTCACGAGCGCCATCTTCAATTCGCCAATGGCTTTGGTAATCTGAATTTCACGCGGGCAGGCCAGGGTGCAGTTGAAGGCCGTATGACAACGACTGACCCCCATTACCTCATTGACGATCTTCAATCGCTCGCCCGCCGCCTGGTCGCGGTCATCAAAAATAAAGCGATGGGCATTGACAAACGCCGCCGGACCAAGATACTCGTCACTCGCCCAAAACGACGGGCAGGAGGTTGTGCAGCAGGCGCACAAAATACACTTGGTGGTATCGTCGAAGCGTAAGCGTGCTTCGGGGCTTTGCAAGCGCTCTTTTTCCGGTTCCGGATCGTTGTTGATGAACCAGGGCATGACCTTCTTGTAGTTGTCAAAGAAAGGCTTCATGTCCACGATCAAATCCTTGACCACCGGCAAGCCAAGAATCGGCTCCACGGTGATCCTCGTGCCGACATCCCGCACCAGCGTTTTGCAGGCCAGCCGGTTCATGCCGTTGATTCGCATCGCGTCGGAACCGCAAATGCCGTGAGCACAGGAACGGCGGAAGGAAAGCGTGCCATCCTGATACCCTTTGACCTTCTCGAGCAAATCGAGCACGCGGTCGGTTTCGACAGCCTCCAGTTTATATGTCTTGTAGGAGGGTTTTTTATCTTTTTCGGGATTGTAGCGGAAAATTTTGAGGGTGACTTCCATGGCCGCCTCCTAGTAAGTCCGTGCTTTCGGTTCGTATTTCGTGATGACAACCGGCTTGTAGCGCAATTCGATGCGTCCTTTGTCATCGGTAAAAGCAAGGGTATGTTTCAGCCAGTTCTGGTCATCCCGCTGGGGATAATCTTCGCGGGAATGTCCACCGCGGCTTTCGGTGCGCGCCAGCGCCGAAACGGTCGTGATCTCGGCCAGTTCGAGCAGATTGCCCAATTCCCAGATATTCATCAATTCCATGTTGAAGATGGAACCGGTATCGGTCGGGCGGACATGGCGGAAGCGCTCTTTGAGTTCGCGCACCACGTTCAGGGCATTCTGCATCCCCTGCGCGTTGCGGTAGATGCCCATGTCATCGAACATGACCTTTTTCATGGTTGTCGCAATATCGAACGCATTTTCGCTGCCATCGGCATTGCGGATGCGATCGAACTGCTGACGGGCGAACTCTGTGGGGTCAGCGGGGAGCGAGACATAGTCGGCTCCGCGAGCATACTCGGCAGCCCGCATGCCAGCGTACTTGCCAAAGACAACCAGGTCGAGCAGGGAATTCGTCCCCAGGCGGTTCGCGCCATGAACCGAGACACAAGCGCATTCTCCAGCCGCGTACAGACCGGGCACCACGGTGTTGTTTTCGTCGCGAACGACTTCGCCGTATTTGTTGGTCGGGATACCGCCCATAGCGTAGTGCGCTGTCGGCTGAATGGGCATGGGCTGGGTGACCGGGTCCACGCCCAGGTAAACGCGGCAGAAGTCAATGATGTCAGGCAGTTTGGCCAAAATCTGTTCTGCGGTGACGGTGTAGGGGGAGCCATCCAGATTCTTGCGTCCGTCAATGGCAGCGTATTTGTTCACCGTCTCTGGCCGAACATCCAGGTAAACGTAATTCTGGCCATTGACGCCGCGTCCTTCACGGATTTCGGTGTAAATTGCCCGACTGACCACATCGCGCGAGGCCAGGTCTTTGACCTTGGGGGCATATTTTTCCATGAAACGTTCCCCCAGGCCGTTGATCAGCACACCGCCCTCGCCACGCACACCCTCGGTGATGAGAATGCCAAGTTTGTAAATGCCGGTGGGGTGGAACTGGAAGAACTCCATGTCTTCCAACGGAATGCCGCGACGGGAAACGATGGCCGGCCCATCGCCCGTGAACGAGTAAGCATTGGAGGTAATCTCCCAGATTCGCCCGTGGCCGCCGGTGGCAAAGATGACCGCTTTGGCATGGAAGACGTGCCACTCGCCCGTCGCCAGTTCAATCGCGACCACGCCCGCGGCCTTGCCATCCACCATCAGCAAGTCCACCACCTGGAATTCGTCGAAAAAGGTGACGTTGTTCTTGAGACATTGCTGATAGAGCGTTTGCAAAATCATGTGGCCGGTGCGGTCCGCGGCATGGCAGGCGCGGCGGACCGGTTTGCCGGTAATGTTATTGGTGTGGCCACCGAAGGGGCGCTGGGCAATCTTGCCATCGGGGGTACGGTCAAAGGGCAGGCCCATGTGCTCAAGTTCATATACAATCCGAGGAGCCTCATTGCACATAAACTCGATGGCATCCTGGTCGCCGAGGTAATCCGAGCCTTTGACGGTATCGAAGGTATGCCATTCCGGATGGTCTTCTTCGATATTTCCGAGCGCAGCGCCGATGCCGCCCTGGGCCGTGCCAGTGTGCGAACGAGTGGGGTAAAGTTTGCTGATAATCGCAGTTTTGGCGCTCCGGGAGGCGTAGAGACCCGCCATCAACCCTGCGCCACCTGCGCCAACAACAATAACTTCGAACTGATGTGTTTTCATCTTCAGGCTCCTATGCAGTCCAAAGCAGGTAGATACCGATGTAACTGAAACCAATCCAGAGCAAGAATACGAGTATGCGCAACGCCCGCCGTATCCAGGGGATGGTCATGTAATCTTCGATGACGCTGAGCAGGCCATGCAGTCCATGCCCGGCCGCGAACAGGACAAAGGCGCTGCCGGTCAATTTCCAGAACACAGTGACCCAGGGATCAATGGAGGGGATATTGGTGTTCAAGACATGATTGGCATTGGGCATGAAACTCCAGCGTATCACATCTACAAGCGTCATTTGGGTCCGAGCGCCCATGACCAAGGCGCCAATCAATGCCGTGAACGCGAAGACATACATGGCCAGGGCAGAGATGCGTGTAAAAAACCACATCGTGGTTTCAAAATCAAAACCACGCGCCGAAAAAGAGAGTGTTCGTTTCTTTTGGTTCATTGTCAGCCTCCCAAGCCTGTCTGGAGCATCACAAAAACCGACAGGAGGTAAACAGGCAGGAAAATCGCCCACTCCAGCCAGAGCGCCTCGCGCTGGTATTCAATCAATTTAGGCCAAAGGTCAAAGAGCGTGATACGCAAGCCATTAATGACATGAAACAAAGCGCCGAAGTAGAGAAAGGCCTGGAAAAGCCAGCTTTCATAGATGCTGTTGAGAAAAACCCCCGTTTTCCCGCCAAAAAAGGATGCCGCCATGTGCATCCCAACAAACAGCACCATGCTCAGCCCGCCAATGCGGTGCAGGATAAAAGCCAACATTGGCCCCTGCCCGCGGTAACGCAGCGCAGTGGCCAGACTGACATCGCGTTTCAAACTCATCGGTACCTCCTTGCAAAATATCCACAGGATGGCTAATTATCTCATTGTCAAATGGGACTTAATAGTGACAATACTCATAGATTATTCATTCCAGATTTCCTCATGGAAAGAGACAAACGTTTTTATAATCAGGACTGTATTTTATTATGAGAGCGCCCAATTGGTGAGGAGGCTTTTATGACAGGTTCGCATCACATCAGCCGGCGAGATTTTATCAAACTGGCGACTTTCACTGCAGGGGGCATCATCGGCACGGTGGTTGGAATTCCTGGCATCATCTACTTGATTGACCCTGCCCTCGAGGGCGGAAGCAAAGATGTCTGGATTCCCCTGGGGCCGGTCGAAAACTTCGAAATTGGCAAACCCGCCCTGGTTCGTTTCGTCCGCTCGAAGGTAAACGGCTGGGAAAAGACATCCAACAGTTACGGCGTCTATGTGCTCCGCAAGAGCGATACAGAAATTGTGGTCTATTCGAACGTCTGCACCCATCTGGGCTGTCGGGTCAACTGGCAAGACGAAAAGAAAGCCTTTGTGTGCCCCTGCCATGATGCAGCCTTTGATATTGAGGGCAATGTGCTGGGAGGACCGCCCCCTCGCCCGCTCGACCGGTATGATGGCGCCTTGCTCAAGGTAGAAGATGGTGTCGTCTCGATACTCTTCACAGAAGGATAATGCCATGCGTAAAAATTTTTGGAAATCTCTCTATGCGTGGTTCGAGGAACGTCTCGGCCTGAGTGACCTCTACAAGGCCACCCTGGACCGACCAGAGCCAAAAGGGAACTGGTGGAACACCCTCGGATCGGCCAGCCTGTTCCTGTTCCTCATGCAAGGACTGACCGGCATCTTTTTGACCGTCTATTACACCCCCTCCCCCGATCATGCCTACGACAGCATCCAGTACATCATGACTGGCGTGCAGTTCGGCTGGCTGGTACGGGGAATTCATCACTGGGGCGCCAGTTTGATGGTACTGGTGGTGTTTATCCACATGCTGCGAGTTTTCGTAACTGCCTCCTACAAGTATCCGCGTGAACTGACCTGGTTCATCGGCGTCGGGCTTTTGCTGCTCACCCTGGGCATGGGCTTTACCGGCTACCTTCTGCCCTGGAATCAAAAAGCCTACTGGGCGACTACCGTCGGCACGTCCATCGCCGGGTCGGTGCCATTCCTGGGCGAGTTCATCCTCAAGGCACTGCGCGGCGGCTCAGACCTGAGCGCCCTGACCCTCAGCCGCTTTTTCTCGGCTCACATCTGGATTTTGCCTGGCCTGCTGATGGCTTTAATCGGCGTTCACATTTATCTCGTCGTCAGGCATGGTGAATCCGCTTTCCCCGATCAGGAAGACTAAGGAGCGCCCCATGAACGAAGATTTCAAAAAAGCCGTCCACGAAAAGTATCAGCGCGCCTTGCAAAGAGGTGAGCGCTTTTGGCCCGATAGCATCTTCAAAGACCTGATTGTCTCGTTCGGCATTTTCATCTTACTCATTCTCCTGGCTACCTTTATTGGCGTGCCCGGAGAACCCAAAGCCGATCCAAGCGATTCGTCCTACATCCCGAAACCGGAATGGTATTTCCTGTTCCTCTTCAAGTTCCTGGCTCTCTACGGACAAATTCCGGTCATCGGCAAAATCGAGTGGATTGCCACCGTCCTCATCCCCGGCACGGTGCTGGTGCTGTGGTTCCTGCTGCCCCTGCTGGATAAAAACCCCTATCGTCACTACACCCGCCGCACCCTGGCGCTGACCCTGATGACCGTGTTTGTGATGAGCATGGTCACCCTCACCATGATCGCCAACATTCCTACTGCAGTGGATGAAAACGGGCGCCTGACAACCGCCACCTGGTTGCAGATGGTTGTTGGATTGATTTTGCCCGGCCTGGGCTACATCGTGTTGCTCATCCTGGCCGCGCTGACGCGCAAGGATGGGGCAGCCATGCGCCGTCTCCAGGTCTGGACAGCCGCCGGCACCTCAGCCCTGATGCTGATTCTTGCCATCGTCATCCTGGCCGTCTTCCCCGCCCCTGCTGCAGCAGAAGCAGAAGTTGCCGATACCATTGCCGAAAAGTTCTCTCTCGGAGCAGACCTTTACTCCACCTACTGCACCGAATGTCACGGCGCAGAGGGCGAAGTGAGCGTGATTACTGGCGTAGAAGGGTTGGAAGGGCGGGAAATCAACCCCATCAACAGCACCGACCTGATGTACACCAACACCGACGAGACCCTGGCCAACATCATCACCTACGGCCTGCCCAATTTCGGCATGCCGCCATTCGGCAAATCCGCTGGGGGCGAACTTGGCCCGAGCGAAGTCGAATACATCGTGACATTCATGCGCTACTCGTGGGATGACCGCGCCGAATTGCCTGCCGACGCCGTCGTCTCCTCCATCCCCGACCTGCAGCCCGGCGAAATTCCCTCCTACGAAGTCCACATCTCCGCCCTGGTCAAACGGTACTGCATCTCCTGCCATCGTCCGGGCAAAGACAACAACAACTACCTGATGACCTCCTACGAGGAAATCTTGGGCATGAGCGATAACGGTCCTGCCGTGGTTGCCGGAGATCCCAACAGCCTGCTCCTGCTCCTCGTCCAGGGACAGGAACAAACGGACAAAAACGGCGATCCCATCCGCGCCATGCCACCGAACAAGCCCTTAGACCAGAAATACGTGGACATGCTCACCCTGTGGGTTCTCAACGGCATGCCCAATACCGCCGCTGACGCCCAGGCACTCAGTCCCACCCCTGCCCCATAACTGACAAAAGATTACTCTCCTCTGCCCTGCAGAGGAGAGTAATTTTTATGCGTCCACCGCAAAAACCTTTTTTACCACCAAGGGCACAAAGGAGCACATTGTGCGCCCAAATTCAAGATTTGAGTCTCCTGCAAAAAGGTGAAAATCGAACCACAAAGACATGGAGACACGAGTAAGCAAATGAAAGGAAACTTTGTGACTCCGTGTCTTCGTGGTGAAACTTCAGGGTTTTTGCAGTGGAGTCAAGATTTTCTATTGTGCCTTTCAGCAATCCTTTGTGTACTTCGTGTCCTTTGTGGTTCAAGACCTTTTTGCCGGAGAATCACTCTTTTGTCATCCGATTCGGCGTGCGGTAACGTTTGCGAATCTCCGGCAAGAAATACTCGTTGAAGAAACGGTCAATATCATAGTCAGGTTGCCAGCCCCAATCGTTTCGAGCCGCCGAATCGTCAATATCCTCCGGCCACGAATCCACAATCCCCTGGCGGCGCGGGTTCGGCTCAAAGGTGATCTGGGCGGTCGGAAAAGTCTGCAAGGCGCGGCGTCGAAACTCACCTGCCGTCAGACTAAACGCGCCCACGTTATAGACAGCGCGCGTCAACTTTTCGCGCGGCGTTTCCATCAGCATCAGAATAGACTTAATCGCATCGGGCATCGCCATAAACGAAATTTTCGTATCTTCGCGCACAAAACACGCATACGGCTTCCCCTGGGCCGCCGCATGGAGCATCTCTGGCCCATAATCGCTCGTCCCGCCGCTCGGCACGGTAAACGCGCTGATAAGGCCCGGGAAGCGGATGGCGCGAAAGTCGCACATCATCGGCGGCTGAGGGTCCAGGTGACGCTGGCCATAAAAGCGGCTGTAATAAATCCCCAACTTCTCGCAATACAATTTATTGCAGCCATACATCGTATGGGGAGTGTTATACTCGTCTTCCTTTACCCGCCCCGCACGGCGCTTCTCCTCCAGATTATCCACCCCATACGCCGCAATCGAACTGGGGAAGAAAAATTTGACCGGTCGGCCCCGCCGCTCCGACTTATACGCCGCCAGCATCAACAACTGCATCGTCCCTTCGACATTGATGCGATGCGCTTCCTCCGTGGCAATTTCAGCCTTCGACGACAGCGACGCCGCCAGGTGGAAAATGAAATCAAAATCATAATCATAGAACTGCTTGACGCGGTACACCAGATCGCCTTGTACATGCTCCGCCGAATACGGCTTAATCGCCTCTGGCAGCGGCATCAGATCGGTCGTAACAATGCGATAACCGCCTCGTTGCGCCAACCCTTGCACGAGCGCCTGACCAATCTCCCCGCAGGCTCCGGTGACAAGCACAGACATTTCGCTCATAAAATTCTCCTTTATGCTAGAATGGAAAAGTGCAATTGTATTGTACAATACCCGGCATAGATTCGGGCTGGATTTTTGCCATTCGCTCGAACGATTAAACTCATGATTTCCTGCCGCAAACGCCCCTGGACCCTCCTCCTGCTCGCCGTTTCGCTGACTCTGGCTGCCTGCTCAGGGCTGTTCCCGCTTCCCACACCCACCCCCACCCTCCCCCCGCCCACCGCCACGGCAACCGTCCTGTGGTTTCCCCCCACCAACACCCCTACCCCGCCCCCTGTCATCCCTCTTCCCCCCACCCCCGAACCCATCCCCGGCCTCGGCGACCTCCTCTACGCAGACGACTTCAGCGACCCCTCGCTCTGGGATGTGGCCGATTCGGGCCGCGCCAGCGCCCAGGTCCAGGACGGACGGCTGATCCTCGGCCTCGATTCTGGTCCGCTGACCATCGTTTCCCTGCGCCACCAGCCCGTGCTGGGTGACTTCTACGCCGAAGTAACAGCCACCCTCCACCTGTGCCGCAGCCGTGACCAGTACGGAATGCTCTTTCGCGCTGCCTCTGCCAGCGTTGCCTATCGCTTTGTACTCACCTGCGAGGGCAACATCCGCCTCGAGCGCTTGCGCGGCAGCGGCCCCGAAATCCTGCAGAACTGGCTGATGAGCGGAATTGCCCCCCGCGGCAGTCCCTCCACAGTGCGCATCGGCATCTGGATGTCTGGCCCAGAAATGCGCCTCCTGCTCAACGACTCTCTCCAGTTCACCCTGCGCGACCCCATCTTGCGCAGTGGCACGCTGGGATTCTTTGCTCGCGCCGCCGGCGAATCGCCCATGCTGGTTTCCTTTTCCGGGCTGAAAGTCTTCTCGGTAACCTACACCTCCCCTACCCCCAGCCAGACCCCCACCCGCACCCTGCTTCCCACCCGCACGCCCTGACTCCGCTTTCTCATGCGATATAATCCCGCCATGCCTGCGAACAAACTCAACGACCTCGACCCCAAAACCTGGCTCAAGTTCCAGAAATCCTGGTTTGTCCACAATCCCCCGCCCCGCAAGAAGGGTGTCCTGGTGCATCCGGCCAAATTTCCGGAGACAATGGCCCAAGAGTTCATCGAGTTCTTCACCAAACGAGGCCAAACCGTCTTCGACCCCATGGCTGGCACCGGTTCCACCCTCATTGCAGCCCTGCGCGCCGGTCGTCACTCCTACGGCATCGAGTTAAACCCCAAATATGCCGACCTCGCCTGCCAACTGATTGCCGAAGAGCGCGCTGCTCTGGGAAAAGCCGCCGAAGGCCTCACCTCCCACATCATCACCGGCGACGCAGCCCATGCCCTCGACCTGGGCCTCCCCACCGTCGACTACGTGTTGACCTCGCCCCCCTACTGGGATATGCTCCACGCCAAAGGCGCCGAGACACAGAAAAAACGCCGCGCCTCCGCCGACCTGGACGTGTTCTACTCAGACGACCCCAATGACCTCGGCAACATCCACGATTACGAGGCCTTCCTGGCCCGCCTGGTTGCCATCTACGCCGGATTGAAGCCATTGCTGCGCCAGAACGCTTATCTCACCATCATCGTCAAGAACGTCAAAAAAGGCGGCAAAATCTACCCCCTCGCCTGGGACCTGGGACGTGAACTGGGCAAGGTCTATTCCCTCAAAGACGAGAAAATCTGGTGCCAGGATAACCAGCCGCTTGCCCCGTATGGACTGGGGTCCGCCTGGGTCAGCAACACGTTTCACCACTACTGCTTGCAGTTCCGCAACGAGAGCGCCGACCGATGAAAAACCGCCTGCGCTTTGCCCTCAAAGCCCTGCGCCAACTTGGACTCGAACAAACTGGCCTCTACGCCCTCTATCAACTCGGTCTCAGAAGTGGATATTACCGGTGGGTAGAACGGAGAGGAAAGAGAGGAGAGAGTGGAGAGCAGAGAGTAGGGCGGGAACAAAGGAGAGAGAGTAGAGAACAGAGAGGAGAGAGGAGGAAAGAGCAGAGAACAGAGAGGAGAAGAGAGGGGACTTTGTTCAAGTTCCCCCGGCGCGAGGAGGTGCTGGCAGTGTTGGGCAGCGCCGGCCAAGACGCCTTACTGGCCGAAGCAGACGAAATCGTCCGTGGCAAAGTCCGTCTCTTCGGTGCCGAGCCGGTGGACCTGGTTCTCACTCCCCCCGGCCCCCTGGCACACTGGACAGCGTACGAAACCGGCAAAGCCCCCCTTCCGCATCCAATCTCGCCCTCCCAATCCTTCCCCGCCGACATCAAATTTATTTGGGAACCTGCCCGCTTCGGCTGGGCCTTTCCGCTCGGCAGAGCCTTCTACCTGACCGGCGACGAAATCTACGCCAAAACGTTCTGGCAGAACTTCGAGACATTCTCCGCCGCCAACCCGCCCTTCCTCGGCCCCAACTGGGCCAGCGCGCAGGAAGTGGCCTTGCGGTTGATAGCTTTCGTCTGGGCAGGAGAAATCTTCGCCCCCGCGGCAGCCTCCACACCCGAACGGCTTGCGAGCCTGGCCGCCTCCATCGCTACCCACGCGGCCCGCATCCCGCCGACCCTGGCCTACGCCCGCGCCCAGAACAACAATCACCTCCTCAGCGAGGCTGCCGGCCTGCTAACCGCCGGTCTGGCCCTGCGCGACCATCCCGACGCCTCGCGCTGGCGTGCCCTGGGCTGGAAATGGCTCAACCACGGCCTCCAGGCCCAAATCGACTCGTCCGGCGAATATGCCCAACACTCCACCAACTACCACCGTCTTATGCTCCAACTCGTCCTGTGGACAAACGCCCTGGTCGAAGCCTTTGACCTGCGCTGGCCGCGCCCAACGCTGGAGGCCATTCAAAGAGCAGTCCACTGGCTGCTCTCGCTGGTTGATTTCGAATCGGGACACGTCCCCAACCTGGGTGCGAACGACGGAGCCTACATCTTCCCCCTCAGCATTTGCCCGTTTTCGGACTTTCGGCCCGTGGCGCACGCCGCGGCCCGCGTCTTCCTCGACTATCACCTGCCGCCCGGCCCTTGGGACGAGATGGCCCTCTGGTTGGGCGCCCCGGCCAGGGGTCCGCACACGCTCGACCTGCCGCGTTACGTCGGCGACCAGTTATACGGCCCGCGTTCCTGGGGCTATTTCCGCACGGCACAGTTCTCCTCCCGCCCCTCTCACGCCGACCAGTTGCACCTTGACTTGTGGTGGCGCGGCCTGAACGTGGCCCAGGACGCCGGAACCTATCTCTACAACGCCGCCCCCCCCTGGGACAACGCCCTCACCACTGCCTTCGTCCACAACACGGTAACAGTCAACGGCCGCGACCAGATGACCCGCGCCGGACGTTTCCTGTACCTGGACTGGGTCAACGCCTATCGCAAAGCCCTGCCGGTGCAGGAACCGGGCGAGTTGCAGCGCGTGCGCGGCCGCTATTGGGGCAAGGACTACCGCCATACACGCACCATCAGCGTCTTCGAGGGCGATCGCTGGCGCATTGTGGATGAAATCTTGCCGCTCTCCTGGCACCCCCAGACCCTGACGGCGCGCCTGCACTGGCTTTTGCCGGATTGGGAATGGAGGGTAGAGAGAAGAGAGAAGAGAGAAGAGATTCGTCTGGCGTCGCCCCATGGAATTATCACAATGACCATCCACCATTCCCAGGCAGCGACCTCCTCCTTCTCCCTGTTCCGTGCCGGCCAGCCACTGTTGGGCACTCTGCCCCCCGACCCAACCCGCGGCTGGACATCTCCCACCTACAGCGTTAAAATCCCTGCACTCTCCCTGGCGCTCGTAGTCGAATCCGACCAGGCCATCACCTTCGTCACTGAATTCACCTTTCCCTAAACCCTTCTTCCTTCTTCCTTCTCCCTTCTTCCTCCTCCCTTCTCCCTTCCTCCCATGTCCTATCGAGCCGCTGTTATCCTCCTGAAAGACAACCAGATTGCTCTCATCGAACGTCACCGGGCGGGAACGCACTACTTCACCTTTCCGGGTGGTCACGTGGACGAGGGGGAAACCCCCGAACAGGCCGCCATTCGGGAGACCATGGAAGAACTCGGTTTGCAAGTGAACCTCAAACAACTTGTCGCTCGCCTGGAGTGGCACGGCAAACCGCAGTACTATTTCCTGGCTGAGATCACCGGCGGCACCTTTGGCACCGGCACTGGCGAGGAACTGACCACCCCTCACGCCGAAAAAGGGACCTACCACCCGGTCTGGGTGCCGCTCTCTGAACTGCTCAACCTGCCCATCAAGCCCCGCCAGATGGCCGAACTGGTCATTCGCTTCGTGCGCGAAGGCTGGCCCAAAACTCCCATCATCAGCAGCGAGTTGTCTGACTGATGCACATTTTGCTCATTCATCAGGCTTTTGCCGCCCTCGACGAACCCGGCGGAACACGCCACCACGAACTGGCGCGCTACCTTGCCGCTCATGGCCATCGCGTCACCGTCATTGCCAGCCCGGTCAGTTACCTCACCGGCGGTAAGAATCAGCCTACCCCGTCCCGCCCCGCCTCTGCCACCAGCGAGAACATCGTCATTCGCCGCGTCTGGACGTATTCGGCCATCCACAAATCCTTTGTCCACCGCGTCTTCGCCTTTTTTTCCTTCATGGCTTCCTCCTTCTGGAGCGGCCTGAGCGTCCGCCAGGTGGATGTCGTCTGGGGAACTTCGCCGCCCATCTTTCAGGGCGTCACCGCCTGGGCACTGGCACGGCTCAAGGGAGCAAAATTTCTCTTCGAAGTGCGCGATTTGTGGCCGAAATTTGCCATTGCCGTCGGCGTGTTGAAAAATCCCATCCTGATTCGACTTTCCCTCTGGCTGGAACGCTTCCTCTACCGCCACGCCGACCGGCTCATCGTCAACAGCCCCGGCTACCTCGACCATGTGACGGCGCGCGGCGCCCGGCGCGTGGACCTCATCCCAAACGGCGCCGATCCGGCCATGTTCGACCCGTTTGCCGCTGGCGAATCGTTCCGCACCCGCTACGGCCTGAGCGATAAATTCATCGTCCTCTACGCCGGCGCACATGGCCTGTCCAACGATTTGGGCATCGCTCTGGAGGCCGCCAGATTGCTGGCAGAAAGCCACCCAATGATACAGTTTGTCTTCGTGGGCGACGGGAAAGAAAAGGCCAACTTGCAGGTGCAGGCTGCTGATCTGCCGAATGTCCTGTTCCTCCCCCCCATCCCCAAGCAGGAGATGGCCGAAGCCCTGGCCGGAGCAGATGTCTGTCTGGCCATCCTCAAGCCCATCGAAGAATACAAGACCACCTACCCGAACAAAGTCTTCGACTACATGGCCGCCGGCAGGCCGATTGTGCTTGCCATTGATGGCGTCATCCGCCAGGTGGTCGAAGATGCCGGTTGTGGGGTATTTGCCCGCCCCGGCGACCCGGCCGCGCTGGTCCGGGCGGTCGAGGCGTTATACACCGACCGCGAAAAAGCCCGCCACATGGGGTTGCAAGGGCGGGCCTACCTGGAAAAACATTTCAGTCGCAGTAAGATTTCAGCCGATTTGCTGCAGATTTTGGAAGACCTGACAGGAAATCCCGGCGCCAGACCATCGGGCTAGGGTCGGGTGACAACATACGTATCTATCAACGCGCCGGTGCGGGTGTAGAAGGTGAACTGCATCTCTGTGTCGGTCGCCTGGACCAGCATTGCGCCATAGTCGCTGTTGTAGCGAAACTGCAATTCGGGAATCGGTTCGCCGAACTCGTAGATAGCTCCGCCGCCCAGGCCGTTGACGAAATGGGGAATGCCATCTACTAGCAATCTCTCGTAACTGTGGTTATGACCGGTCAAGACCGCATCGGCCCCCCAGGCCGCAAACGGCCAGCGCATCCAGGGAGAAGAGCCATGATGGCCGGAGGAATAGGGGGGCGTATGAAAATAGACAACCTGCCAGGGACTGGTCGAGGTTGTCATCTTTTCTTCGAGCCAGGCAGCCTGAACTGAGGCCACCGTCACGCCATCGGGTTCGTCTTCGAGGCTGTCGAGGGCAAAGAAGTGCACCGGCCCCCAGATGAAGTCGTAATAGCGCTCGTTGCCAGGAAGGGTGAAGTAATCCAGATACGGTTGGGCATGGGGCGTGTACCAGTCATGGTTGCCGAGAACAGGAAAGAAGCGATTTTCGTCTGCTCCGGAACCATATTTGCCGGTGTAGGGGAAGATGTAATCGTGATAGAACTGGCCGATGTGGTCATCAATGGTGTCAGCGGCCCCAAAGGGGTAGTTGTTGTCGCCGACGGTGAGGATGATGTCCGGCTGCCAGGAATGGACAAGAGCAGCCACGTCGGCCTCGGCTGCATCGCCTGAGCCGTAGTCGCCGATGACGGCAAAGCGGACCTGGAGCGGCTCGGGGCTGGGAGAGGGGGTGCCGGTCGGCACAGGGGAAGCGGTGGCAGGTAACGGGGTAGATGAAGCAGTGGGCGTGGGAACAGGCGCAGGCGGGGAAAGCGTCGGGCGGGAGGCGCAACCAGCCAGGAATCCGCTCAAGAAGAGGAAAAGAAGTAAGAGCCAGGCAGAATGTCTCACTTTTCCTCTAAAGTTTGCACAAGGAAATCAAGGAGAATTTGAATGGGTAAGGGATCAAGGTTGGGGCGCAGGAGGTAGTTGCCATGCCCGCCGCCGGTAATCTTGATGGCGCGAAAGGCCGGATTGCCGGCATTCGCAGCCTTGTCGCAAATGCCAATTTCGGCTTCATCTGCCAGGCACCAGGCCGCCGCAGGCGGCTGACTTTGGCCGAGTTGCCTGACGACCGCGGGATAGGAGAGGCCCAAATGGCCGCCGGGCGAGAGGGAAAGCGCCCCCTGGCAGGCACCGGCTTGCTGCTCATTGAGCCAGGCGCAGCCATCGGCAGCACCATCCGCGCCGATGCTGGAACCGATGGCAACAATGCGGGTTGGGTCCACGCCGGGCAGGGTGAGGGCGGTCTGCATGGCGGCCTGCGCATCCAGCAGCCAGAGGTCAGGCGTCCAATCGGGACAACCAGCATCGAAGGGGCGGCAATTGCGGAAGGAGAAGAGGAACACTCCATAGGATTGAGAAGCACTCAGCGGAGGAAACCAGGACGAATCGAGCCAGGGGATGCCGGAACGACTTTGAAATGGGTTTGCCTGACCCCGATTTTGCAACCAGACGGCAATTTCATACCAGTCGCTCAAATTGCCGCGCGCCCAGTGCATGAGGACGACCAGGGGGGCAGGGTTGACAGCCGCGGGGTAGTAGTAGCCGCTGAGAGCCTGACCGTCGGAGGCCTGGAAGGTGATTTTCTGGGGTTCAGGGGGCAGTGCGTCCAAATCCGCATGCTGCAAATCGGTCGTGGGCTGAGAAGCATCCTGCGCTGGAGGCTGGGTGGCTGTGTCTGTGGCAGGTAATTCCACTCTTAGGGCGCAAGCTGTTGGGACAAAGATGAGTGCCATGAGTAGAGGAATGAGTTTTTTCATTGAGGACTCCTTTCAGGGAGATTCTAAAGGATGTCTGCAAGGCTCAATTGAAAATCTTGAATTACAGCGCACAATTGTTTGAAAAAACTTTGTGTCCTTTGTGGTAACAAAGTTTTTTGCAGGGGATTCACTGTTGGGATTCATGGAGAGCGTAAAGGGTATGAGGTAGCACTCAACAGGGCTTCCAATTTTAGGATTCCCTCCTGGAGCGTGTCCCCCAAATAGTAGCCTGGGACCTTCTGGCGCAGCGAGGGATTGACAACGAATGCTCGCCCGCCAAAGGCGATCTTGGGTTGATCAGCCACGATCTTGATCCACTTTGGCCAGTCAGCCATGGCCAGTGCTGACTCTTCTATCGTGGCCACCAGTACGACCCAAGAGGGTTGGATTTGCGAGATGAAGTCAGCCAGATCTTGCAACGGCACATTTTGACCCAGGTAAGCGACAGGCCATCCCCGTCGGCGAAGCAAGACCCCAAAGACAAGGAGACTTCCCTCATGCCATTCATGAGGTGGACAGGCCAGAATGACCGGTCGGGAGGGACGAGTGGGTGGACCGGTAATCATCCACATCAACAAGCGATGACGCAAGTAATTAGAAGCAAAATGTTCCGTCGCTATGGAGATGTGCCCTTGTTCCCAGGCCTCTCCAATTTGTACTAACACCGGCACAATGACGTCCAGGATTATTTCTTCTGGTGAAAGGAAAGCCAGCATTTCCCCCATTAGCTGGTCGGAGAGATTTAAATCGTGTTTTTTTAGCGCTTCAAGTAAACGTTCCTGGAGTAGAAGCGGAGAGGATGTTGTTGTTTGCGTTTCTTTGGGAAAACCAGAAACAGGGAACAGCTGTCCTTGTTTTTCCAGCAGGCGCAGTGCTTCAATGGCTCGACCGGCGCTCATTCCGGCCTCTATTTGTATTTTCACCCAACGTAAGCGCACAATATCCTGTTCCGAGTAGAGGCGATGTCCACCAGCGGTACGGTGGGCCACTGGAAATCGGTAGCGCCGCTCCCAGGCGTGTAAGGTGGAAGCGGGGATTCCGGTGAGACGGGTAACAATTCCGATATTGTAGAGGGGGGTCTCTGACATTCTTTTCCGATGGATTACGAAGAAACGCCCTCAAGATTCGAAGAATTTTTTGGCTTTTGCATTCAAAGTGTACTAGATCGCACAGGTTTTGTCAAGATTATTGTATCAAATTCCTGTGCAAAATCTTGACAAAAACTCTACAATCTCTTACAATGATGCAAAACTAAAAGGAGCAATAAGAGCATGAAAATTGTGGTGATTGGTGCAGGAATTGGTGGTATCGCAATCGCTGGACGTCTTGCGAGAGCCGGCCATCAGGTGATGGTTTTTGAAAAGAACGCGACTCCCGGTGGGCGCGTCCAAGTCATTCAGAAAGATGGGTTTCGATTCGATACCGGCCCGACGCTATTTTTAATGCCCGAAGTGTACAGGGAAACATATGAAGCGCTGGGCGAAAAAATGGAAAACCATCTAGAACTTGTTTCCATTGACCCCACTTACCGCATTCATTTCCATGATGGCACGCATTTGGATTTGAGCCACAACTTGCTTTCCATGCGTGCGCAACTGGAGGCCATGGAAGCGGGGGCATTTGCAAAATTTTTGGAGTTCATGGCGGAAGGTTACAGACACTATACGCTTTCTCTGCAAAAGTTCGTTGGTCGGAACTTTTACTCGTATCTCGATTATTTCTCCCCACGGAATTTGCCCTTATTGTTTCAGCTCAAGGCTCTGACAAAGCACGCCCAAAATATCACTCGCTATTTCAGAGATCCCCGCTTGCAGGCGGCCTTTTCTTTCCAAAACATGTATCTGGGTCTTAGTCCTTACGATGCTCCTGCAACGTATTCTCTTTTGCAATATACTGAACTAGGAGAGGGAGTTTGGTTTCCAAAAGGGGGAATGTATCGGGCCATCGAGACGCTTGTCAAGATCGTCGAAGGGTTGGGGGTGCGCTTTGAGTATAACGCGCCTGTGCAGGAGATTCGGGTCAATGGCCGTCATGCAGAAGGAGTTATCCTAGAAGATGGCACGTTTGTAAAAGCAGATGTTGTGATAGCCAATGCAGATTTGCCATATGTATACTCCAGTCTGCTTCCAGATGATGGTAGTGCGGCTCAGCTAGCCCGTAAGAAATACACATCTTCTACGCTGATGTTCTACTGGGGAATCAAGGGAGAAAAGTCTTCCCGACTTTTGCATCACAATGTCTTTCTCGCCGATCATGAGTACAAAGCCTCCTTTGATCAAATTTTCAAAGAATTGACCTTGCCTCAAACCCCCTCTTTCTATGTCAATGCGCCGGCACGTACAGATTCTTCCTTTGCTCCAGCAAATGGTGATACGCTGATGATACTGGTGCCTGTCGGCCACCTGAACAACAAACAACCCCAAAATTGGGAAGCGCTGCGCACACGTGCTCGTCGTTTTGTGATTGCTAAACTGCAAGAAATTGGGGTGAAAAACTTAGAGCAACGCCTCATTGTCGAAGAGACAATTGAGCCACCGGATTATTTGCGCCACCTGAATCTCGCCAAAGGTGCTGCTTTTGGCCTAAGTCATAATTTCCTGCAGGTAGGTTACTTGCGCCCTCATAATCGCCACCCCCGTTATCAGAATCTGTATTTTGTGGGTGCCAGCACCCACCCCGGGACGGGTCTGCCAATTGTATTGCTTTCTGCAAAGTTGACTGCCGAAAGAATCTCCAAAGGATCATAATATCCTTGCCCATTACCAAAGGATGGGCATCTGTGAAGGTGTCTTATGGACAGCCATTCAAACTTCTCCTGGGAAACGCGTCTATTGAAGATGGCCTATGAGGGTCTTGATTCGCGTCACCACAGCACTGTTTCGTTTGATGATTCGCTCCTGGAGGCAGCCTATCAGTTATGTAAACGGATTACTCGCGAACACAGTCGCACTTTTTTTCTTGCTTCGTCCCTCTTACCAAAACCAAAACGTCGGGCAGCCTGGGCGCTTTATGCCTTTTGTCGGGTGACGGATGATATAGTGGACAACTCCCAAGACAATGAACGTCTGAAAAAACTCTATGCATGGCGCGAATCTATCCTTGCCCCTTATGCTCCGACTTCCAGTCTGGTTGCAGTAGCATGGATGGATACTTGCGCTCGCTTCAGCATTCCCATCAAATATGCCGATCAACTGATTGCAGGAGTTGCTGCAGATCTCGCAAAATTGCGTTATCACACTTTTGACGAACTTGCAGAATATGCTTACGGTGTCGCTTCTACGGTTGGATTGATGGTGATGCATATTATTGGTTTTTGTACACCTAGAGCCATTCATTATGCTGTCAAACTAGGCATTGCGCTGCAACTCACCAATATTTTGCGAGATGTTGCGGAAGATTGGAAAATGGGACGTCTATATCTACCTCAGGAAGAACTGGAAAACTTTGGGCTTAATGAAGCAGATCTGAGCGCCGGAAAAGTAACCCCTGCCTGGCGGGATTTTATGCGCTTTCAAATTCAACGGGTACGCCATCTGTATGCACAGGCCTGGCCTGGGATCGCTTTGCTGGAACAGGATGGTCGCTTTGCGATTGCCGCAGCAGTGGATTTATACCAGGCTATCCTTGACGATATAGAAGCCCATGACTATGACGTTTTTTCTTGCCGTGCCCACCTGTCTTCTTGGGCTAAGTTCCGTCGCCTGCCAGGTATATGGATTAAAACAAAAGCCTTGAAAAGCGAAGGCTGTGCATCATAACCAAGAAGTTTTGGGTTTTCTGTTAGTTAGCAAGAAATCATGTCCCTTGAAACCGCCCGTTACGAACTGCCCCCTGAAGGCATCACCCTGCTCGGCTATATCGTCCGCCGCATGCATAAGACGGAATGGCTTGTGAAAGCCTCCGCCGCCCTGGCCGAGAGCAAGACCCAGCAGGCTCTCGAATTCGCGGCCGTCTACGCGGTGGCAGCCTCGACCTCGTTCGGGCGGGCGTACTACCAGCCACGCTTCAACCGCGTCGGCGACCAGGTGCGCGAAGCAGACCCGGCCACCGGCGCAATCGTCACCGCCAGACTGGAAAGCGACTCGCCGCACTATCACATCACCTACGAAGCCACGTTGCCAAATGGAAGCACCTTCAAAGGCTCCGAGCGAATCACCGGCACCACCGTCGGCTTGCGCGGACTGGGCATGCCTGCCCCCTCGAAATTCACTTTTACCGCAGGCAGTTACACCGCCGAATTCGAAGGCATTCTCACCAGTGAACTGGCGCTCTCCTTGTTTGGAGGCACCCGCATCCGCGCCTACGGCTTCCTGAGCCTGAAAGACAACTGCGGGAATATTGGCCGAGCGGAACTGAATCGCGCAGGCGAGATTGCTATTCACATCGATCAACAGCCTGAAGTGAGATATTCTATTTTCTCCCTGATGGATCCAGCAAAGACATAGGCGACACTCTATTTTTAGGAGGCGGATATGAAAAATGCAATTATTTGGGGCGCTGCTGGTGGTATCGGAAAAGCACTCACGCAAAAACTTACAAGCGAGAACTTCACTGTTGTTGCGATCTCTCGCCGAATAGACGAGATGAGCCTGGTTACGCCGTACACCATTCATGCCGATGTGACCCAACCTTTGCAAGTTGCTGAAGCGGCCCGTATAGCTGGAGAAGTTGCTAAGGGTTTTGATCTGTATGTCTATGCTGTTGGCGATATTATCTACCAAAAGATCAGCGAGATGTCTTCCGATCAATGGGATCGCATCCTTGCTGCGAACCTAACCGGCGTCTTCTTGACTACACAAGCCAGCTTGTCACTGCTTCGTTCTGGAGCATACATGGTTTTCCTGGGTGCAGTTCACGAGCGCTTACGTTTACCCGGCCTGAGCGCTTATGCTGCTGCGAAAGCGGGCCTTGAGGTCTTTGTCGAAATATTGCGTAAAGAGACCCGACATAAGACACTCATTATCCGTCCAGGTGCAGTGAATACTGCTCTCTGGTCAAAGGTTCCCTTTTCGCTCCCTAAGACTGCTCTTCAGCCCGAAGCCCTGGCAGAAAAAATCTACTCGGCGATCATTGAAGGAAAAGAAGGAGTGCTTGACCTGTGAAGAATCTGTTGTAGTCTGGGCGCTTGAATGCTTTTCCGCTTTAAGCGATTTGCATCAACCATGCTCTCTACTCTTTTATACATCCTTTTCGTCGTCCTCTCGTTTCTGCTGGGCAGCCTGCCCTTTGCCGTCTGGCTGGGGCGCCTCGCCGATGCCGACCCGCGCCGCGTGGGCGACAGCAACCCCGGCACGACCAACGCCTGGAAAGCAGGCGGGTGGCGGCTGGGCTTGCCTGTGATAGTGCTGGACTTCGCCAAAGGGTTTCTCCCCGTTTTCCTGGCGCGCTGGGCCTGGAACTGGAGCGGATGGCCGCTGGTCGCTGTGACCGTTGCGCCGGTGCTGGGTCACCGCTTCTCGCCCTTTCTGGGCGGGCGCGGCGGCAAAGGGATGATGTCCCTTCTGGCCGTTTGGGCCGGCCTGACGCTGTGGCAGGGTCCGCTGATCATTGGCTCGATGCTGTTGCTGGGCACGTTTGGCCTGCGCCTGCGCGATGGCTGGACGCTTGGGTTGGCACTGTTCGCTCTTCTGCCTTTTCTCCTGGCCGGCATTTGGGGCTGGGAAGCCCTGGCCTTGTGGGCCTTCAGTGCCCTGATGATCTGGGCCGGCTACCGGCATACCCTGCTCTGGCCGCCTTTCAGGGGAAAAAGTCATGGCTGATCTTGCGTCGCTGTTGACATGGGATAGCCAGTTGCGAGGCATTCTGCTGTATCTGGTCGTGATTACTGTGAACACGTTGTTGAACTGGCTCTCACTGCCCCGATTGGGAAACTCTCTTGCGCCGCA